>Ga0105094_10000162_pt1 | contig 30141 bp, 24 predicted proteins | sample PPLLak1March2015_2_FD_87023 | JGI IMG/M metagenome (GOLD analysis project Ga0105094, IMG submission 87023) | Freshwater sediment microbial communities from Prairie Pothole Lake near Jamestown, North Dakota, USA - PPLs Lake P8 Core (3) Depth... | ecosystem: Environmental > Aquatic > Freshwater >...
AACGGTGTCACCCGGGGAGAACTCGGGGACTTTTTTGTCCGCCATCATTCGCGTTTCCAGTTCCTGCATGATCTTGCTCATTTTTCGACTCCTGACTCTTTGAGATATTCCCGCTGGAATTCTTCCAGCAGCTGTTTCTGCTCATTGTTCAACGTCAATCTTTCCAGCAAATCCGGCCGCCGCAACCAGGTCCGTCCCAGCGAGCGCTTGAGGCGCCAGCGGCGGATCTTTTCATGATCGCCCGACAATAATACTTCCGGTACTTTCTGCCCGGCATACTCTTCCGGGCGCGTGTAATGCTCGCAATCCAGCAAGCCTTCCACGAAGGAGTCCTGCTGTGCCGAGTCCTCGTCGCCCAACGCGCCGGGAAGCTGGCGCGTCACGGCGTCGATCAGCACCATCGCCGCCAGTTCGCCGCCGGAGAGGACGTAGTCACCGATCGACCACTCCTCGTCCACTTCCGTCTCGAGCAGGCGTTCGTCGATGCCTTCGTAACGTCCGGCGAGAAGAATCATCCCTTCCCGCTTCGACAGCTCCAGCACCGCGGCATGATCCAGCTGGCGGCCCTGCGGCGACAGGTACATCACCTTCGCCGCTTTTCCCTGCTCGCCGCGAGCCGCGCGAAGCGCGCGCTCCAGCGGCTCGATCATCATCACCATGCCCGGTCCGCCGCCATAAGGCCGGTCGTCCACGCTGCGGTGCCGGTCTTCCGTGTAATCGCGCGGGTTCCACACCCGCAGCGTCAGCAATCCGTTCTTGACCGCCCGCCCGGTGATGCCGTGGGCGCTGACGGCCTCGAACATCGGCGGAAACAAACTGATCACGTCGATGCGCATGGCTCAGAAGTCCGCGTCCCAATCCACCCGGATCACGCCCGCTTCCAGATCCACCTTGCGGATAACGCTGGCCGTCGCCGGCAGCCACCGCTCCTTTCCGTTGCGCACCACCAGCACGTCGTTGGCGCCGGTTTCGACGAGGTGGTCCACCTTGCCAAGACTTTGCCCGGCGAGAGTGACGACTTCGAGCCCCACCAGCTGCGCCCAGTAATATTCGCCTTTCGACGGCGGCGGCAACTGCGAAAGCTTTATCTCGATGTCCGCGCCGATCAACTGGCTCGCCTGATCGCGGTCATCCACGCCGGCGAGCTTCACGACCACACCCTTGCCCTGTGCGCGCCCGTCTTCGACAACCATCTCGCGCCAGCCTTCGGCGGTTTTTACGATCCAGGGCGAGTAATCGATGATCGTTTCGCGCGGGCGTGCGTGGGAAAAAACCTTGACCCAGCCCTGGACCCCGAACAGGCCGGTGATCCGGCCAAAATGCACCAAGCCGTCAGGGCGTGACGGGTTGGTCATAACGAACGAATCAAGCGGCTTTGGCAGCCTGCTTCAGCAGATCAGCCACGCGGTCGGTCGGCTTGGCGCCTTTGCTCAGCCAATACTGCACGCGCTCCATGTCCACCTTCAGCTTGATTTCCTTCTCGCTCGCGAGCGGATTGTAAAATCCGATGCGCTCGATGTTGTTGCCGTTCAGCGCACGACGCCGGTCGGCGACGATGATGCGGTAATAGGGCCGCTTGTGCGCGCCGCCACGTGCCAGACGTATGGTTACCATTGATCTACCTCACTCCGTTAGAAAGCCCCGCCCGGCCGGACAGGGCCCGTACAAGCTTCGAGAAAGGGCGCGATTTTACCCTCGATACCGCGGGAAATGAAGGGGCACGGCCGAAAAACCCGCTGTTATTCAGCAGTCTGAGCCAGATCAAGGTTTCCCGGGCAGGGTTTTTGCCATTATTCCCGGATACCGGACCAGGACGCGTCTATACCGTCAAATAAGGCTTGCAAACCGGCCGTGGCAGGCAGATATAACGTGGAGACCAACTCGTTTCCGACCGAGGGGGCAATATGAGCAAATCTTTACCGATGCCTGCGGGCATGGCCCTCCGGGCCGAGATCCCCACCGAATACGCCAGCATCCTGACCCCGGAAGCGCTGGATTTCATCGCCGCCTTGGCGCGCCGTTTCGGGCCCGGGCGGGAACAGCTGCTGGCGCGGCGCGTGGAGCGCCAGGCGCAGCTCGATCGCGGCATCAAACCGGAGTTCCCGTTCGAGACCCGTGCGGTGCGCGAGGCCGACTGGACCGTGGCGCCGGTGCCGGCGGAGATCCAGGACCGCCGCGTCGAGATCACCGGGCCGGTGGAGCGCAAAATGATCATCAACGCGCTCAACTCCGGGGCCAATGTCTTCCTCGCTGATCTCGAAGACTCGCTGGCACCCACCTGGGACAACGTCATCCGGGGGCAGGTGAACCTGCGCGACGCCGTGCGGCGCTCGATCAGCTACGATAGCCCGGAGGGCAAGCATTACGCGCTGAACGAAAAAACGGCGATCCTGTTCGTGCGCCCACGCGGCTGGCACCTGACCGAAAAACATGTGCTGGTGGACGGCAAGCCGGTGTCGGCCAGCCTGTTCGACTTCGGCCTGTATTTTTTTCACAATGCCATGGCGCTGCTCGAACGCGGCACCGCGCCCTACTTCTACCTGCCCAAGCTGGAAAGCTACCTCGAAGCCCGGTTATGGAACGAGGTGTTCCTGTGGGCGCAGGAGCGCCTGGGCATTCCGCGCGGCACTATCAAGGCCACGGTGCTGATCGAAACCATTCTCGCGGCCTTCGACATGGACGAAATCCTGTACGAGCTGCGCGAACATTCGGCCGGCCTCAATTGCGGCCGCTGGGATTATCTTTTCAGCACCATCAAGAAATTCCACAATGATCCGGATTTCATTCTCGCCGACCGCGGGCAGGTCAGCATGACGGCGCCGTTCATGCTGGCGTATTCGCTGCTGCTGATACAGACCTGCCACCGGCGCAACGCCCACGCCATGGGCGGGATGGCGGCGCAGATTCCGATCAAGTCCAATCCGGCGGCGAACGAGGCCGCGCTGGCCAAGGTGCGCGCCGACAAGGAGCGCGAGGCCAAGGACGGGCATGACGGCACCTGGGTGGCGCATCCGGGGCTGGTGCCGTTGGCGAAGGAGGTCTTCGACCGGCTCATGCCCACGCCGAACCAGATTCATCGCAAGCGTCACGACGTGCTGGTGCCCGCTTCCGACCTGCTCGCCTTCTCCCCGAAGGCGCCGATCACAGAGGCCGGGCTGCGGCTCAACATCGAGGTTGGCATCGAATACCTGGGTGCGTGGCTGGCCGGTACCGGCTGCGTGCAGATCCACAACCTCATGGAAGACGCCGCCACCGCGGAGATTTCGTGCTCGCAGGTATGGCACTGGATCCGCAGCAAGAAAGGCGTGCTCAGCGACGGGCGCAAAGTCACGCTGGAACTGGCGCAGAAGATGATTCCGGAGGAATTGCAACGCATCCACATGTCGCTCGGCCCGGATGCCTACGCGGCCGGCAAATACGAGCTCGCTGCACAGCTGTTCGACAAGTTCATCGGCACCGAACCGATGCCGGAGTTCCTCACCTTGCTGGGATACGATTACCTGGATTGAGTAATAAAGTACAAAGTACAGGGTACAGGGTACAAGAACGCATGGGCATGGCCTGAACGCTGGAACTTTGTACTTTGAACCTTGTACTCTGTACTCCTATCAGGGCGCGCCCTACATCCTACTGAGTCGAGCCACTCGGCGCGGGTTTGGCGGGAGATTCAGGCGCCGGTTCGTCATCCTCGAACAGCCCCGGGGGTGGCGCGGCCTGCGGCGGGTTGCCGTCGTAAATCTGGTTGATGCGGCGCTGACGGTAGGCCTCGCGCACGAAAATATACGGATCCTGCCCGGCCGCCTGATCGAGAATATCGCCGGCCTCCAGATATTGCGCGCGCTTGTCCACCACCTCCACCACCAGCATCTTGTTGCGCGTGCTCTGCTCTTCCATGTGGTTCGGCGGATAGGTTTCCCAGTCCACCGGCAGCGCCGCGCCGTCGCGCACATTGCTCGGCCCCAGGAATGGCAGCACGAGATAAGGTCCATCGCCCACGCCCCACTTCGCCAGGGTCTGGCCGAAATCCTCGTTGTGCTTCTCCATGCCCATCTTGGTCGCGACGTCGAACAGGCCGGCGATGCCGAGCGTGGTATTCACCAGGAAGCGGCCGAGATCGGAGCCGGCCTGTTTCGGTTTTCCCTGCAGCAGGTTGTTCAGCATGACCCCGGGATCGTGCAGGTTGCTGAAGAAATTCGAGATGCCTCTCCGCACCGGCTTGGGCGTGATCGCACGGTAACCTTTGGCGACCGGTTTGAGCAGGTAGCGGTCAAACTTGTCGTTGAACGTGTACATGGCGCGGTTGAAACCCTCGAGCGGGTCGCGCGCGTTGTCCTGTGCTTCTTCTTCGACTTGCGCCGGCGGTGTTTCCTCACCCGGGCGCTGCTGCATCGTGCCGCAGGCGCTGACGCCGACGAGACAGAGGCCGGCCAGCAACAGGCGGAAATGGCTGGAAAACAGGCGATGGGTGCCGCTTGTTATTTTTTCAGATGGGGAATGGCGCACGCCGCTAGGCTAATGGAATTCCGGGATTTCTGCAAAGTCCGTGAGCGGCGCTAACGCTCATAAGTTCCCACGATCTCGGCCTGCAAAAGGATATGCCCTTTCATGGCGCCCTCCAGCCTGGCCTTGGTCGGGCGTTTCAGATCCGGCAACACCGTATCCAGCGCATAAAGTTTGTGGAAATAACGGTGGCGGCCGATCGGCGGACAGGGACCGCCATAACCCGTGCGCTTCCAGTCGTTGATACCTTCCAGGGTTCCCTGCGGCAGATTTTTTGCCGCAACCTGTTCCGGCAAGCCGTTGGCTGTCGGCGGAATGTTGTAGAGCAGCCAGTGCACCCAAGTCATCTTGGGCGCCTTGGGGTCGGGCGCGTCGGGATCGTCCACGATGAGCACCAGGCTTTTGGCGCCGGCCGGCACGCCGGACCAAGCCAACGATGGCGAAATGTCGTCGCCATCGCAGGTGTAACGCGACGCTATCTCGCCCTGGTGGCGGAACGCTGTGGAAGTCAGGGTCAAGGACATGGCTACCTCCTTGGTCACCGCGGAAAGCACCGTTGTAATCCTTCCATGCACTCTGCACAAGACTGGTGCGCGCGTACTTCCGGCTGTGCCTACTTGGTGCCCCGCATTTCGCATCGCAAGCATATATGACTGTTTTTGCAGCGCTTTGCGGGTGGCACGTGGATTGCTGAATACGCCGGGATATTTAATGAAAAACCGGTAATGAATCGTACGATCAGAACCACCTGCCCTTACTGTGGCGTCGGGTGCGGCGTGCTCGCGACCGCCGCCGCCGACGGGACGACGGAAATCCGCGGCGATCCGGAACATCCCGCGAATTTCGGGCGGCTGTGCTCCAAGGGCGCCGCGCTCGGCGAAACCCTGGGCCATTCCGAGCGCCTGCTGCATCCCGAAATCCGCGGGAAAGCCTGCGACTGGAACACGGCGCTGGATGCCGTGGCGGATGGCTTCGCCCACACGATCCGCGAGCACGGCCCCGACAGCGTGGCGTTTTACGTCTCCGGCCAGTTGCTGACGGAGGATTATTACGTCGCCAACAAGCTCATGAAGGGCTTTATCGGTTCGGCCAACATCGACACCAACTCGCGCCTGTGCATGTCCTCGAGTGTCGCCGGCCATCAGCGCGCCTTCGGCAGCGACACGGTGCCCGGCAATTATCAGGACCTGGAACTGGCAACCCTGATCGTCCTGATCGGCTCGAACACCGCCTGGTGCCATCCCGTTATTTATCAGCGCATACGCGCGGCCAAGGAAAAAAAACCCGATCTCAAGATCGTCGTCATCGATCCGCGCCAGACCGCCACCAGCGAGATCGCCGATCTGCATCTGCCGGTCAAGCCGGGAAGCGATGCCCTGCTGTTCAACGGCCTGCTGGCCTGGCTGCACGATCGCGGTGACAGCAACACGCATTTCGTCGATTCATTTACCGAAGGCATGCAGCCGGCGCTGGAGGCCGCTCATGCCTGCGCGCCCTCCGCCGCTGCCGTCGCCACCGGCTGCGGCCTGCGGGAACAGGAGGTCACGCGGTTTTACCAATGGTTTTCCGTCAATGAAAAAACCGTCAGCGTCTATTCGCAAGGCATCAATCAAACCTCCAGCGGCACCGACAAGGTCAACGCCATCATCAATTGTCACCTGCTCACGGGACGTATCGGCCGTCCGGGCATGGGGCCGTTCTCGGTCACGGGCCAGCCCAACGCCATGGGCGGGCGCGAGGTCGGCGGGCTCGCGAACCAGTTGGCGGCGCACATGAATTTCGATGCGGGCAACGTGGACCGCGCGCGCCGCTTCTGGAACAACTCGAATGTCGCGCAGAAGCCCGGCCTGAAGGCCGTGGACCTGTTCCGCGCCGTGGGCGAAGGCAAAATCAAGGCGCTGTGGATCATGGCCACCAACCCCGCCGTGAGCCTGCCGGACGCCGACCGGGTGCGTCAGGCGCTGGCGCAATGCGAGTTCGTGGTCGTCTCCGACTGCGTGCGCGCTACCGACACCACGGCCTATGCGCATGTGTTGTTGCCGGCCAGCGCCTGGGGTGAAAAGAACGGCACCGTGACCAATTCCGAGCGCCGCCTCTCGCGCCAGCGCGCGTTCCTGGAACCGGCGGGCGAAGCGCGGCCGGACTGGTGGATCCTCAGCGAAGTCGCGCGGCGACTCGGTTACGCCCAGGCCTTCGATTACCACACCCCGGCTGACATTTTTCGTGAACATGCCGCGCTTTCGGGTTTTGAAAACGATGGCCAGCGCGATTTCGATCTCGGCGCGCTCGCGACACTCGGTGACACGGAATACGAAGGGTTAACGCCGGTCCAGTGGCCGGTGCCGCGGGATCGCCCGCAGGGCACGCCTCGGATGTTCGCCGATGGCCGGTTCTACACTGAAAACCGCAAGGCGCGCTTCGTGGCGGTGACACCGCGCGGTCCGTTCAATGAGAAGGACAGTGAATATCCGCTGGCGCTCAACACCGGGCGGGTACGCGATCACTGGCATACGCTCACGCGCACCGGCCAGTCGGCACGGCTGTCGAGCCATATCGTGGAGCCCTTCGCCGAAATCCATCCGCAGGATGCGCGGCAATATGGCATCAAGGACGGCACGCTGGTAACGCTTGCTACGCGCTGGGGCGAGATGCTGGCGCGCGCCCGCGTGACCGAGACGCAAAGGCCGGGCAGCGTGTTCGCGCCGATCCACTGGAACGATCAATACGCGCGCCGGGCACGGGCCGATGCGCTGGTGAATCCGGTCACCGATCCGGTATCGGGCCAGCCGGAATTCAAGCACACGCCGGTAAACGTCGCGCCCTACCCGGCCGCCTGGCACGCCTTCCTGCTGTCGCGCCGGCGGCTCGAGATTAAGGAAGCCTCCTATTGCGCGCGCGCTACCGGCCAGGGTTTCTGGCGTTATGAACTCGCGGGCGAAACGCCGTCGTGGGACTGGCCACGCTGGGCGCGGGCGCTGCTGTGCGCGGCCCCGGAAAACGGTACGCGCCCGGAATGGATCGATTATCTCGACAGCGGCGCCGGCCAGTACCGCGGCGCGCGTCTGCTCGGCGGGCGCCTGGAGAGCTGCCTGTTCGTCGCGCGCACGCCCGAGCTCCCGGCGCGCGACTGGCTGGCCTCGCTGTTCAGCCGCGAAACCCTGACCCGCGAGGAGCGTATGCATCTGCTCGCCGGCACTCTGCCGTCCCAGGCCGCGGCCGCGAGCGGCGGCATCGTCTGCGCCTGCTTCAGCGTGGGAAAGAACTCAATTATTGACGCGATACGCGAGAAACGTCTCGGCACGGCGGAAGAAGTGGGCCAGTGCCTCAAGGCCGGCACCAATTGCGGCTCCTGCATTCCGGAGATTAAAGCTATCCTGCGGCAGGCGCAGTCGGCGGCGTAAATTAATTAACCATTTTTTACTGGTTTCAATCGAGTCTGACCCTATTGACCAATAGCTAAGATTAGGCTGACTACAAATGCCAATATGACTATTGTCATGTGACGGTTCTAATCAGAATAAAACCCCGGTCCAACATGTGTAATGAATTACGCTCTTCTTCTGTTTAGAAATGCGTAAATTGAAACGGCGATCAAGGAATATAGTAAACCATTGAGCAGCGCAGAGATTCCTAAAGCTTGCAATACTTTCCAATCAACAGGGCCAGAAAATGCAAGCATGATGAAGTAGCTCGGCCATATAAACAAAATAAACTTGTACCACCAAGCATGAACAATCGATAGCTGTTGGTTGAGAAAAAAGATAACAACGGCTATCGAGACACCAATTATTGCAGAGATCATTCCTACGCTAAGAATCGATCTACGCAGGCTATCATTCCTATTTTTCATTTTGGTTTCCATAGGTGTCATTTAAATTATCAAAAAGCGAGCTAGGAAGAATGATATCGTTCGGAGCATAAATTTCACCAGCTTCCAGCACTTGTCTGACAAAAGCGGTGCACTGATTGCCACATAGGTTGTAAGATGGTGTATCAACCCCACCTTCATGAAGCCGATTAATAACAAATTGCATGCGTTTATCCTGGGCGGGTGTAGTCTTAATTCGGATCGTCCGGGAACGATCAAGCACGTCAGCTTGAAATATAGGGTCTGAAAGAACCGCTCCCGGCACGCTGGCGCAGAATGCGACTCGCGTTTTCCGTATTTTTGGGTACAAACCTACGGTGTTCGTGGTGTTGATGCCTATCCCAATGTGCGTTACACCGCCCGGGTAAAAAGCAACTATTGCATCAAGACCAGATGGGTCGATGTACTTGAGAGGGTTGTTAGCGACGTAAACGTACGGATTGATCTCCAGTGGCAGACGAACGGGACTTCCCATATTTTCCTGCCACCGTTGAACGTGCTTAGCAACACTCTTCCTATCCGCCGAAATACTTCGACCTGCCTTCGGATCATAGTACCTCGCATTGTTGTAATGCAGCCCCGTCTCGGCATCAAAATACTGCGCCTGAGCAAGTGCGCACCAGATGAATAGTGCCACTGCCAGGAATATACGAATGCTCATCATGATTTCCTCCCCCTTATCTCCTGAGCCCGCTTGATGTTGGCCGGATCGACAAATCCCAATTCTCTTGCCTTCCGGGCATAGGTTTCGGCCTTATTCTGGAAGCTTGTTGCCAAATGCGGGTTGGCCTCGCTCAGCTCGGCATAGACGATCCGGAGGTTGTCGTAGTGGTCGGCGAACTGGGGGTCAAGTTGAGCGGCTTTTTCGAGATAGGCGATGGCTTTGAAGCTTTCTCCGTGGCGTCCGTGCATGACGGCGCTGGCGGCCAGCATGTGGCCCAGGAACTGACGGTAAGTCAGGGTGCGCAGGTAGCTGCCGCTTTTCATGCCCCTTTTGCTGACGGCGAAGGACTGGATGTAGTACTCATCCGGGAAATACTTGCCGCCGCTCGTGGTTTCGATGTTCTGTTCCTTGAAGCCTGGATCAACGTAGCGCACGAAAATGTGGTCGGGGGCCATCACAGGGTAGATGGGATAGCCCAGGCGCTGGGCCACGGCGATATAGAGCAGCGGGATGGTGTAGCAAATACCCTGCTTGGTATCGAGTATGCCGTTCAGGAAATAGTAGTCCTGGCGGCTGCGGGCAAAGGGTGAGCGGTCGTAACGGAAGCCCTCCATCTGATGAATCACGGTATTGAGGATACGAATCCTGGTTTCAGGGTCGGGTGTGCCTTGGGCTAGTTGCCGGGCTTTGTCGGCGATCTGATCGATGCGCTTTGAATAGGCCGCGATGTCGAGGTTGGGATAAAACTCTTTGGCGAAGGTGAAGGCGGCAATAGCGATGTCGATTTTTTCTTCGGGCAGCTGGAGTTGTTTTTGGATGGCGGGTGGGAGGACCGGAGAATCGACGGCGAAGACGGCATGCCCCATGCCAAAAACATACAAAGCGAGTACCACAGCTCCCTGCATGAGTTTACGACTCATGGCACTTCTCCTGTCAGCGGCGCACGCCAACCCGGATGATAGTTTACGTGCGGTTTATTGTTGTTGGTGTTGTGGGCGCCGTAGCGGCCATGGGTGGCGCCTGTTGTGTGGGCATTTCGCCGCTGGTTGGCGTAGTTGTCAAGATGCCTTGGGTGTAAGGCTTTATGTGATATTCGCGAACCAGCGATAAAACAAAGACTTGGATAAACGGGTCAGTGCCTCAAGGCCAGCACCAATTGCGGCTCCTGCATCCCGGAAATCAAGGCCTTGCTGCGGCAGGCGCAGTCGGCGGCGTAGTGGAGTAACAGGACATCAATAAAAATTATTTTCAAATGAAAATTCACTTCGGGGTCTCGAAGCGATAATAATTACTGGTGGGAATAAAATCGAGCGTACAGGGATCACGTGATCCTCCAGCTCCTGTAAGCAAACCTACCGCCGCGGCTGGAGATACCTGCGGCTTGGTCTTGCCATCCGTGCCATATCCTGGCGCGCGAAAGTACCCCCATCGCGTCGCACGCGGCGCACCGGACAACTTGAACCTCGCGCGCACGCTCCAGAAATAACGGCTGGCCGGCTGTAATGCCATTTCCATGGCATGGCTGGTTTTATCGAGGTCACGCCGTTCATACACCAGAACCGGCGGTACACCGGCATCCACTTTCCAGACACGCAGGTCATAGAGCACATCCGTGACCTCCGATATTATCCCCCTCGCATCTGCCCGTTGATCGGTGGCACGCGGAAAGCTCTCCCATTCCAGCGTCGGTGAACGCGTTTTGACGACAGGGAAACGATTCCAGCTACGATGACTCGTATCGCTAACAGCAGGGTGGTAGTCGTGTGGCGGACTGCGCCAGGCAACGCCACAAGCGTCCCGGCCACCCAATATATCCAGCACCCCGGCCTTATTATCCTGCGCGGTGCGGCTCTCTACAGGCAGGGCGGTCAACAGGAAGATCTGTTCAACCATGCTCTCGGATAAACTCGCGTAAGCGCGCTCCAATTCCATCCTGAACAGCGCGGCTTTGTCCCTGGCCCACCGGGACGCATCATATTCATCGCTCTGGTAGACGAACTCGCGCTCATACAGGCGACTGTTGTCACTGACGCGCACGAGATGGGCTTTTGCCGCCATATAGAAGCGCATTTGCTTGCTGCCCGTAAAACCTGCATCAGTGACCGCGATTTCCGCCACCGCACCAATATCTGCAGGTACCCGATCCCGGTAATGCCTGTTCGCTTCTGGCGTGCCCGGTCCGGCATCTCCCAGCAAGGCGGTCTGTTGCCTGGCGTCGTTTGTTGCCATGACATGCACGGCTTTTGCCAGGGTATCTGATATTTTCAGGGTCTTGAGGTTATTCTCGATGATCGCCTCTACTGCCTTGGCGTCGTCTGGTGAAATCGCAGACCGGGCGCCCTCGTAACCAGCCCCGCCCATCATGACAGGCACGCTCACCACTGCAAGATACGGCGCAATGACAGATTCCAGCGCACCCATCGCCGCGAATGCCCCGGCCGTTGCCACTCCGAGACCGGCACCGACTGTGGCGCCCTTCGCCGCGCCCGAGGCCTTGCCCGCCGCAAAGTACCGGAAGTTGGATTTGGGCGCGTCGGGCGAAGCCACGATCGCAACATGTCCCCAGCTCTGTCGCGACAACTCCGTAGGCGGGGCCGGCAGCACTGCACACCCCGCCAGGGTGCTGACGATGACCCAGTAATGCAGAAGAACTTGTAATACTCGCTGTGTCACAACTGTCTCCCACTATAAAGTCAGCCTGTAGTGAGAAGGATGCATGGCGATCAATCAAGCCTGGCCCTGGTGATTCCGCAACTAAACCAGACGCGCACCAGCTTAGCCAGCTTCAATTGCCGGCACAACGGACATAAAAAAGGGAGCCGAAGCTCCCTTTTTTACTATCTTGAAAATGAAAACGCTCAGGAGACCTGCTCTTCCTGCAAGGCCTTGATGGACAGGCGGATGCGGCCCTGCTTGTCCACTTCCAGCACCTTGACCCTGACGACTTCGCCTTCTTTCAGCTTGTCGCCGACATTCTCGACGCGCTCGCGCGAGATCTGCGAGATGTGCACCAAGCCGTCCTTGCCGGGCAGGATGGTGACGAAGGCGCCGAAATCCATGAGCTTGGCGACCTTGCCCTCGTAGACCATGCCGACTTCGACGTCCGCGGTGAGCTGCCTGACGCGGCGCACGGCTTCCTGCGCGGCGACGTTGTCGGCCGAGGCGATCTTGACCGTGCCGTCGTCCTCGATGTCGATGGTGCAGCCGGTTTCCTCGGTAAGCGCGCGGATGGTGGCGCCGCCCTTGCCGATGACGTCGCGGATGCGTTCCGGGTTGATCTTGATGGCGATGATGCGCGGGGCGTACTCGGAGAGTTCGGCGCGCGGCGCGGAAATCGCCTTGCCCATCTCGCCCAGGATATGCAGCCGGCCTTCCTTCGCCTGCTTGAGCGCGACTTCCATGATCTCCTTGTTGATGCCCTCGATCTTGATGTCCATCTGCAGCGCGGTCACGCCGTTGGTGGTGCCGGCGACCTTGAAGTCCATGTCGCCGAGATGGTCCTCGTCACCGATGATGTCGGTGAGCACGGCGAAGCGCTTTTCTTCCTTGATCAGGCCCATGGCGACGCCCGCGACCGGGGCCTTGATGGGCACGCCGGCGTCCATCATGGACAGCGAGGCGCCGCAAACGGTGGCCATGGAGCTGGAGCCGTTGGATTCGGTGATCTCGGACACCACGCGCAGGACGTACGGATAGGTTTCCATGTCCGGCAGCACGGCGATGACGGCGCGCTTGGCCAGACGACCGTGACCGACCTCGCGGCGCTTGGGGCTGCCGACGCGGCCGACTTCGCCCACCGAGTACGGGGGGAAGTTGTAATGCAGCATGAACGGGTCTTTGCGCTCGCCTTCCAGGGCGTCGATGATCTGCGCGTCGCGGCCGGTGCCGAGCGTGGTGACGACCAGCGCCTGGGTCTCGCCGCGCGTAAACAGCGCGGAACCGTGGGTGCGCGGCAGCACGCCGGTGCGGATGGTGATGGGGCGCACGGTGCGGGTGTCGCGGCCGTCGATGCGCGCCGCACCGGAAAGAATCTTGTCGCGCACGGTGCGGTATTCGATGTCACCGATAATTTTCTGGACCTTTTCCTTGGTGCCGGCGGGTGCGCCTTCGGCCGCGTGCTTGCCAATCGCCATCTCGTGGATCTCGGCGATGCGGTCCTGGCGCGCGGTCTTCTCCTTGATGCCATAGCCCTCGGCGATGAGCGGGCCGAATTCGGCCTGCAGGGTGTTCTTGAGCGCGCTGTCCTCGACCGGCGGCTGCCAGGCCCAGGGCTGTACGCCGGCATCTTTGACTAATTCATTGATCGCCCTGATCGCGGCCTGCATCTGCTCGTGGCCGAACATGACGGCGCCGAGCATGACCTCTTCCGACAATTGCTGCGCCTCGGATTCGACCATCAGCACCGCTTTCTCGGTGCCGGCGACGACGAGGTTGAGCTGGGAATCCACCAGTTCCTTGTTGCCCGGGTTGAGCAGGTACTGGCCGCCCTGGTAGCCGACGCGCGCGGCGCCGATGGGACCGTTGAACGGCGCGCCCGAAAGCTTGAGCGCCGCGGAGGCGCCGAGCATGGCGACGATATCGGCATCGATATCCGGGTCCACCGAAATCACGGTGGCGATGATCTGGACTTCGTTGGTGAAACCTTCGGGAAACAGCGGACGGATGGGACGGTCGATGAGGCGCGAGGTGAGAATTTCCTTTTCCGAGGGGCGGCCTTCACGTTTGAAAAATCCGCCCGGGATGCGGCCGGCGGCGAAGGTTTTTTCCTGATAATCCACGGTCATGGGGAAAAAATCCTTGCCGGGCATCGGTTCCTTCATGGTCACCGCGGTGGCCAGCACCACGGTGTCGCCCATGCTGGCGACGCAGGCGCCGCTGGCCTGGCGTGCGATCTCGCCGGTTTCCAGGGTGACGGTGTGTTTGCCGTACTGAAATGATTTCGTGATTTTTGCCAAGGCCATGTCCTCGAATTACTTCCTTAAAGATTGAGTTGCCACAGAGCGCACAGAGGTCACAGAGTTAAAAAAACCGTTTTCTTTTTCTATCTCTGTGTGCTCTGTGATCTCTGTGGCTAAAGTATTTGATTTCCAAACAACAGGCTTACTTGCGCAGGCCGAGCCGCTCGATGAGAGTGCGGTAACGGTCGCTGTCGGAGTTCTTCAGATATTCGAGCAGCTGGCGGCGCTTGTTCACCATCTTCAGCAGGCCGATGCGCGAATGATGATCCTTCGGATGGGTCTGAAAGTGGCTGGATAATTCTTCAATTTGCGTGGACAGCAGGGCAACCTGGACCTCGGGCGAGCCCGTGTCTCCTTCGTGAGTCTGGTATTCCTGCATGACCTTGGCCTTGGTCTCGCGGGGGACGGTCATCAATATTTACCTCAATTTTCTGTCAGTTACGCTTTGGAGGGCGCGTATTCTACCTGCGGGGGAACCCCGCCTCAACCGCCAATATCGGGTCCGAACGCGCCGTACGGACCGCTGATTTCATGCCTGTTTCAGGGATTTTCACCCAGGGCCAGCAGGCGCCGCGGCGCCACCCGCCCGTCGTCCTGCACTTCCCCCATGCCGAGAAAGCGCGTGTCGCCCTCGTACAGCCGTACCCAGCCGGGTTTGAAGCCATGCTGGGTCGACACCGATTGCCCCTGTTTCAGGTAATGGGCCGCGAGCGGCGTCAGGTGCACATCCGGCAGCTCGTGCAGCACGCTGTCCACCGGCTGCAACAGCCGGGCGCGCTCCACTGGGGTCTCCAGGGCCTGCAAACGCTCGAGCGGCACGGCGTTTTCGATGCCGACATGGCCGATACCGATGCGGCGCAACTGCACCACATGCGCCCCGCAGCCCAGGATCTCGCCCAGGTCATGCGCCAGGCTGCGCACATAGGTGCCCTTGGAACAGGCGATTTCCAGCGTCAACAGGTCGTTTTCGAGGCTTAACAGTTTGATTTCATGGATAGTGATGCGGCGCGGCTCGCGCTCGATCTCCACCCCGGCGCGGGCCAGCTTGTAGAGCGCCTCGCCCTGATGCTTGATGGCGGAATACATCGGCGGCACCTGCTCGATCTCGCCGCGAAAACGCTCCAGCGCGCGCTCGATGTCGCGCCGGCCGGCGCTAACCGGACGCGTGGCCGTGACCTCGCCTTCGCTGTCGTAGGTGGTGGTGCTCTGCCCCAGCCGGAAAACCGTCCAGTATCGCTTGTCGGCGTTGAGCAGGAACTGGGTCAGCTTGGTGGCCTCGCCGAAGAACAGCGGCAACAGCCCGGTGGCGATGGGGTCGAGACTGCCCGAGTGCCCGCCCTTGCAGGCATTGAGCAGGTGCTTCACCGTCTGCAGGGCCTGGTTCGAGGTCAGGCCCACCGGCTTGTCGAGCAACATCACTCCGCTGAGCGGAGTACAGTGACGGCGTCCGCGCACGCTTACTCCTTGTGGGTCTTGTCTTCTGAAATCGCCTGTTCGATCAGGCTGTCGATGCGCGCGCCGCGTTCCACCGATTCGTCGAAATAAAACCGCAGCGCCGGCACGGTGCGCAACGACACCCGTCCCATCAGGGCATGCCGCAGGAATCCGGCGGCGCGGTTGAGCGATTTGGTCGTCTGCTTCGCCTCGGCCGCGCCACTCAGCAGCGAGTAATAGATGCGGGCGGAAGACATGTCGCGCGACACTTCCGCGCCCGTTATCGTGATCTGGTGCGCGTGCGGGTCGTCGAGCTCGCGCGGGATGAGCATGGCGAGCTCACGCCGGATGAGTTCAGCGACGCGCCGCGGGCGATTGGAATCTTTATGCATAAAAGGTTTCAGGTTTCATGTTTCAGGTTTCACGATTCGGTTGTCAACCTGAAACCTGAAACCCGAGACATGAAACCTACAGGGTTCTAGCTACCTCGACGCGCTCGAAGACCTCGATCTGGTCGCCGACCTTGACGTCATTGTAATTCTTGACGGCGATACCGCATTCGAGCCCGGCCTTGACCTCGCCGGCGTCTTCCTTGAAGCGGCGCAGGGATTCTAGCTCGCCCTCGAAGATGACGACATTGTCGCGCAGCACGCGGATCGGGCGGTTGCGTTTCACCACGCCTTCGACCACGTAGCAGCCGGCGACCGCGCCCATCTTGGGCGAACGGAACACGTCGCGCACCTCGGCCAGCCCCAGCATCTGCTCCTTGATCTGGGGCTTGAGCATGCCGGTCATGGCGGCCTTGACCTCTTCCACCGCGTCATAAATGACGTTGTAGTAATGCACGTCCACGCCCTGGTGCTCGATGATCTTGCGCGCGGCGGAATCGGCGCGCACGTTGAATCCGATGATGACGGCATTCGACGCCACCGCCAGGTTCACGTCCGACTCGGTGATGCCGCCGACCATGCCGTGCACCACCTTGACCTTGACCTCGGGCGTGGACAGTTTTTCGAGCGCGACCGTGAGCGCCTCGATGGAGCCCTGCACGTCGGCCTTGATGATGAGGTTGAGGGTCTTGGCCTCCTCGTCCACTTTCAACTGGTCGAACACGTTGGACAGCTTCGCCGCCTGCTGACGCGCGAGCTGCACGTCCTTGAACTTGCCCTGGCGGTAGAGCGCGATCTCGCGCGCCTTGCGCTCGGATTCCACCACCATGACTTCCTCGCCGGCGCTCGGCACGCCGGACAGGCCCTGGATTTCGACCGGGATGGAGGGGCCGGCTTCCTTGATCGGCTTGCCTTTCTCATCGAGCATGGCGCGCACGCGTCCGTACTCGCGCCCGGCGAGGATCACGTCGCCCTTGTGCAGCGTGCCGCGTTGCACCAGCACCGTGGCCACCGGCCCGCGGCCCTTGTCGAGGCGCGCCTCCACCACCAGGCCGGAGGCCGGCCCGGTTCTGGGTGCCTTCAGCTCCAGCACTTCGGCCTGCAGCAGGACGGCCTCGAGCAGCTTGTCGATGCCTTCGCCGGACTTGGCGGAAACGTTCACGAAAATTTCGCTGCCGCCCCATTCCTCGGGCACGACTTCATGTTTGGTCAGTTCCTGGCGCACGCGGTCGGGCTGCGCCTCGGGCTTGTCGATCTTGTTGACCGCCACCACCAGCGGCACCTTGGCGTTGCGCGCGTGATGCACCGCCTCGACCGTCTGCGGCATGACGCCGTCGTCGGCCGCCACCACCAGGATCACGATGTCGGTGGCCTTGGCGCCGCGGGCACGCATGGCGGTGAAGGCCTCGTGGCCGGGCGTGTCCAGGAACGTGACGACGCCCCGGGGCGTCTCCACGTGATAGGCGCCGATGTGCTGGGTGATGCCGCCGGCCTCACCCGAGGCCACCTTGGCCTTGCGGATATGGTCGAGCAGCGAGGTCTTGCCGTGGTCGACGTGGCCCATGACGGTCACGACGGGCGGGCGCGGCTCGGCCTCGGCGGCGGCTTCGGCCGTGGGCGTGGCGAGCAGGGCTTCGGGAGAAGTCGGCTTGGCTTCCTTGACGACGTGGCCCATTTCCTCGACCACGAGCGTGGCCGTGTCGCGGTCGAGCACCTGGTTGATCGTGACCATCGTGCCCATCTGCATGAGCACCTTGATGACCTCGGCCGCCTTGATGGACATCTTCTGGGCCAGCTCGGCCACGGAGACCGTTTCGGGCAGCGCCACTTCATGCACGATCGGCGCGGTGGGCCGCTCGAAACCGTGCTGGCCGGTGACGCTGGTGACGACCGGCCGGCTGGAAACATGTTTTACCTTGCGCCGCAGCTTCTTGCCGGCCGCCAGATGCAGCTGGCCACGCTCGCGCTCTTCGAGTTTCTCCAGCCGCTCTTTCTTGCCCTTGTGCGGCTTCTTCACTTCTTTGGCCGGCGCCGGTGCCGGCGCGGGCTTGACGGCCGGTTTCACCGCCGGTGCTGCCGGCTCGACCTTCGGCGCCGCGGGAATTTCCGCCACCGGGACCTCGGCCACCGGCGCGCTCACCGGGACTTCCGCCAGGCTCGGCGCCGCTACCGCCGCCTCGACCGGTTCTTCGACCGGGGCCTCTTCCGCCGGGGCGGGCACTTCCTCAACGGCGGTGCGCTTGATGAAGGTGCGTTTCTTGCGCACCTCGACCTGCACCGTGCGGCTGGCGCCGGTGCGCGTACTCTGAATAACCTGACTGGTGGATTTGCGCTTGAGCGTGATTTTCTTCTTGGCCGCGCTTTCATCGCCGCCGCCGTGACTGGCGCGCAGGTAATGAAACAGCTTTTCCTTTTCGTCGTCGCTCAGCGCATCGTCCGGGCTTTTGGCCGCGATGCCGGCGGCGTCGAGCTGGCGCAGCAGCGTCTCGGGCGGGATGCCGATCTGGTCAGCGAAGCCTTTTATCGTGATTTGTGTCATAAACTCCCTGAAGGCGGAATACTCAGCCCGCCTTTTCGTCCTCGAACCACGGCGCGCGCGCCGTCATGATCAGCTCGCTGGCGCGTTCCGGCGTCATGCCCTCGATCTCGAGCAGGTCGTCCACCGCCTGCTCCGCCAGCTCTTCCATGGTCTTGATGCCGCGGGCGGCCAGCAGGTGCGCGGTGTTCTCATCCATGCCCTGCATTTCGAGCAGATCCTGGGCCGGCTCGGCCAGGCTGATCTTCTCCTCCTGGGCAATGGCCTTGGTCAGCAGCAGGTCGCGCGCGCGGTTGCGCAGCTCGTCCACCAGCTCGTCGTCGAATTCCTCGATGGCGAGCAGTTCCTGCTTCGGCACGTAGGCGATCTCGTCGAGATTGGTGAACCCTTCCTGCACCAGCACCGTGGCCACGTTCTCGTCCACCGCCAGCTGATCCATGAACAGCTTGATGGCATTGGCCGCTTCCTGGGTGCCTTTTTCCTGAGCCGTCTGTTCGGTCATGATGTTCAGCTCCCAGCCGGTCAGCTCGGAGGCTAGGCGCACGTTCTGGCCGCTGCGGCCGATGGACTGGGACAGCTGCTTTTCGTCCACGATCACGTCCATGCTGTGCGACTCTTCGTCCACCACGATGGATTGCACTTCCGCGGGCGCGAGCGAGTTGATCACGAACTGCGCGGGGTTGTCCGACCACAGGATGATGTCCACGCGCTCGCCACCGAGTTCGTTCGACACGCTCTGCACGCGCGAACCGCGCATGCCGACGCAGGCGCCGATGGGATCGATGCGCGGGTCCGAGGAACTCACCGCGATCTTGGCGCGCAGGCCCGGATCGCGCGCCGCGCCGTGAATGGTGATCAGGCCTTCGCCCGCTTCCGGGACTTCGAGTTTGAACAGTTCAATGAGCAGCTTGGGCGCCACGCGCGACAGGAACAGCTGCGGTCCGCGCGGAACGGATTTGACGTCCTCCAGCAGCGCGCGGATGCGGTCGCCCGGGCGCAGGCCTTCGCGCGGGATCATGGTGCTCTTGGAGAGCAGCGCCTCGGCGTTGCCCAGGTCCACGATGGCGTCGCCGCGCTCCAGGCGCTTGACCACACCGGTGACCATCTCGCCCTGGCGGTCCTTGTAGAGGTTGACGATCTGCTCGCGTTCGGCCTCGCGCACCTTCTGCATGATGACCTGCTTGGCCGCCTGCGCCGCGATGCGGCCGAACTCGACTGGCTCCAGCGGTTCCTCGATGAATTCGCCGGCCTGGATGCCGGGCTTGATGGCCTGGGCCTCGGTCAGTTTGTACTGGCGGTCGGGGAACTCGACCACTTCGGTTTCGCCGGGGATGACTTCCCAGCGGCGGAAGGTGTCGTAGGCGCCGGTATCGCGATGAATCGCGACGCGCGCGTCGATGTCGCCCTTGTGACGCTTGCGCGTGGCGGTGGCCAGGGCCGCTTCGAGCGCCTGGAAAATGATCTCCTTGTCGACGCCTTTTTCGCGCGACACGGCATCCACGATAATCAGTACTTCGTTGCCCATCATAAATTACTCTCCCGTCACGCCCGCCGTTCAGAACCGGGGCACCAGCCGCGCCCGCTCCATGTCATCGAACGCCAGGCTGAAAATCTCTTTGTCCACTTCCACGACCACATGGTCCGCCGCCACTTCCACCAGCCGGCCGGAGAAGTTGCGCCGTCCCAGCACCGGCTGCTGCATCTTGACCTTGACCGTTTCGCCGACGAAGCGCCGGAAGTCCTCCGGTTTGACCAGCGGCCGGTCCAGTCCGGGCGAAGACACCTCCAGGGTGTACTGCCCCGGCAGCGGGTCCTCGACATCCAGCAGCGCGGACAGCTGCCGGCTCACCCTGGCGCAGTCGTCCACGTTCACGCCCCGGGGACTGTCTATATATACCCGCAACGTGGGGTGGTGGTGGCTGCCGGCCATCTCCACGTCCACGAGCTCGAATCCCATGGCGCTGACACCGGGCTCCAGCAGCTTGCGCAAATCCGCCCGCGTCGTCTGCATATTTTCCAGTCCTATAAAACACAAAGTGGGCGCGCGGCCCACTTCTTATTACTTACTCTTGATACGGCTGAAACCCGGCTGGATTATAAGCACTTCCCGCGTGTTCGGAAAGTAGCCATCAAATCCAGAATAAAAAGGCCCCGGAGGGGCCGAATCAAAATTGGTAGCGGGGGTAGGATTTGAACCTACGACCTTCGGGTTATGAGCCCGACGAGCTGCCAGACTGCTCCACCCCGCAGCAGGACGCGAAGTCTAACGGCGGAACTGAATTAATTCAAGGAAATATAGGCACTTAACCGATCACTAATGTTCCATTTCGCGGCGACAGCGCGTGCCGGCCGTGAATATCAGACAGGTATTGTGTCCGGGGCGACAGGCTGGCGCTGCCGCAGGGCATCAACGCAATAGATATAAGCGATCCAGCCGAGAATGCCGGTAGCCAGGCTCGCCACGGCATTGAGCAAAAACGGGCTGTCGGCGGGGAGAAAACCGGCGGCGAGCGCGGGAACGAGCACCATCAATGCCAGAAACGCGGATTGGCTGAGTCTTTCCCGCGCGATCTGCAGCGCAGCCTTGAGACTGGGAAAGAGCCGGAACTCACGCTGCACGAACACCAGCGGCAGCCAGTAGACGAAGACAAAGGCCAGCACGCCCGTGATGGGGCCAAAATACGCCGTGAGTGCCTGCGTCAGCCCCTCGAGGTTCGAGCCCGTCAGCAACAAAGCCACCAGCACCAAAATGTTCATGACCACGGCGAACAACAGGCCAGCCTTGAGTATCAACCATACAAAAGCGGCAAAAACCGCCTTGCCCGCCCGAACCACTTCGCTGACCGGCAAGGCCTCCCGTCCCTGCGACAGGGCCTGAAAGGCACCCGCCTGCACATAGAAGAAGAGCATCAAGGCCGCGGCGGTCAGGAAGATGACCAGCGTCGACACCAGCGGCGCAGCATCCTCGGCCACGCGCCATTGCAACGTGAACATCAGCAGCAGCTGTGCCGCCAGCACGAACCAGATACCCGGACTGAGCACGGCGCGGACCATCGCATGCAGCCGGAGCTCGCCCTCGGTGCGCACGGGAATATCGCGAGTAACTTCCTGCATCAGTCAGGTAATCGGAAACAGGGGATTATTGGAAATTTAACCGAAGTTATAGTGCTTCCTGACCGGGCTCAGGATCTCCCAGGTACAGGACAGGCCGGCGGGAAACGAAACCAGGTCGTTTTCCACTATTTTCACCGGCTCGCCGCCATCCGGCGTCACGATCGCCTCGCCTTCGAGGATGTAGCAGGTTTCCTTCTGATCGTATTTCCAGGGAAACCTGGACACTTCCTTGTCCCAGATCGGCCAGTCATAGACGCCGATGACATCGAGTTTCATGGGCGACGGATCGTGTTCAACGTGGATTTGCATCATGGGGTCTCGGCTTCTCTTCCTGGCGCGGTAAGCAGTCCATTTTACGTCGGCAGGCCGAACCCCGGCAACGCAGGCGCCGGCGGGTACCTGATCGGTCTGTCCGCGCATTTCGTCGGATCGGGCGAGCAGCGGACATTGGGTGCAAAAACAGCGTCTATACTCAATATTGATAAAACCCCCGTGAAAGGCAGACACGGCCCGATTCTGCCGCCGTGAGTTGTCGAGCGTGAGCTTTCCGCGTTTTTCCAAGGACCTGCGTACCGACCAGTCGCTGCGACACTCGGTACGCGACGGCGTGGCCTATTCCGTCATGGCCGGCGCCGGCGAGCACTATCTCTCCGCCTACGCCCTGTTCCTCAAGGCCACGACCGCCCAGATTTCCTGGCTCGCCGCCTTCCCCTCGCTGATCGGATCGTTCGCGCAACTGTTCTCGGCCTGGCTGGCGAGCCGCCTCGGCCGGCGCAAGGGCATCATCCTGTTCGGCGTGGTGCTGCAGACCGTCATGTGGCTGCCGATCATCTGGCTGCCGTTTTTCTTTCCGGCGCATGCCGTGTCCATTCTCATCGTCTGCGTCGCGCTGTATTTCGCCGGCGGTCATCTGGCCGCGCCGGTGTGGAACAGCCTCATGGGCGATCTCGTGCCGGAACGGCGACGCGGGCGCTTCTTCGCCCGCCGCACCCGACTCATGAGCATGATGCATTTCCTGGCGCTGGTCGGCGCCGGGCTGCTGCTGCATGGATTCGAAACGGCGGAACGCGTGCGATTCGGGTTCATGCTGCTGTTCACGCTGGCGGCGCTGGCACGGCTCTACTCCGCCACCCAGCTCGCGCGCATGCACGATCCCGGCCGTGTTCCGGCCGCCATCGATTGGCCGGCGCTGCCCGGGCTGTGGCAGCGGATGCGCGGTTCCGACTGCGCGCGCTTCAGCCTGTTCTTCGCTTCCATGCAGTTCGCGGTGGCGATCGCGTCACCGTTTTTCGTGGTTTACATGCTGCGCGATCTCGGCTTCTCCTATCTCCAGTACATGTCGTCCACGGCGCTCGCGGTGCTGGCGCAGGTCGTCAGCCTGCGCATGTGGGGCCGGCTCGGCGACATTTTCGGCAATCGCGTGATACTCAGTGTCACCGGTTCCGTAATCCCGGTATTTCCGCTGCTGTGGCTGGTTTCGCCCCACTTCGCCTACGTCGCGACGCTGCAGATGTTCGGCGGGATTTTCTGGGCCGGATTCAGCCTGAGCGCCACCAACTACCTGTACGATTCCGTCGCCCCCGGGCGCCGCGCCGCCTACAGCGCGGTACACAACGTGTTCGCCAGTCTCGCCATCTTCGCCGGCGCCCTGCTCGGCGGCTTCCTGAGCCTGGTGGTTCCGGAAAACTTCACCCTGTTCGGCAGCACGTGGCGCTGGACCAGCAGCCTGTGGGGCGTGCTGGTGGTATCGAGCCTGGCGCGTGGCGTCGTGGCGCTGTCGCTGGCACCGACCCTGCGCGAGGTGCGCGAGGTGCGCCGGCTCACGGCCGTGGGGCTGATGTTGCGGGTGGCGCGATTCAACGCACTGGCGGAACTGATCTTCGACATGCTGGCGTTCACCCGCCGGCGCCTGCGCTCCTCCGGTCCGGTCTGACCCGGGTTGCCGGCCCGCTTTACGCCAGAAAAATCCAGTAGACCAGCACGTTCACCAGCGTCAGGGGAATACCGACGCGCGCGAATTCGACGAAGCCCAGGGTGTGGCCGGTTTTGCGCTCGGCGTTCTGGATGATAATGATGTTGCTGGCCGCCCCCAGAATGAAAAGATTTCCCGCGATGGTCGAACCGGCCGCCAGCGCCAGCAGTTCCGGCGTCGCGGCGCCGCTATGCATGAGCAACGGAAGGTAAAGCGCCACCAGCGGGACATTGGATATCAGCTGGCTCAACAGCACGCTGACCGGAAGAATCACGCCCATCGAAGCGACATCCAAATTCCATCGCGCCAGCAGCAACTGGAAAAATCCCGAATTCCAGACGCTTTCCATGAGCACGAACATGGCCGCGAAAAAAACCAGCGTGCGCCAGTCAATATGGCGCAGAATCGAAAACCGTTTCGCGCTGAACAGCAGAATCGGCGCGGCGGCGATCAGGGCGATCCAGGTCAGCCGGAAATTCGTTTGCGGCAGCATGAATACCGCCGCCACCTTGAGGCAGACGAGCAACATCATCAGGACCAGCGACAAACGCGCGAGCTGCGCCAGTCGTGGGTCGCGCAGTTCCTGTCGTGCGTGTACCAGCGCCTCGCCATGGAAACTCTCGCGGTAGAAAAACTTGAGAATAAAAAATGCCGCCAACAGGTTAATCGCCGTTGGCAGCGCCAGGTACCGGAAAAATTCCACGAAGGGATTGGCCATCCGGCCATGCAGGGATATCAACAGGTTTTGCGGGTTGCCGATCGGACTCATGACACTGCCCAGCGTCACGGCGAAGGCCAGTGCCAGCAACAGGACCTTGGGTGACATGCGGTGCTGTTTGGCCAGCAGCAGGACCAGCGGCGTGCCGATGATCGCCAGCGTGTCGTTCATCAGGAAGGCCGAAGCCAGCCCGGCACCGAACAGGATGGCCAGAATCAGGCCATTGGCCGTCCCGGCGCGCCGGAAGAGTTTATGGGAGAGATGGAACAGGTAGCCGCTTTCCTCGAGCGCCTGCCCGACCACGAATACCCCGAACAGGAACAGCATGACATCCGGATTGATGGCCCGTAACGCTTGTGTGGGGCCGACCTGGCCCGTGACCAGCACCGCCACGGCCCCAAGCAGCATGATCTGCCACAGGCCGAAGTGGAAATTACCTATGCGGCGTACGGCGATCAGCACGAATACTCCCAGCAGGGCGATAACGGAAATGTTCATACCGGGTGCCGCGATGGCCGGGTTCTTCGGGGGGGTGGCCGGCGCCCATCATATTGAAAATCCACTGGCGGGCAACCGCCGATAGGGAAGCAACCGCTGCCCCGCCCCGGAGGCAAACCCGTCCACATTTTTTGGACAAAACCGCCGACGGGTGCTAAAAATAACGACAGCGGCACTCTTCGAGCCAGGGACCGGCTGAACTCCCCCGAGCCAGACGATCCGCAAGCAGTACCCAGGGCAAAATCAAACCGCCAGTCAGCAATACCATGGCTTTCGTCATGTCCCCTGTTCTGCGGGGCTTAACGGCATTATGGTATTTGCACTTCCAGGCAGGATTATTTCTATTGCAAGGACGGAAGGGAATCATGAACACGCATCGCATCACCGCCATGGCCATGGCCGTGGCACTCGCCGGATTCACGCACACGCTCGCGGCAGAGGAAAATATTCTGACGCTACCCGCGGACGACGCGCTTCCGCAGAACGTCTCCGAACAGAAACCGGAGGCGGAAATCCTGATCTCGGAGCTCGAGACGCCGGCACAAGCCGTTTCGCAACCGGCCGACAATCTTCTGAGTGATCTGAAGGTTTATCCTTCTTTCTGATTCCTGAGTTTCAGGAACGCCAAAACAAAAAGCCCCGTACGGGGCTTTTTGTTTTTATAGCGCGGTCACTCAGACCAATGTCTTTATCGCCTGCCGGCACAACTCCATGATGATACCGACCCACGGCAACACGCCGACCAGCACCAGCGCGTTGATACCCAGCAATACCTGTACGTCCCGGCCGGCACGGATCGGGGTCTTCTCCGTGGCGTCGTCGAAGTACATGAGCTTGATCACGCGCAGGTAATAGTAGGCCCCGATGACGGCGAACAGCACCGCCACGACGGCCAGCGGGATCATGCCGACCTTGATGACCGACTGGATCACCAGCAGTTTGGCGTAGAAGCCCACCGTCGGCGGCACGCCGGCCATGGACAGCATGAGCAGCATCATGAGGAAGGCATACCACGGGCTGCGCTGGTTGAGCCCCTTGAAGTCCTCGAGCCGCTCGGCCTCGAAGCCCGAACGCGACAACAGGATGATCATGCCGAAGGCGCCGGCGCTCATTACCGCATAGACCAGGATATAGAACAGCGAGGAACTGTAGCCGTTCGGCTCCACGCTCAGGATGCCGAGCAGGAAGAAGCCCATGTGCGAGATGGACGAATACGCCAGCATGCGCTTGATGTTGTCCTGTGCGATGGCAATGATGTTGCCGATGGCCATGGACAGCACCGTGATGATGATCAGCATGGACTGCCACGAACCCGCGAGCGGCTCGAGCCCGCCGACCAGCAGGCGCAGGAACAGGGCGAAGGCCGCCAGCTTCGGGGCCGTGCCCACGTACAGCGCCACCGCCGTGGGCGCGCCGTGGTACACGTCCGGCACCCACATGTGGAACGGTACCGCGCCGACCTTGAAGGCAAGCCCGGCAATGACGAAAACCAGCCCGAAAATGAGAATAATGTTGTCGGGCGACATCTTGCCGATGGCCCTGGAAACCGCGGCGATTTCGAGGCTGCCGGTCGCGCCATAAATCATGGACATGCCGTAGAGCAGCATGCCGGAGGCGATGGCGCCGAGGACGAAATATTTCATCGCGGCTTCGGTGGCGGTGCCGGAATTGCGCTGGAACGCGATCATGGCGTAAAGCGACAACGACATCAGTTCGAGGCCCAGGTACAGCGTGAGGAAATGGCTGGCCGAGGCCATGACCATCACGCCCACCACGCCGAACAGGCCGAGCACGAAATACTCGCCGCGATACATGCCACGATCGCGCAAATAGTCGCGTGAATAGGCGAAGACAAAGAAAGTGATGGCGTAGGTGCCCAGTTTCAGCAGATCCGCCAGACTGTCGGCGACGAACATGCCGCTGAAGGTGAACATCGGCGCGACGGCGGCCAGCTTCAGCGTCAACACGGCGGCGCCGACCAGGGTTGCCTGCGTCAGCCAGTAGGAAACCGCGCGCAACCGCTCCGACAGGAACAGGTCGATCACCAGGATCGCGCAGGCCATCGAGAACACGAAGATCTCGGGCAATGCAGGTATCATTTCTGGAATAACAAATTTCATATTATCTCTTTGCCACAGAGCACACAGAGGTCACAGAGAAAAAACAAGACTCATGAGCAACATATTTCACTCTGTGTTCTCTGCGATCTCTGTGGCTGATATTCATATTTTTGACACATTAGCCTGTTGTAACAAATGCTCGACCGACGCGTGCATCACGTCGAGGAACGGATACGGCCACAGGCCCATCACCAGCACGGCGAGCGCCAGCAGCGAAAGAAATACCACCTCGCGCGAAGTGACGTCCGTCAGCCCGCCGACTTTGTCGCTGGTCACGGCGCCGAAAATGACGCGCTTGTACATCCACAGCGTGTAGGCCGCGCCGAACACCAGCGTGGTGGCGGCGGCCAGGGCGTACCAGACGTTGACCTGGAACGCGCCCAGGATCACCAGCAGTTCGCCCACGAAACCGGAAGTCCCTGGCAGGCCGGCGTTGGCCATGGCGAACAGCATCATGAAGGCGGCAAACACCGGCATGCGATTGGCCACGCCGCCGTAGTCCCTGATCATGCGCGAATGCAGACGGTCATACAGCACGCCGACGCACAGGAACAGCGCGCCGGAGACAAAACCGTGCGAGATCATCTGCACGATGCCGCCCTCGATGCCCTGCGTGTTGAATATGAAAAATCCCAGGGTCACGAAGCCCATGTGTGCGATCGAGGAATAGGCGATGAGCTTTTTCATGTCTTCCTGCACCAGCGCCACCAGGCCGATGTACACGACCGCGATGAGCGAGAGCGTGATCATCAGCCAGGCCAGCTCATGCGAGGCGTCCGGCAGGATCGGCAGCGAAAACCGCAGGAAACCGTAGGCGCCCATTTTCAGCATGATGGCGGCCAGGACCACCGAACCGCCCGTGGGCGCCTCGACATGCGCGTCCGGCAACCAGGTGTGCACCGGCCACATCGGCACTTTCACCGCGAAGGCCGCGAGGAAGGCGAAGAAAATGAGCATCTGGGCATTGAGCCCCAGTTTGGTGTCGTGCCAGGCGAGGATGTCGAAACTGCCGGCCTGATAATAAAGATAAATGAAAGCCACCAGCATCAGCACCGAACCCAGAAAGGTATAAAGGAAGAACTTGATGGTGGCGTACACCCGGTTCGGTCCGCCCCACAGGCCGATGATGATGAACATCGGCACCAGCATGGCCTCCCAGAAAACGTAGAACAGGATGCCGTCGAGCGCGCTGAACACGCCGATCATGAGGCCTTCCATGATGAGGAACGCGGCGTGGTACTGCGCCACCTTCTTTTCGATCACCTTCCAGGCGGAGATGACGACCAGCACGGTGGTGAAGCTGGTGAGCAGGATCAGCAGCAGCGAGATGCCGTCGATGCCGAGGCGGTAACGGATGCTGAACGCCTCGATCCAGGCGTAGTCCTCGACGAACTGCATCGTGTGCGTGGCGCTGTTGAAACCCGTATACAGCGGCAGTGTCACGAAGAAAGTCAGCACGGCGACCACCAGGCTCAGCTGGCGCGCGTAGTCGGCGTTGCGGTCGCTGCCGGTGGCAAGCACCGCGATGCCGCCGAATATCGGCAGCCACGTGGCAAGGCTCAGGACGTGTTCGGCGAGCATGATTTATCGATGCAGGAAGAAGGTTATCAGCAGAAACAGCCCCAGAATCATGGCGAACGCGTAGTGATACACGTAGCCGGACTGGATGTGGCGGACGACGCTGGACACCCAGCCGATCATGCGCGCGGTGCCGTTCACCGCCAGGCCGTCGATGAGCTTCACGTCGCCGATTTTCCAGAACAGGCGCCCGATGGCGCGCGCGCCGCCGGCGAATACGAATTCATTGAACTCGTCCACGAAATACTTGCGCAACAGCAGCGTGTAGATCGCCCCGGTCTTTTCGCGAACGCGCGCGGGGAGATGCGGCAGGCGCACGTACATGAACCAGGCCGTGACGATGCCCGCCACCGCCAGCAGGAATGGCGCGGATTGCAGGCCGTGGGCGATAAAGGGACCGATGCCGGCATACTGCTCTGCGAGCTGCTTGACCACGTCATGCGCCGGCAGGACCTTGATGGAATCGGCGAAGAAACCGCCAAACACCACCGGATCGAGGAACAGGAAACCGGCCACGAGCGAGGGAATCGCCAGAAGTATGAGCGGGATCGTCACCACCCAGGGCGACTCCTCCACGTGCTTGAGCGTGTGCTCGTCCATGCGCGGCTTGCCGTAATAGGTCAGGAACAGCATGCGGAAGGTGTAGAAAGCGGTGACGAACACGCCCGTCAGCACGGCGAAATAGGCAAAGCCGCTGCCGGGCAGCTGCGAATGGTGCACCGCCTCGATGATCATGTCCTTGGAAAAGAACCCGGCGAAAGGCGGGATGCCCGCTAGCGCCAGCGACCCGATCCAGGTGGTGACGAAGGTGATCGGCATGCGCCGCTTGAGGCCGCCCATCTTGCGCAGGTCCTGCTCGTGATGCAGGGCGATGATGACCGAGCCCGCGGCCAGGAACAGCAGCGCCTTGAAGAAGGCATGCGTCATCAGGTGGAAAATGCCGACGCTGTAGGCCGAGGCGCCAAGCGCGACCATCATGTAACCGAGCTGGGACAGCGTGGAATACGCCACCACGCGCTTGATGTCGTTCTGCACCATGCCGACGAAGGCCATGAACAGCGCCGTGATCGCGCCGATCACGAGTATCACCGATAGCGCTGTTTCCGACAGTTCGTACAACGGCGACATGCGCGCCACCATGAACACGCCGGCGGTCACCATGGTGGCCGCGTGGATCAGGGCCGAGATCGGCGTCGGGCCTTCCATCGAGTCCGGCAACCACACGTGCAGCGGCACCTGCGCCGATTTGCCCATGGCACCGATGAACAGCAGGATGCCGATGAGCGTCATGACGTTCCAGTCGACGCCCGGCAGCACCTGGATCGTCTTCGCCGCCATCTGCGGGGCGATGGCGAACACGGCGGCGTAATCCAGCGTGTTGAAGGTCATGTAGACCGCCGCGATGCCGAGCAGGAAGCCCAGGTCGCCGACACGGTTGACGAGAAAGGCCTTGAGCTGGGCGTAGGTGGCGGAGTCGCGCGTGTACCAGAAGCCGATCAGCAGGTAGGACATCAGGCCCACCGCCTCCCAGCCGAAAAACAGCTGGAGGAAATTGTTCGACATCACCAGCATCAGCATGGCGAAGGTGAACAGCGCGATATAGCTGAAGAAGCGCTGGTAGCCGGGATCGTCGTGCATGTAGCCGATGGTGTAGATATGCACGCACAGCGACACGAAGGTGACGACCACCATCATGAGCGCCGTCAGCGGATCGATCAGGAACCCGACCTCCAGCGGAATGCCGGCGGAGACGCCCCAGGTGTACACCGGTCCGTTGAAGGTATTGCCCGCC
>Ga0105094_10000163_pt1 | contig 30062 bp, 26 predicted proteins | sample PPLLak1March2015_2_FD_87023 | JGI IMG/M metagenome (GOLD analysis project Ga0105094, IMG submission 87023) | Freshwater sediment microbial communities from Prairie Pothole Lake near Jamestown, North Dakota, USA - PPLs Lake P8 Core (3) Depth... | ecosystem: Environmental > Aquatic > Freshwater >...
CCCAGGATCTTGGTCGCCGCGCCAGGAGCCGGTGCCGAGTAGACTGTGGGTGGCCGGTAGAGAGCCACCACCAGGACGCGCCCCGGCACGGCTACGAGGCGCTCGTCGATGGTGTCCTGGGCCGGCTCGAAGCGCCACGACCGCACCGTCTGCGTCACGGCATCGGTGAAGGGCGGCGATGAGGTGAGCGGCGCCACCTTGGTCACCCCGCCATCGTTCCCGACATACAGCTCGAGGGCGACCTCGCCACCGCCGAATGCCGTGACCGGTGTCGGGGGAACCGCCGCGCCGGTGCGCAGGCGCGGAGCCGTGGCCTCCTGCGCCGCCGCAGCCGCGACGCCAACTGCCAGCACCGGAATCACCAGGACCGCCAGGAGCGCGCGCGGGCCGCCTTGAAGCCGCTTGACCATCGGCAATGCCTCCCGTTGCTCCCTTCAGCCTATGATCATTCCGGGCGCGACGCGCCACGGAACAGCGTGGACACCGCTGCGGTGGTTCACGCCTTCGGTGGCCGGTGTCCGACCCACCCCACGATGACACCGAGCATGAGACCGGCAGCGAAGGTGACGCCCAGCGCGGTAAACGGCGCGCGTTTCACGCGCCTGGCCGCGTCGTCGCGCAGGCCCTCGAACTCGCGTACGCGCCGCTTGAGCGTGCGCCTGGCAGCGTACATGCCATCCTCGAACACCTCGGTCGCACGCACCTTGAGTTCACGAGCTTCTTTCGCAAAATCTTCTACCTGGCGGGTCTTTTCGACCACGCGATCCGCGATCGCAGCCGCCTTGTCCTGCAGTTTGTCGAGAGTGGCAGTAGCCATAGCAATCCTCGATGGGCGATTGTGCAAGTTTGTCGCCAATTCGGGGCGGTCCGAAGGCAGCCGTTTCGGGCATACTCACTTGCCGATCCCTGGCGTGGCGACGAAACGGCGACAGTCAGTGGCCGCAGGTGTCGGAAATTCCTACACGCGAATCCGGCATAGTAGAGGAGATTCCGGGAGGACCCGTTCAGCCTCATGCCGCGTCACCACCTGCACGTACTCGTTATCGTTGGGGCCCTTGCGACCGCTGCATTGCCGGCGGCGGTCGGTCAGGTGACCCCTCAGGAGGCGCGCGCCCTCGTTCAATCCACTCTCGCCCTCTCCGACCGTGACGCCGCGGCCCTCGACCAGGGCCGACCCATCGTCAGGACGCTGTCGGGCACGGCGAAGCGCGAGGTCACCACCGCGGGTGCGGTGCGGATCTCGGCGTCGGCGGCGGACTTCGTCGCGCAGTTCCGCACCCTCGAGGGGTTCAAGCGCAGCTCGTTCATCAAGCAGATCGCCCGATTCAGCGATCCACCGCGGCCGGCTGACCTCGATGCACTCGAGCTGGAGGACGACGATGTGACCGCCCTCAAGGCGTGCCGGGTGGGTGATTGCGATGTCAGGCTGCCAGGGAACGACATCCATCGATTCGCGCGCGAGATCGACTGGCGCTCGCCAGATGCCCGCGAGCGCGCGACCACCCTCTACAAGTCGCTCCTGCTGGGATACCTGGCCGACTATCGGCGCGCAGGCATCGAGAGCCTCGTCGCCTACGACGACCGGAAAACGCCGACCCGCCTGGCTGCCGAGACCCTGGATCTGCTGGCGCAGCAGAGGTCGTCCCTGGATCACGTCCCGGAGTTCAGACACTACCTGCTGCAGTTCCCGCGGGCGTCACTTCCTCGCACGGAGGACTTCTTCTACTGGTCGAAGGAAGCGTTCGGCTTTCGACCAGTCATCGGCTTGAACCACGTCAGCGTCTACACCACCGGCCGTGGCGAGGTGACCATTGTGACGACCCAGATCTACGCGAGTCACTACATGGATGGCCAGGTGGGCGTGAACACATTGGTGCCCGTGGCGGACGGGCAGGGTGGCCCGGCGTTCTACTGGCTCTACTTCAATCGTGCCCGCATCGACAACCTCGACGGTCTCCTGGCGACGCTCGCGCGTCCGATCATCCAGCGTCGCGCGCGCTCGGGACTGGCGCGGTCCATGACCGACTCGAAGCGCCGGATGGAAGCGGCTCGCTGACGTGGATGCATCGTAAACTGGACGACATGCACACCCGGCGAATCGTGCTGTGGGCGTCGCTGCTGGGCGTCTTCGTATGGCCAATGGCCATCCCGCTCCTGGGCGGCGGCTTGTCTGGTATCGAAGTCCGGACGCGCGCCCGGACGCTGGCCCCCGGCGAGGTGGTGGTGGTCGATCTGACCCTCGACGCCGATGCGAACGCCGTACAGGTCCGGCTGTTCGATCGGGAGACGGCCGCGTACCGGCTGGGCGCGGGGCGATGGCAGGCGCTGCTGGGGGTGGACCTGGATCAGCCGGCAGGGGACTACGTCCTGACGGCCAGCACCGATGGCGGGGCGACGGGGGAGCGAGTGCTGACGGTGACGCCGCGCAAGTTCGCGGTTCGGACCCTCCGCGTCAACCCCGACTTCGTGAACCCGCCGAAATCGGTGCTGGCGCGCATCCAGGAGGAGTCGCGCTTCCTGCAGGCCCTCTACGACAACCCGGCGCCCGCGCGGCTGTGGGACGGCCCCTTCCGCCGTCCGGTGCCTCATCAGGCGAACAGCCGCTTCGGCGTGCGAAGTGTCTTCAACGGGGAGATGCGCAGCCCGCACGCGGGCACCGACTTCCTGAGCCCCGCGGGCACGCCCATCCGGGCGCCGAACGCGGGCCGCGTCGTGGCGGCGCGCGACCTCTACTTCAGCGGCCGCACCGTGATCATCGATCACGGGCTCGGCCTCTTCTCACAACTGGCCCACATGTCGCGCATCGACGCCGACGAGGGCGACTCGGTGAAGGCGGGGCAGGTGGTCGGCCTGGTGGGCGCGACCGGGCGTGTGACCGGCGCCCACCTGCACTGGGGCCTGCGTGTCGGCACGGCCCGGGTGGACGCGCTGTCGCTGCTCGCCCTCCTGGCCGAGGATGCCCCTCAATGAGCGTTCCGGATCTGGAGTTCTCGGCCGCCGAGATGCGTGCCATGGCCGACGCCGTGGTGACGCGCGCGGTGGATCACCTCGCCAGCCTGCCGTCGCAGCCGGTCTGCGGCGACGTGCACGCCGAGGATGTCTGCCGCGCGATGCGCGAGCCCGCACCCGAGCAGGGGAGTGCCATCGCGCCCCTCCTCGATCAGTTGTTCGACGAGTACATCCCGCGCTCGTTCACGGCGCCCAGCCCCGGGTACCTGGCCTACATCCCGGGCGGCGGCGTGTACCCCGCCGCGCTCGCGGACTTCATCGCGGATACGACCAACCGGTACACCGGCGTCTGGCAGGCGGCCCCGGCCCTCGTGCAGCTCGAGGCCAATGCGCTGGACTGGTTGCGGGACTGGATGGGGTTCCCGGCCGGGACCCGCGGGCTGTTCACGCCAGGCGGCTCGATGGCCACGTTCAACGGCATCCTCTGCGCGCGCGAGCGCCACCTCGGCGTGGACATCCGCCGCGGCGTGCTCTACACGTCCGATCAGGCACACCACTCGGTGCTGAAGTCGGCCAAGCTCGCAGGGATCATGCCCGACCGCGTCCGCGCCATTCCGTGCGATGCGGCGTTCCGGCTGCCGGTGCCGCAGTTGGCGCAGGCCGTCGCAGCGGACCGGGCCGCCGGCCTGCACCCGTTCGCCGTGGTGTCGAGCGCCGGCACCACCAACACGGGCGCCGTGGATTCGCTGAACGACATTGCGGACCTGTGCGCCGCCGAACGGATGTGGCATCACGTGGACGGCGCCTACGGCGCCTTCTTCAACCTCTGTGACGACGGGCGGCGCGTCTTGAGGGGCCTCGAGCGGGCCGACTCACTGACGCTGGACCCGCACAAGGGCATGTTCCTGCCGTACGGGACCGGCGCGCTGCTGGTGCGCGACGGCGCGGCGCTGCGCGCGGCGCACGAGGCCACGGCCGACTACCTGCCGGCGATGCCGCACCCCGAGGATTTCTACGATCCGAGCCAGCACGGACCGGAACTGTCACGCGGATTCCCCGGGTTGCGCGTGTGGCTGTCGGTGAAGATGTACGGCGCGGCCACCTACCGCGCGGCGATTGCCGAGAAGCGCGCCCTGGCACTGGACGCGTTCCGTCGCATCTCGGCGCTCCCGGGCATCGTCATCGACGCGCCGCCGGAACTGTCGCTCTTCGCGTTCCACGTGTCATGGCCGGGCGCCACGCTGCCCCAGGAGGACGCCGCCACCCGCGCGTTGATGGAACGTACCACCGCACGCGGCCGCGTGATGGTCACCGGCGCGGTCGCCCGCGGGCGTTACCTGGGACGCGTCTGCGTCCTCAGCTTCCGCACGCACGCGGAACAGATCGATGCGCTCGTCGAGGATATGGCGGGGGCGCTGGAAGAGGTGACGGAAGCGTAGGAACGGGAGTCAGGAGCCAGGAGCCAGGAATCAGGAGTCAGGAGTCAGGAGGCAGGTTCGACTCCCGACTCCTGGTTCCCGACTCCCGGCACGGGCTAGCGATGCCGTGCGAAGACCGTTTTCTTCCCGTCCTTCGTGAAGGCGATGGTGTCGTACGGGTCCTTGCGGCCCCCCTGTTCCATCCCCGGCGAACCCATCGGCATGCCCGGCACCGCGATGCCGGCGATGGCTGGCTTCTCGGCCAGCATCTTCCTGATGTCCGCGGCCGGCACGTGGCCCTCCACCGTGTAGCCGCCCACCTTGGCCGTGTGGCACGACCGGAGGTCGTCGCTCACGCCGCCCTGGATGGCGACGGCGTTCAACTGCGCGTCGGAAACGTTCTGGGCTTCCACCTGGAAGCCATTCGCCCGGAGGTGATCCACCCAGGCGGTACAGCACCCTCAAGTCGGGGTCTTGAAGACCGAGACGGTGGGAGTGGCGGCGGAGGGTTTCGACTGGGCGGACACCACCGCATAGCCCAGACCCGCGGCGACCACCACCGCGCACACTACGAGCGTCGTTCGTCGAATCATTGCACCTCCAGCGCCCTATCCGCGCGGCTGCGGGACGATCCGCAGGTACGGCTTCAGCGCCTTCCAACCATCAGGATACTGCTGTTTGGCATCCGCGTCCGAGACGGACGTGAGGATGATGACGTCCTGGCCCTGCTCCCAGTTGGCCGGCGTGGCGACCTTGTGCTTCGCGGTCAACTGGATGGAGTCGAGCACGCGCAGCACCTCGTCGAAGTTGCGGCCGGTGCTCATCGGGTAGGAGAGCACGAGCTTGATCTTCTTATCGGGGCCAATCACGTAGACATTGCGCACTGTGGCGTTGTCGGCCGGTGTGCGGCCCTCGCATGTATCCTGCGCGTCGGCGGGGAGCATGCCGTAGAGCTTCGCCACCTTCAGGTCGAAGTCCGCGATCATCGGGAAATTGAGCGCCGTGCCCTGCGTCTCCTCGATGTCCTTCACCCAGCCGTGATGGCTTTCGATCGGGTCCACGCTGAGGCCCATCACCTTCACGCCGCGCTTGTCGAACTCACCCTTGATTCGCGCCACCGCGCCCAATTCGGTCGTGCAGACCGGCGTGTAGTCCTTGGGATGCGAGAACAGCACGCCCCACGAGTTGCCGAGCCACTCGTGGAAGCGGATCTTGCCCTCGGTGGTGATGGCTTCGAAATCGGGAGCGTCGGCTCCAATCGGCAGGGGACCCGTCATGTGAGTGCTCCAGGGTTGAGAATTGTGACCAGAATCAGAAGCCGCCCGGGGGACGCGGCACGGCCGTGCGACCGCTGTCGCTGCCGCCGCTGGCGCCGCTGGCGCCGCCACCGGAGGAGTAGCCGCCGGTGCTCACGCCGCTCGAGCCGCCCGAGTTCGATCCGCCCGACGACCCACCGGACGACGTTCCACCGGACCCGCCGGAGCGGTCCACGACGCCGCCCGCGGTCACGGGCATCGGCACGGGCTGGCGGGGGCGCACCCGCGTGTAGCCGACCCCGTTCACCACGCGCGCATCCACGTCGGCCGAGGGCTGACCCGGGACGGGTCCGGTGACGGGCACCCAGCCCCAGCCGGGGCCGTACCGGGGATCGTACATGCCGTAGTACTGATAACCGAACGGCGCGTACATCGAGAGCCAGCCATATTGACTGGCCACCGACCACGGATCCACCCAGGGGCCTCCGCCGTACGGGCCGCTCCATCCGCCACCGCCCCCGGAATAGGTCGGGCGATCGATGACGAACTTCTCGGGGAAGGTGAGCGCGACCATCACGTCGACGACGCTCCCGGGCACACCGGCCTTCGTGAGCTCGACCAGTCGCTTGCTGCTCAACGGGAACTTGTTGCCCACTTCGATGAGCGCGGCCTGAAGCACTTCGGGGGCGGTCTTGCGGCTGGCCTCCTTCACCTCATCCATCGACCATCGCGCGAGGGGACCGGTGGCCGGCGCCGCTCTACGACCGCTGGCACGCAGTTGCTCGCGCGACAGCCCGTAGCGGCGGACCCGGACGCTGCGGCGGTCGTTGACCTCCACCATCTGCACGTCCACCCAGGTCGGGCCCGGCAGCATCATCGAGAGCCCCGAGATGTGGCGATCGGGCTGGCCGGTGCAGGCGATGGTGCCGCGCGTGAACAGCTGCCGGCCGCTGGTGGACCACTCCGCGCGGCGGGTGCTCCTGCAGCCCGCCTCCTCCGAGGTCCGAGCCCCGCCATCCGTGGCGATGACCTCGTCGAGCACCGTCTCGCCATTCAGCACGGTCTGCTGCGCGACGGCCTGAGGTTCCCCGGACGCGGTGATGCAGACCATCACATCGTCGGCGCGCTGGTTCTCGGGCGCCTGCCGCGCGGCCGCGGCGACGAGATCGGCGATGCCGTCGGTGGTGTTCTCCATCCGAAGCTGCCAGCACCCGAGGTACGGCGCCCACCGGGGATCGACCTGGGGCGTCTGCGCGGCGCCGAACGCCGGCGTCACGATGAAGCTGGCCGCGAGAACGAGGGCGCGCAATGCCATGGCTTTGTCTCCGCTAGAAGAGCACGTTGATGCCTGCCGACGCACGGAAGCCCGAGAGATCGAGGGGCGCGAAGCCGACGAAATCGCCGTCGAGCGTGCCCGATGCCCAGACGTAGCGGCCCTCGGCCGTGAAGAAGAGCCGCTTGTACATGCGGATGTCCGCGCCGCCGAAGACGTGTCCGGTGGGCGAGGTACCGTCGGCGCGAAACTGGTCGCTGAAGACGCCGAGGTCCTGGAAGTCGACGAAGTCGCCGTACTGGAGGAAGCGCCACCAGAGGAGGCCGCCTCCCGCGCCGACGTACGGGGCGACGCGCGAGGGAATCCAGGCGAACGAGCCGGCCCGTTGTCCTCGCGGGATGAGCATGAACCTCAGGCTCGCGGTCGCGAAGTTCTGGCTGAGCTCCGAGCTCTGCTCGATGGGCAGCAGGTTGTTGTCGACGAAGTCGCGGTACTCGGAGGCAATGGTCTTCCGCGTGAACTCGAAGCCGGCGACGATGTCGAGGCGGTCGGAGAGCGCGAAACCGAGATCGGCCGCGAAGGCCGGGCCACGGAAGTCGCCCTTCTGGATCGTGAGCTGGTCCTGGACGAAGTCGAAGAGGTCGCTGCCCTCGCCGGGCACCATCCAGCCGGCGCGCAGGCCAAGGGACACGCGGGGCCGCCCGAACAGGAAGTCGGCCGACGGCAGGTCCTGCGTCATGCTGACCGGAGGCGGCAGCGTCTGCGCTGAGACGGGGGCGGCGGTCCCCAGAAGCGCCGTGGCCACGAGAGCCAGGGCCCCCCAGGTGCCGTAGGGACGCACCATCATCGTTACTTCGATTATGCACCCGTTGCCCGTGACAATTCGCCGCATTGCGTCCGGACGCGGGTCGGTGCACACTTCAGCTCATGCATTTGAATGCCCTTCGTGTGCTCCTCACCGGCGGCTTCGTCGCCCTTGGGGCCAGCCTCGCGGCCCAGCCCCAGGCGCCCGGTCACACCGGCGCCGGGCCGCACAAGCCCGACCACATGCAGCACAGCTTCAGCGATGCGGAGAAGTACGCGAAGGAGTTCGACGACCCCTCGCGCGACGCCTGGCAGATGCCCGGCCGGGTGATTGAGACGCTCGGCCTGAGGGCCGGCCAGTCGGTGGCCGACATCGGCGCCGGCACCGGCTACTTCTCGACGCGGCTGGCCCGATCGACCGCCGCGCCCGCGGTGTTCTCGGTGGACATCGAGCCGAACATGGTGGCGCACCTCGAGATGCGCGCCGCCAAAGAGGGGCTGAAGAACATCACGCCCGTGCAGGCCACGCCCGACAGTCCAAACCTGCCGTCCCCGGTGGACACCATCCTCGTGGTGGACACGTTCCACCACATCCGGAACCGAGTGGAGTACTTCCGCAAGTTGAAGGCGTCCATCAAGCCCGGTGGCCAGCTGGCCATCGTCGACTTCCGCAAGGACGCGCCTTCGGGCCCGCCCGTCGAGTTCCGCTTCACGGCCGATCAGATTTCGACCGAGCTGGCCGAGGCTGGCTTCGTCCTGGCGGCCAGCCACGACTTCCTGCCGCGGCAGCTGTTCCTCATTTACAGGGTGAAGTAGGCCGAGGGTTCGTCCTAGTCGTCCGGGCCGTGGGACCCACTTCCCGCGCCTTGTGTCTGTTCCTCGTCCGACGAAGCCGCGTGGCGCTTGACGGCCGCGCTGGCGACGCTCGGTGAGGACGAATCCCCGAACCGCCCAGGCATTCCCACCGCGCAACTCGCGGCCCTCGAGCGCGCTGCGCCGGTCTACCGGCGCGTCTGGTGGCCTGCGCATGGCCGCGCCAGCCGCACGGGCGGACGAGCCTTGACGCGGCGCTGGAGCGAATCCTGGCGGCGATGCCGCCGCCGCGGCTGGGCCAATAGCGCCTTGGCGGTGCCCCGTGGCGAAACAATGCCCCGGTTCCGGCCGTCCAATCCCGGCATGGACAGGCTCTGGCAGGACCTGCGCATCGCCGCCCGCGGTCTCTGGAAGGACCGCGCCTTCACGATCACCACCGTGGCCACGCTGGCGTTGTGCCTGGCCGCCAACGTCGCCATCTTCGCGGTCGTGGACGGGGTGCTGCTGAAGCCGTTGCCCTTCGACGGGTCGGATCGCCTCGTCGCCATCCACAACCAGTATCCGGGCGCGGGTGTCGAGGTCGCCTCCAACGGTGTGCCCGATTACTACGATCGCCTCGAGGCCCTCACCGCCATCGACGGCCTGGCCAATTACCGGCAGACCGGCCTGACCATCGGCGGCGACCGGAGCGATGCCGAGCGCATGCAGGGGCTCATCGTCACACCCTCGTTCTTCGAGATCCTGGGCGTGGATGCGTATCGGGGCCGTCTCTTCAGCGAAGAAGAGAGCGAAGTGGGGCGCGACCAGAAGGTGGTGCTCACTTACGGCTTCTGGCAACGCGCCTTCGGTGGCGCGGACGACGCGGTCGGACAGTTGCTTCGCGTCAACGGCGTCCCGCTCACCATTGTCGGCGTGCTGCCGCCGGGCTTCCGGTTCGTCGACCCCGACATCCAGCTGGTGCGGCCCGTTGCGTTCACGGCGGAGGAGCGGTCCGACGACCAGCGGCACAGCAACAACTGGCAGCAGCTCGGGCGCCTGAAGGCGGGTGCAAGCGTGGCGCAGGTGCAAAGCCAGCTCGATGCCCTGAACGCCGCCAACGGCGAGCGGTTCCCGCACCTGCGCGAGATCCTGAAGAACGCGCGGTTCAGCACGCGGGCGGTGTCGTTCCAGGAGTTCCTCGTCGGCGACATCAGCCGGACGCTGTCGCTGCTGTGGGGCGGCGTCATCTTCGTGCTCATCATCGGTTGCGTGAACGTCGCGAACCTGGTGCTGGTCCGGTCCAGCGCGCGGATGCGCGAGCTGGCCACACGGCATGCCCTGGGGGCAGGGTTCGGGCGGCTGGCGCGCCAGAGCTTCACCGAGAGCACGCTGGTGGCCGCCATCGGTGGCGCAGCCGGCCTGGCGCTGGGCTGGTGGGCGCTGGCCTCCGCCCCGTTCTTCGGCCTCGACCAGTTGCCGCGCGGCCACGAGATTCGCATCGACGGCCGCGTGGTCGGCTTCACGCTGGCACTGGTGGGTGCCGTCGGCGCGGTGATGGCCGCCCTGCCCGTCGGCGCGCTGCGGCGCACGAACCTCGCGCAGGTCGTGCGCGAGGAGGGCCGGTCGGGTACGGCCAGTCGTGGGTCGCGGTGGATGCGGCGCGTGCTGGTCACCAGCCAGGTGGCGTTCGCGTTGATGCTGCTGATCGGGGCCGGCGTGATGGTGGCCAGCCTGCAGCGCGTTTTGGCCGTGGATCCAGGCTTCCGCGGCGAGCGGGTGTTGACCGGCCTGGTCAGCCCGCCGCAGTCGCGCTACGCCGGCGATGCGGAGCTCCGCACCGTGATGGCCCGCCTGCTCGAGCAGGTGAGGGCGCTGCCCGGCGTCGAACGGGCGGGCTTTTCGTCCACCATCCCGTTCAGCGGGAGCACGAGCGACAGCGTGATCATCGCCGAGGGGTACCAGATGGCACCCGGCGAGTCGGTGGTGTCGCCCTACAGCGTGTCGGTGACCGACGGCTACTTCGAGGCGATGGGGGCACGGCTGGTGGCGGGCCGCTGGTTCAACGAAGGCGACATCGAAGGGCGCCAGCGCGTGCTCGTCATCGACGAGCGGCTGGCGCGGAAGTTCTGGCCCGGCGGCGACGCGGTGGGCAAGCGCATGTTCCAGCCCTCGAGCCCAGACAACCTGTTCCAGCAACCGCCGGACGACGAGATGCTGCACATTGTCGGCGTGATCGCGGAGATGCGGATCGCGGGGATGGTGGACGGCGCGGGAACATCGCGGCCCGGCGCGTACTACTTCCCCTATCGCCAGCTTCCACGGCGGGGCATGGGGCTCGCGGTCCGGACCTCGGGCGATCCCATGGCCCTGGGCGATGCCGTGCGCCGCGCGGTGGCCCAGGTTGACGCGGAGCTCCCGCTCTACAACATCCGCACCATGAGCGAGCGCACCGAGGAGACCCTGGTGGACCGACGCACGCCGACGCTGCTGGCGGGCGGCTTTGCCGTGGTGGCGCTCTTCCTCGCGGCCATCGGCATCTACGGTGTGCTGGCGTACCAGGTGTCGCAGCGCCGGCGCGAGATCGGCATCCGCATGGCGCTTGGTGCCGGGGCGCCGAGCATCTTCGGGCTCGTGCTGACCGAAGGCGCGACCATTGTCGGCATCGGGACGGCGCTGGGCCTCGTGGGCGCGTTCTTCCTCCGTCGCGCGCTCGAGACGCAACTGTACGGCGTGAGCGCGATGGACCTCACGGTGCTGGTCGTGGTGGGCGGCGTCCTGCTGGCGGTGGCCCTGCTGGCGTGCGTCATCCCGGCACGTCGCGCGGCCAAGACCGATCCCGTCGTCGCGCTGGGGGAGTAAGCGGGGACGGGCGCGGGCGGGCTTGCCGCGCCGCAGTTCGCCACGGATGCGCGGGGCGAGCAAAGGCAGGCGATTAGGTCGCTTCGCGCGGCACGACGATCACGCGTCGCGGGGCGCCATGGCGTAACACGCGCACGGGTGTGGCCACTCCAATCGTCGCATCGGTCAGCTTCCGGACGAGATCGTCTACGCCGCCCACAGGGGTGCCGTTGAAGTCGATGAGCAGGTCGCCAGCCCGGAGCCCCGCCTCGTCTGCCGCGCTGCCTGGCGTGACCGCCGTGACGGCCAGCCCGCGCTCCCGCGGCAGTGAGTACTCGCGCACCAGCCGGCGCGGGATGTCGGCATCCTGACCTGCAACGCCCAGGTGGCTGCGCCGCACCCGGCCGTCCTTCAGCAGGCACGAGATGACCCATGTGGCGGTATTGATGGGCACCGCGAAGGCGATGCCCTGGCCCCCCAGGATGACCGCGGTGTTGACCCCAACCACTTCGCCACGGCTGGTGACGAGTGGGCCCCCCGAGTTGCCGGGGTTGAGCGCCGCATCGGTCTGGATGAGGTTTTCCATCAACCGTACGGTCCGCGCGCGAAGCGAGCGTCCGAGGGCGCTGACCACGCCCGTGGTGACCGTGTGCTGGAAGCCGAACGGGTTGCCGATGGCAATCACCACCTGGCCCGGGCGCAGCGACGCCGAGTCGCCCATCGGTGCGCTCGCCAGATCGGGCGCCGTCACGCGGAGGACGGCGAGATCGGTGTGCGGGTCGTCGCCGACGACATCCGCGCGAAGCCTGCGACCGTCGGTGAGTGACACCGCCACGTCGCCCCCGGCACCCACCACGTGGCTATTGGTGAGGATGAGGCCGTCGGGCGTGAAGACGAAGCCGGAGCCGGACCCGCCGGATGGCGCCCGCCGCGAGCGGCCCTCCCGGGTGGTATCGGCACGCACGTCGACCTTCACCACCGCCGGGCCGACCCGGGCCACCGCGTCGACCACCGCGCGCGAGTACGCGTCCAGGAGTTCAGGGTCGCTCAGCATGGTCAGGATGCTCCCCAGATGGTGCGAAGTCCCTAGATCTCGATCATCCCGAGCCGTAAGCCCTTCTGCACGGCCTCGGTCCGGGTGGACGCGCCGAGCTTGCCGAAGATCGCGCCCAGGTGGAACTTCACCGTGTGCTCGCTCACGCCCAGGCGCCCGGCTATCTCGCGGTTGTGGAGGCCATCGGCCAGCAGCGTCAACACCTCGTGCTCGCGTGGGGTGAGGCCTTCCACGGGCGGTTCGACCGCGCGGCCCGCGGCGGGTGACGCGCCGGCCTGCAGCCTGGCCCAGTGCTCCGGGCTCAGCACCACGACATCGGCGCGTGCTGGATCGCTCACCACGACCCAGCGCGCATCGCCACCGATGCGCGCGGCCAGAGCGGCGCGCTCGGCGGCACTGCCACCCGAGACGAAGACGCGAATGGGATCGGCCACGACGATCCCAGCTTATCCGCGGCCGCTCATCGGCGGCGTTCGCCCACCGTCACCAGGACCTGCTGCGCCGCCGCGCCGCGGAGCAGCGACAGGGTGACCGCCTTGCCGACGCGATCGCCGCGAAGCCGCATCACCAACTGCTCGGGCTCCTGCACGATCTCGCCCTCGAACCCGACGATGATGTCGCCGACCAGGAGACCGGCGGCATCGGCCGGGCCGCCCTCAACGAGACCGGTGATCAGCACCCCGGAGTCCTGGCCCACCGCTCCGCGCTGCCGCGGGGGAAGGTTCACCGGCGCCGAGCTGATGCCGATGAAGCCCTGCTGCGCGCCGCCCTGGGCGGCGACTTCGGACGCGGCTGCGGTGGCCAGGGCCATCGGGATGACGACCGTGGTCTCGCGGATCGCGGCCGAGGTGATGACGCCCAGGACGCGCCCGTCACCATCCACCAGCGCACCGCCGGTGAGCGCGCCGTGCGGCATGGACGCCGTGCGGATGACGCGCGCAATCTCCGAGGTGCGACCCGTGCGCAGCGGGCCGCCCACCACGGCTACCGATGTCAGGCTGGCGAAGACGCCGCCGCTCCACGTGCGGCCCACGGACACCGCCAGGTGGCCCACGCGGGGCTCTTCCGCAGGCCGTGCCGGCGGCACGCCGAGGCCCGGCGCACGCACCACGGCCAGCCCCGTCGTCGGGCTGCGGCCAAGCACCGTGCCCTCGACGGTGTGCCCGTCACCCCGTCGTGCCACCACCGCATCGTCGTCGATGTGGCGTGCAGGGGTGAGGATGAGGTCTTCGGCGAAGACGAGGCCAGCCACCGGCCGGCGTCGGGCGTTGACCTGGACGACGGAGGCCGCCGCCTGCTCGGCCGCGTGCGCGACCTGGGACGAAAGGGTGGAGAGGATGTCGTTCATGGAGCGAGGGTAGCGGCCGGGGGGTCGCCAGGGGATCAGCTGAACGGCTAGGCGTGCACCGCGGTTCCGGCGTTCTGCGGTTCGCGGGTAAGATCGCTTCGTGCGGGCTGACACCTCGACGATGACGGAACCCATGACCCTGGCCGAGGCCTCGCGCCTCGTCGGCGATTTGCAACGCGAGCTGCGCAAGGTGATCGTCGGGCAGGACGTGGTGGTCGTCGAGATCCTCATCGCGTTCCTGGCCGGCGGCCATTGTCTGCTGCGTGGCGTCCCGGGGCTGGCGAAGACGCTGCTCATCAAGACGCTGGCCGACGCAGTACACCTGAAGTTCAGCCGCATCCAGTTCACCCCCGACTTGATGCCGTCCGACATCCTTGGCACCGAGGTCATCGAGGAAGAGCGTGTCACCGGCGCGCGCACCATCCGCTTCATCCCGGGCCCCATCTTTGCGAACATCATCCTGGCGGACGAAATCAACCGCACCCCTCCCAAGACCCAGTCGGCGCTGCTCGAGGCGATGCAGGAATACCAGGTGACCATCGGCGGGAAGCGCTATCCGCTCGAGCGGCCGCTCTTCGTGCTGGCCACGCAGAACCCCATCGAGCAGGAGGGCACGTATCCGCTGCCCGAGGCCCAGCTCGATCGCTTCATGCTGAACGTTGTCATCGGGTATCCCTCGGCCGAGGACGAGCGTGCCATTCTCGCGCAGACGACGACGGGGGAAGAGCGTGTCGCGTCGCCCGTGGCCACAGGCGAGGCCATCGAGCGCGCGCGGCTGCTGGTGCGCGAAGTGGTGGCCGCCGAGAACGTCATCGACTACGCGGCCCGCCTCGTGCGGGCCACCAGGCCCGTCTCCGAAGGCGAGGCTCCGGACTTCATCCGCCAGTGGGTGCGCTGGGGCGCCGGCCCGCGCGCGGGACAGGCGCTGCTGCTCGCCGGCAAGGCACGCGCCGTGCTGCACGGTCGTCCCGCCGTGTCGCTCGAGGACATTCGCGCGGTGGCGGCCCCCGTGCTGCGACACCGCGTGCTCGTGAACTTCCAGGCCGAAGCCGACGGCATCGATGCCGAAGCCGTGGTGGCGCGCCTGCTCGATACCGTGCACGCACGGTAGCCCCCGGCGCATGTCGCGGTCCCACGTTGCCACGCCCTCGGAGCTCTCGAGCCTTCGCGACCTGGAGCTGGTGGCGAAGACCACCGTCGAGGGACTCCGCCAGGGCCTGCACCGCAGCCCGTTTCATGGCTACAGCGCGGAGTTCAGCCAGTATCGTCACTACCGCCCCGGCGACGATCTCAAGTACGTGGACTGGAAGGCCTTTGGCCGCACCAACCGTCTCTACACGCGGCAGTTTCGCGAGACGACCAACCTCTCGGCGCTCTTCGTCGTGGATGTCTCGCGGTCGATGGACTTCGAGCGCAAGTTCGCGCTGGAGCAGGCGGTGACGGCCGTGCTCGGCACGCTCGTCATCGACCAGGGCGACGCGGCCGGGATTGTGGCCGTGCGCGGCGAGCACGGCGCCACGGCTGCCGCCGGGAAGACACCGACCGTCACGTATCTTCCGTCGCGGAGCGGCCACCATCACCTGACGGTGTTCCTCTCAGAGATTGCGCGCCTCCGCCCTGGCGGCACCGCCTCCATCGCCGACGGGCTGGCGCGCGCGGGCCGCCTGCTGAAGCGTCGCGGCCTGGTCGTCGCCGTCTCCGATTTCTACGATGATGCCGAGGCGCTCGTGCAGATGCGGCGACTGGCGCGCATGGGCCACGACGTGGTCGTCGTGCAGACGCTGGCGGCCGAGGAACTGACGCTGGCCGCCGAAGGCGCGGTGGAGCTCGTCGACGCGGAGACCGGCCGCACGCTGGTGGTACAGCCCGTGACCGCGGGCGCCGCCTACGCGGCACGCGTGCGCGCCTGGCTCGACTCGTTTGCCTCGTCGGTGGGCCGCGAAGGCTTCGACTACGTGCTCGTCACGACCGCCGAGCCGCTCGAGCGCGCGCTGCGCCGATTCCTGGTCTCGCGCAGGGGAGCGGCCTGAGTTGGGCGTGACCTTCCTGGACCCGTGGGCGTGGCTGCTGGCCGCGGCAGTGGCGCTGCCCGTCTTCATCCACCTGCTCGCACGCCACCGCAGCCGTCGCCGGGTCTTCCCGACGCTGCGCTTCGTCGAGGCCACGACCCTGTCGGCCGTGACCCGGCGCTCGCTGCAGGACTGGCCGCTGCTGGCGGTTCGTGTCGCGGGGGTCATGACAACGGTGGCTGCCCTGGCGACCCCCATCTTCATCACGCCATCGCGTGAGGCCGCGTGGGCCAGCCGTGTGGCGCGCGCGATCGTGCTGGACGACAGCGCCGCGCCGCCGGACGACGAACTTCGGTCCGCCGCCGTGGGTGCCACGTTCGCGCGCAGCCACACCCGCGACGCCGTCTCCGACGCGGCTCGCTGGCTGGCGGAGCAACGCCCGGCACATCGCGAGATTGTCGTGCTCTCCGCGTTCAAGCGTGGCGCAGTGGACGCGGCCGACTTCGTGGGCGTGCCGCCCGACGTGGGCATTCGCCTGGTGCGATCGTCGAACGGCACTGCGGTTCGCGAGCGCGAGATCTCCCGGCTTCAGCTGCGGGACGAGGGCGTGGTGCGCGTGCTCGAGCGACTGACACTCGGGCCCGAGACCACGGGAATCCGCGAAGTGCGCGCGGACGCCGTGTCGCCGCTTCCCATCACCGTGAACGCGGCGCCGGCCGAACAGGAGGCGGCTGACGCCGCCCTGCGCGCGGTGCTGCGGCGTGGCTTGAGACTGCCGCCCGCGGGCCTGCTGCAGCCCATCGTCGTGGAGTGGACCGGCGATGTCGACAGCCTGGCGGCCTCGCTCGAGGCCCGGTTGGCCGCCCCGCTGGACGGCTGGGAGCCCGAGCCGATGAGCGATGCCGACCTGTCGGCGCTCTCGCGGCCCGCGACGGCGGCCGCCGGCGCGCGCCCGGACGACCTGGGCGACAGGCGGACACTGTGGGCGCTGGTGCTGGTGCTGCTCGGGCTCGAGACGTGGATGAGGCGAGGTGGCGCATGGACGTAGCGCGGCTCGTCTCGAACCTCACGGCTCGCCTGGTGCGAACCGCCGCGTTCGGGGCGCTCACCGTCGGCCTCGTCGCGCTGGCGTTGGCCGTGGTCGTCATCGCGACGATGGGAGGGTCGCCGGCGCTTGGCCTCGCTGTCGGGCTGCTCATCTGCGCCGTGGTCACGACGCTCGGCATCCGGCGGGCGCGGCATGCCTGGACGCCCGTCACGACGGCCGGGCTCATCGAGTCGCGCGTGCCGGGCCTGGACAACCTCCTTGTCACGTTCGTCGAGCTCCTGCAGGCGCCGGAACGAGCCTCGGGCCGCATGCGCGAGGAAGTGGCCCGCCAGGCGGCTGAGCGCGCGGAGCGGATACGTCCCACCGAAGTGGCGCCCATGGGGCCGACCGTCGCTGTGCTCGCCGTGGTCGCGCTCGGCACGAGTGCCGTGGTGTGGTCGGCACTCGGCGTCCGAGAAGGCCGCCCCACCGCTGTGCCCGGCGTACCGGTTCCGGTTGGGGTCGCCAGCGTGCGCGCGCGCGTTACCCCCCCGGCGCACCTCGGCATTGCTCCGCGTCAGATCGAGAATCCCGAGCGCCTCGACGTACCGGCCGGTGGTACGGTGCGCCTCGAGGTGGAGAGCGCCGCAGCGCAGGCGTGGATCGAAGATCCGGTCGGTGGCGGTGGGTCGCTCGTACGGTCAGGAGACGGACGATTCGCTGTGGAGTGGACGCCGACGGAATCCGCCACGCTGGTCATCGCGACCGGGGAGAGCCGGAACGTTGCCGAGTACTCGCGCCTCCTCGGCATCACCGTGGTGCCTGACAGCGCCCCCCGGGTTCGCATCGTCACGCCCGGCCGCGACCTGGCGTTTGCCACGCCCGACCGCGTGGTGGACGTGGCCGTCGAGGCCGCCGACGCCGAGGGCCTGCGTGATCTGGAGGTCCGCTTCACCCGGATGTCGGGATCGGGCGAGGCGTTCGACTTCTCCGAAGGAAAGGTGCCGCTGCAGCTCGAGCGGTCGAGCGCTGGCGAGTGGCAGGGACGCGCGCGGTGGTCGCTCGGCGCGCTCGGTCTGGAGGACGGGGACTCGCTGGTCTATCGGGCCGTCGTGCGCGACAGCAACCCCGCGGGAGACTGGGTCCCTTCCGAGTCGTTCACCATCGACCTCGGCCAGCGGCTCGAGTTCGCGGGCGCCGGTTTCGCCGTGCCGGACGAAGACCGCCGCTACGCCATCAGCCAGCAGATGGTCATCGTGAAGACCGAGCGGCTGCAGGCCGAGCGATCGACGCACTCGGCCGACCAGTGGACCGAGCAGACGCGCATGCTGGCGGTGGAGCAGCGCATGGTCCGCGCCGAGGTGGTGTTCCTGAGCGGCGGCGAGGTGCAGGACGAGGTGGCCGAGGCCGCACACTCGCACGAGCTGCAGGAAGGCCGGCTCGAGAACGCGGGACGCGCCGAGATGCTGCGCGCCATGAACGACATGTCGCGAGCCGAGGCCAGGCTGAACGCCGGAGACACCCGCGGCGCGCTGGTCTTCGAGCGGTCCGCCCTGCAGGCGTTGCAGCGTGCCTTCGACCGGCGGCGGTATTTCCTGCGCACGCTGCCCAAGCGCTCGCGCATCGACACCGCGCGGCGGTTGACCGGCGATCGACGCGATGCGCGCTCGTCCACGCGGGTGGTCCCGCCCGAAGCCGTAGACCGCCTGGCCGCCTTGCGCGCGCTGATGGCCGAGCTGGCCGCGATTGCCGAGGATGGCCGCGCGCCCGCGCCATCGGTGGTGGCCCGATTGGCCTCGGTGGATGCCGCTGCAGGTGAGTGGCGCGCCCTGGCCGAGGCCCTCGCATCGGCCGGGTCGCCCGAGGTTCGGCAGGAGGCCGCCCGGGCGGCGATGAACGCCGTGGCGACGCGCGCGCGTACGAGGCTGGCGCCTGCCGCCACCTCGCGCCACGCCGACGGGGAGCTGACGGGCTGGTGGGCCGAAGAGACCCGCGCGCGGAGGCCGCGATGAGGCTGGCGCAGCTGCTGCGCCTGACGGCGCTGGGCATCGCCATCATGTGCTGGCTCGACCCTCCCGTGGTGGTGGCGCCGCAGCCGCCCGTGCCTGTCGGCATCGCCATTGTCCGATCAGCGCTCGACGAGATGCCCGCCGCGAACGCGGGCGCAGACACGATTCGCACCCGGGCATCGGCCATCGCGGCGCGGATGGTGGAGTCGCTGGGCGCCGACGCCGACCCGCGGGTTCACGAGATGACCGACCCGCTGCGCCTGCCGTGCAACGCCCAGCAGCCCTGCGTCATCATCACCGGCGGGGTGCCCATTCGCGTGCCGGCGGATCGGCGCGGGCACACCTCGGTCGTGAAGGTGGGCGAGCCGCTGGCGCCGAATGTGGCGGTGACCTCCGCTGACGTGCTGGCCACGCACAGTGAGGCGGCGGGCGCCGCACGCGTCACGCTGCGGGGCAGGGACGTGTCGAACCGGCACACGCGCGTGAGGCTAATGGACGGCAGTGCCGTGGTGGGCGAGGCGGTGCACCAGTGGAGCGCCGACGGTGAGGCCACGGTGAGCGTGCCATGGTGGCCCATTGCTGCCGGCACGCGCACCCTGGAGGTCGACGCCGTGACTGACGGCGTCGCCGAGCGCACGCTGCTGGACAACGAGTGGCGTACGTTCGTCGACGTCGCGGACGCGCGGTGGCCGGTGATCGTCCACGAGCGCCGTCCATCGTGGGCCACGACCTTCGTGCGTCGCGCGTTGGAGGGGGACCCGCGATTCGCCATCGACGCCCGTACTGATGTGGCTCCCTCGGTTGTCGCCTCGACGCTTCCAGGCCCCGGCGGCCTGGACGAGGCGCGGCTGGATCACGCGCGGGTCGTCGTCGTGGGTGCGCCCGAGGCGCTCACGGCAGACGAAGTTTCCGGGCTGGACCGGTTCGTGCGGCGCCGCGGTGGCGCCGTCGTCCTGGTGCCCGACCGACCGTTCTCGGGCCCCGTCTCGCGCCTGCTCACGCATCGGTGGCGCGAGCGGCTCGACCCGACAGCGTCGGCGGCAGGCGAGTTGCGTGCCAGCGAGTGGCTGGTCGCCGATGCGCCGTCGAGGTTCGATGACCGCCTCGCAGACACGGGCGACGGTCCGACGATCGTGTCCACGCCCGTCGGCGCCGGTCGGGTGGTCGTCGTCGGCGCCATGGATGCGTGGCGCAACCGCGCGGCCGACGGCGGCTTCGATCGGTTCTGGCGCACCATCGTGGCCGGCCTCGCGCGGGCCGCCGGTCCTGGCGTAGATGTTGACGCCGAGCCGCGCTGGTCGATGCCTGGCGAAGAGGTGACGGTCCGCGTCACGGGCCGGACCGTTCGCGTGTGGCCCGACCGCGTGGCCGCGGCCCGCCTCCAGTGTGGAGACGCGGCACCGTTGCCGATCCGCATGTGGCCGTCTGACGCGCCCGGATCCTTCGTGGGGCAGGCGCGCCCCCCGGTATCGGGCGCGACCTGCACGGTCACGGCGGCGCTCGAAGGCCTTGGCGAGGGACGAGTGGCCATCCAGGTGATGCAGGACGCTCGATCCGCGGGCCCGGCCGTCGACACGGACCTCGACGCCCTGGCCGCCCGCACCGGTGGGCTCGTGGTGGCGGACACGGCCGTGGACGGGTTGGTCGAAGCGCTGCGCGCGCTGCGGTCCGACGTGCGAACGCCGGAAGCGAGATACCCGATGCGATCGTTGTGGTGGTTCCCGATCTTCGTAGCGTGCCTGGCGGGCGAGTGGTGGCTGCGCCGGCGCGCCGGGTTGCGGTGATACAGTACCGCCGATGATTTCCCGGCGTGATTTCACCAAATCCGTCGGGCTTGGCGCGGTCGCCCTCGGCGTTGCGCCAGGCCTGGTCTTCGCCCGCCAATCCACGTCGCCCGTCCCGCCGGTCAAGGACCCGAAGTACCGGACCTGGTCGGAGGATGCCCTGAAGGATGCGCGTCGTCTCGGGTGTTCGTACGCCGACATCCGGTTCACGTTCAATCGGTCCAACGGGGTCGCGGTGCGGAACGGCCTCATCGCCAACAGCGGCAACATCGGCTTCGGCCAGTTCGGCGACGAAGAGACGTTCGGGTTCGGCGTGCGCGTCATTCACAGCGGCGTGTGGGGCTTTGCGAGCAGTCCCGTCGTGACACCGGAGGAGATCAGGCGCGTGGTGTCGCAGGCCACCGACGTGGCTCGCGCCAGTGCCCTGGCCAAGAAGTTCGACGTGCGCCTGGCGCCGGTGAAAGCCTACGACACCTTCTGGCAGACGCCGATCAAGGTGGACCCGTGGACCATTCCGCTCGAGGACAAGGTCAACGAGCTGGTGGCCATCACCGAGACCATGCAGAAGGCGCCAGGCGTCTTCATGGCGACGGCCGCGGTGAACGTCAACTACGAGTGGAAGTTCCTGGCCACCACCGAAGGGTCGTTCATCGAGCAGGTGCTCTACTACACCGCCGCCAGCATGACCGCCACGGCCATGCGCGACGGCCAGGTGAAGTCGCGCACCTACAACCCGGGCACCGAAACGCGTGGCTGGGAGTTCTTCACCGAGAAGAACATGCGGGGCCAGGCCGAGCGCGTGGCCGCCGAAGCCGTGGAACACGCCCTGGCGAAGCCGGTGGGCACGGGATTGAAGGACCTGATCCTGATGCCGTCGCACTCGGCGCTCACCATCCACGAGATCGTCGCGCACCCCACCGAGCTCGACCGCATCGTCGGCTACGAGGCCAACTACGCGGGCACCAGTTTCATCACGCTGAAGGACCTCGGGAAGCTGCGCTACGGGTCGAAGCTGATGAACATCTACGCCGACCGCACGCACCCGGGCGGTGCATCCACCGTCGGCTACGACGACGATGGGGTGGAAGCGCAGCGATGGCCGCTGGTTCGCGAGGGCCTGCTTGTCGGGCTGCAGACCAACCGCGAGACCGCGCACTACATGGGTGAGACCACCTCTCGCGGCTGCACCTTCGCGAATCACTGGCGGAACTACCCGTTCCTCCGGATGCCCAACGTGCAGATGGAGGCGGGCCCGGCCGGCTCGCCGACCGTGGACCAGATGATCGCGGACGTGAAGGACGGCGTGCTGGTGGATGGGCAGGGGAGCTTCAGCATCGACCAGCAGCGCTACAACGGCCAGTTCGCGGGCGATGCCTTCTGGGAGATCAAGAACGGCAAGAAGACGCGCATGGCGACCGACTTCACCTACAACGCCATCACCACGGACTTCTTCGCCAACCTCGACGCCGTCGGCCCGCCCGAGACGTGGGAGCATCACGGCATGGGCGGCGACGCGAAAGGCCAGCCCGTTCAGTCGAACCGCCCGTCGCATGGCTCGTCGCCCATGCTGCTGCGGCGCATCATGGTCGGCACGGCGTATTCGTAACACCCACGACCCACGACCCACGACGACAAAGGTCCCGCGATGGCGTATTCGAGAGACGAAGTCAAGGCAATCACCGACAAGGTGCTGAACATGTGCAAGGCCGACGCCGTGGAGGTGGATTTCTCCGGCGGCGAGCGGTCGGCGACGCGGTTCGCCAATTCGAGCATCACGGCGAACCTCATCGAGCACGACCAGGAGGTGCAGATCACGGTCTACTTCGGCAAGAAGACCGCGACGGCCTCCACGCACCAGTTCGACGACGAGTCGCTGAAGCGCATCATCGATGGCGTCCAGGCGCTGGCACAGCGCAAGCCCGAGAACCCTGAGGTCATGCCGCTGGTGAAGCCGCCGCAGCAGTACATCGAGGTGGATGCGGCGCTGCCGTCGGCCGTGGGCTTCGGCCCCGCCGAGCGCGCGCAGATGGTGAAGATCAGCACCGATATCTGCGAGAAAAAGGGCGTGCTCGGCGCCGGCTACATCCCGAAGTTCGACTGGGTGGAAGCCAGCGCCAACTCCGAGGGCCTGTTCACGTACTTCCACTACGCGGACGCGAGCTTCATTCTCACGTGCCGCACGCCGGACCAGACGGGCTCGGGCTGGGCGGGCACGACCGGCGTGAAGGACATCAAGAACATCGATGCCGACATGCTCACGAACGTGGCCGCCGACAAGGCCCTGAAGTCGGCGAAGCCGCGCGCTATCGAGCCGGGCAACTACACGGTGATCCTCGAACCGCGCCCCGCGGCGCGCTACCTGTCGCTGATGGTGGGGTCGCTGAACGCCCGGGCCGCCGAAGAGGGCCGGAGCTTCATGAGCGGCAAGGAGCGTGGCACCACCCGGCTGGGTGAGAAGGTGTTCGGCGACAACTTCACCCTGCGGAGCGAGATTGGCAACCTGATCCTCCGGCAGTCGCCGATCGGGCAGGACGGCCTGCCCGCGAAGAGCGTCACGTGGGTGGAGAAGGGCGTGGTCAGGAACCTGTTCTACGACCGCTACTGGGCGCAACGCCAGAAGAAGGAGGCGACCGGCACCTCGCCGGGCATGAGCCTCGTGATGGAGGGCGGCACGGCCACCGTGGACGAGATGATCAAGTCCACCAAGCGGGGCCTGCTGGTCTCGTTCTTCTGGTACATCCGGCCAGTGGACAACATGACGCTGCTGAACACCGGAATGACGCGTGACGGGTTGTTCCTGATCGAGAACGGCGAGATCGCCGGGCCGGTCCAGAACTTCCGGTGGAACGAGTCGCCGGCGGTGAGCTTCAACAATATCTCGATGCTGGGCCGCCCGGTGCCGATGCACACGGGCGAGGCCTACGACAACCCGGGCACGGCGCTGGTGCCGCCGATGAAGCTCGAGGACTTCACCATGACCTCGATTTCACCCGCTGTTTAGAGAGACCACGAAGACACGAAGGGAACCACGAAGGGCACGAAGTATTCATTGTTGGGGACACGCACAAGTCATCGGGAGATGCGCGCGTGACCCCGGGAAGACCTTCGTGCCGATCTTCGTGTGCTTCGTGCCTTCGTGGTGTCTTTTGTTGGGAGACATTATGAAGCGACGTGAGTTCGTCAAGACGCTGAGCGCCGCGGGCGTGGCGCTCTACGCCAGCGACCTGATGGGCGACCTGGTGGCCCAGTCGCCGCGTGGGCAGGTGCTGGAGTCGCGCTTCAAGGGCCTGTCGGACATCGCCCTGTCCGAGGCGAAGCGCATGGGCTGCTCGTACGCCGACATCCGGTTCACCCGTAACGTGAACGACAGCGTCGCCGTCCGCGACCGCATCGTCACCGACTCGTTCGGGTTCGGCGGCCGCGGGCGCGAGGAGAGCGCCGGCTTCGGGGTGCGCGTCATCCACGGCGGCGTCTGGGGCTTTGCCAGCAGCCCGCTCGTCACCGAAAACGAGATCCGGAAGATCACGGCCCAGGCCGCCGACGTCGCGAAGGCCAGCGCGGTGAGCAAACGATTCGAGGTGACGCTGGCCCCGGTACCGGCCTACACGGACTACTGGTCGGTGCCCGTGAAGGTGAACCCCGAAGAGGTGTCGCTGGACGAGAAGCTCGCGTTCCTGATGCAGATCAACGAGGCCGCGCTGAAGGTTCCCGGAATCATCCGCGTGCAGTCGTCCATGGCGTTCGACTTCGAGTGGAAGTACCTGGCCACGTCCGAAGGGTCGTACATCGAGCAGGAGATCTGGCGGACGGCGCCAGGCTTCACCGTGTCGGCGCTCAAGGACGGCACGTTCAAGTCGCGCACCTACAGCGTGGCGCCGCGGACGGCCGGCTACGAAGTGGTGACCGAGGGGAAGATGCTCGAGAACGTGGAGCGCATCTGCGCCGAGGCCGTCGAGCACTGCACGGCGCCGCCGGTGGGCGTGGGACTGAAGGACATTGTCATGACGCCGAACCACGCGATGCTCACGATTCACGAGATCGTCGCGCACCCGACGGAGCTGGATCGCGTGGTCGGCTACGAAGCCAACTACGCCGGCACCAGCTTCGTGAAGATTGACGACATCGGCAAGCGCGTGATGGGCTCGAAGCTGTTCAACGTGACGGCGGACCGGACCATGGCCGGCGGCATGTGCACGGTGGGCTACGACGACGACGGCGTGAAGTCCGGATCGTGGCCGCTGGTGCGCGAGGGCACGCTGGTGGGCCTGCAGACCAACCGGGAGACGGCGCACTACATCGGTGAGAAGGAGTCACGCGGCTGCACGTTCGCCACGTCGTGGCGGAACTACCCGTTCCTGCGCATGCCCAACGTCCACGTGGATCCGGGGCCGCCGGGGTCGCCGACGCCGGACGAGATCATCGCCGATACCAAGGACGGCGTGCTCATCGACGGGCGCGGCAGCTATTCCATCGACCAGCAGCGCTTCAACGGCCAGTTCGGCGGCGACGCGTTCTGGGAGATCAAGAACGGCAAGAAGACGCGGATGGTGAGCGACGTCACCTACAACGCCATCACCACCGACTTCTGGCAGAACCTGGACGCCATCACCGGCAAGGAGCACTGGGAGATGTTCGGCACCACGGGCGACGCCAAGGGCCAGCCGGTGCAGATCAACCACCCCTCGCACGGCTCGCCGTGGTGCCGCATCAGGCGCATCATGGTTGGTGCGGCGTACAGCTGACGAAAGAAACCACGAAGGCACGACGGAGCGAAGATCTCTGTGGGATGTCACGCGTGCATCCTCACAGAGCCTTCGTGTTCTTCGTGGTTCCCTTCGTGTTTTCGTCGTGTCCCTTTACGCGGTGAGGGCGTACGTGACGATGTTGACGGCGAACTTCGTGTTGTCGTCGCGCTGGAAGCGCTTGTTCCGCCAGTCGTAGTCCCACTCGCAGCCGTAATCCTTGTTCGAGTAGATCACGCCCAGGCGACCCTGGTGCTCGATGCCGCGCAGGTAGTCGTGCACCAGGTCGTCGCCCCAGCCGTTCAGCTCGTGAGCCGTCTGGGGCGGCCCTTCCGGGAACGGGAAGTAGGCCCGGTAGAGCGGATGGCCGTTCGCCAGCTTCTCGAGCGTTTTCGGTCCCGGGAAGATGCGGCGCATCTCGTCCTCGAACGACGTGGCGTAGAGCCCCGCCACGTCGTGATTGCAGTCGTCCGAGAACAGCAGCCCGCCCTGCTCGACGTACTGCCGCAGCCGCTCGCGCTCCTTCTCGCTGAACCGGACGAGCTTGTGCCCTGTCATGAAGAGGAATGGGAAGCCGCCGAGCTCCTCCGAATCCGCCGTGATCACCACCTCTTCCGGGTAGACGGGGATGTTCGTGTACTCGACCACCGAGTTCAGGACGTTGGCCGCGACCTTCGGGTTGTAGTCCCAGTCCCCCGAGTCGTAACGCAGACGGGCGAAGACGAACTCGTGCGCGCGTGGCCGGCCGGCTGGCCGCGCGGCCTGGGCCAGCGTGTCGACTGGTTGCGACAGCCCCGCCAGGGCCGCCGCCGCGGTCGCGATGAACTCCCGCCTGCCGAGGGACATATCCGTAGATTACATGGAGGGCGGAGCCGCAGATTGCGCAGATGACGCCGATGTCGGTCTGCAGGACGCGCGGTTGGCCGGCCGGAGGCTGGCCAGGGCGGTGAGGAGCGAGGGCGCGGAGATGTGCACCACAGGTGGTTTCAATCGGGTTGGGTGCGCATCTCCGCGCTTCCAGCGCTGCCGCGCCCCTTGGTCTGGCGCAACGCCTGCGGGCCGCTCGAGTTGCGCAGCCGTGGGACCGCAATTGCGTGACGTCCCAGCGCGCAATCTGTGCAATCTGCGCCATCTGCGGATCCGTCCTCCGCGCAATCGTCAGGCTATCCGCGCAAGCCTTCCACGGCCTGCAGGTAGCGCGACGGCAGCGGGTGGTCGATCGTGCCCCTCAGCGTCTGCGAGGCGGCCACGACGCCCTCCAGCGAGACACCCGTCTCGATCCCCATCCCGTGCAGCATATAGAGCAGGTCTTCGGTGGCCAGGTTGCCGGATGCCCCCGGCGCGTACGGGCAGCCGCCCAGGCCGCCCGCGGCGCTGTCGAAGATGGTCACGCCGTACTGCAGGCCGGCTAGCACGTTGGCGAGCGCGGTGCCGCGGGTATCGTGGAGGTGCAGCGCCACCTGCGCGAGCGGCACGCGCGCGGTGACGGCGTCCAGCACCTGCGGAATCTGCCCCGGATGGGCCACGCCGATGGTGTCGCTGATGGCCACTTCGAACACGCCGAGGTCCAACAGCCTGGCTGACACCTCGGCCACGCGGGCCGGAGCGACGGCTCCCTCGAATGGGCAGCCGAAGCACGTGGAGAGGTATCCGCGCACGCGCATGCCAGCCGCCAGCGCCTCGTCGCACACGGCCTTGTATGTCACCAGCGACTGATCGATGGTCTGGTTGATGTTCCGCTGGCTGAACGTCTCGGATGCTGCGGCGAAGATGGCAATCTCGGTGACGCCGGCGGCCCGTGCGCGCCCCAGGCCCGCCAGGTTCGGCACCAGCGCGGGGTAACGCACACCCGCGCGCCGGGTGATGCCCGCGAAGACCTCCGAGGCGTCCGCCATCTGCGGCACCCACTTCGGCGAGACGAACGCCGACACCTCGATGACGCCGTGGCCCGCTGACGACAGCCCATCGACGAAGGCAATCTTCGCGGTCGTCGGCACCACTCCGGGCTCGTTCTGCAGGCCGTCCCTCGGCCCGACCTCGACGATGGTGACACGAGAGGGAAGGCTCATCCGTGTTCCAGTTCGACCAGCACCACGCCCGGCTGCACGAGCTCGCCCTGGGAACAGCCGATGGACTTCACCACGCCCGCGCGCGGCGCGCGGATTGGCAACTCCATCTTCATCGCTTCGAGGACCAGCACCGTGGCGCCCTCGACCACCGTCTGGCCGGGCTCGACCAGGATCTTCACGACCGTCGCCGGCATCGGGGCGGTCATCGCGCCCGCGTGGGCCGATTTCCGGCGCGGCGCCCGCGACTGGCCGGTATCGATCTCGACGAGGGCCACCTGCCCGTTCACCGACACCCAACGGGTGTCGCCGGCGTCGGCGACGGCGACGCGCCAGCGCTGCTCGTCGTCACTCACCAGGTACACCCCTGGAGAGATGGTGGTCACCGTGTACCCGTGATCGTCGATGGTCACACGTCCGCCCTCGTCCGTGCGGACCGCAACCTCGCGCGCGCCGAGGCGCAGGGTGAGATTGGCCATCAGCCGCGCCAGCCTGCAAGGGAGAGGAAGGGATCGACCGCGCTGGCGGACTGACGCCCGGGTAACGCCGCACCACGCACGACCTCGTGGGCTGCCGCGGCCGCCAGGGCCGCCGCGGGGACGTCCACCGGCATCAGCGCGCGCAGCGCGTCGCCTTCACGGTCGAGGAACCCCGTGTCCACGGCCGCTTCGATGAACCGCGGGTGGTCGAGCAGCGTGAGCAGGAACGGGATGTTCGTCCGGACACCGAGGATGTGATACTCCCGCAAGGCTTCCACCGCCCGTCGTCGTGCCGCTTCGCGGGTCTCGCCCCAGACGATGAGCTTGGCGATCATCGGGTCGTAGTGCACCGAGATCTCGCCGCCTTCCACGACCCCGCTGTCCACGCGGATGCCGGGACCGCGAGGCTCGCGGTAGAGCAGCAGGGGGCCGGCCTGCGGGAGGAAGCCCTGCGCCGGATCCTCGGCATAGATGCGACACTCGATGGCGTGGCCGCGCTGGGTCAGCGAGGCCTGCGTCCACGGGAGGGGCTCGCCAGACGCGACCCTGAGCTGCGCGTGGACGAGATCCACGCCGACCACCAACTCGGTGACCGGGTGCTCCACCTGGAGGCGCGTGTTCATCTCGAGGAAGTAGAAGCGCGCGCGGTCCCCGCTGCCCTCCAGTAGGAATTCCACCGTCCCGGCGTTGCGGTAGCCTGCCGCCCGAGCCGCGGCCACGGCAGCCTCCCCCATCCTGGCGCGCAGGACCGGCGACAACGCCTCGGAGGGGCTCTCCTCGATCATCTTCTGGTGCCGGCGCTGCACCGAGCATTCACGCTCGAACAGGTGCACGGCGTTGCCGTGCGTGTCCGCAAACACTTGCACTTCCACGTGGCGGGGCCGCTCGACCAGGCGCTCCACGTACAGCGTGCCATCGCCAAACGCCGCCTGGGCTTCACGCCGGGCCTGCGACACGGCGTCGGCCACCTCGTCGCGCTCCCGCACGACCTTCATGCCGATGCCGCCGCCCCCGGCCGAGGGCTTGATGAGGACGGGGAAGCCCACGCGCGACGCGGCGGCCGCAAGCGCCCAGTCCGACTGGTCCGACGGCGCCTCTCCGGGCACGACGGGCACGCCGGCGGCGTCCATCAGCTGCCGCGCGCCGACCTTCGCGCCCATGCGCTCGATGGCCGTGGCTGGGGGACCGACGAAGATGACGCCTGCCTCCTCGCACGCCCGCGCGAAGGCCGCGCGTTCGGAGAGGAAGCCGTAGCCGGGATGGACGGCGTCGGCGTCCGTGGCCCGGGCGGCGTCGAGCAGCGCGGCCACGTTCAGGTAGCTTTCGCGTGGCGGCGCGGGGCCGAGGCGCACCGCCCGGTCGGCGGCGAGCACGTGGGGCGCGTGCGCGTCGGGGTCGGAATGGACCGCAACCGTCTCGATGCCCAACTCGCGACACGCGCGGATGATCCGCAGCGCGATTTCACCGCGGTTGGCAATCAGCAGCCGACGGATCACTCGACCACCCAGCCCGGCTTCTGCTTGGCGAGGAACGCACGCAGGCCCTCCTGGCCCTCGGGTGACACGCGCTGCGCGGCAATGGCTCGCGCGGTGAGGTCGGCCACATCCTCGGGCCGTCGGCCCCAGACGTGCGGAATGAGCCCTTTCGCCGCGGCTACCGCGGTGGGGGAAGCCGAGAGCATCTCGTTCACGTAACGCTGCACCGTTTCGTCGAGCAGTTCCTCGGGCACGACCGCGTGCGCGAGCCCGATCTCCTTCGCGCGCTGGGCGCCGAATCGCATGCCCGTGAGGAACAGCTCGCGCGCGGCCGAGACCCCGATCTTCGGCAGCACGAACGGCGAGATCATCGCCGGGAGGATGCCCAGCTTCGTCTCCGTGAAGCCGAAGACCGCGGTGTCCGCGGACACGACGATGTCGCAGACGGCCGCCAGGCCGGAGCCGCCGCCGAGCGCGGCGCCGTGGATACGGGCGATCACCCCGCACGGCAGCGCGTTGATCGCGCGGAACATGCCGGCGGCAGCCTGCGCGTCGCGGACGTTGTCGTCGTGGCTGTAACCTGCCATCTTGGCCATCCAGGCGGCGTCGGCACCCGCACTGAACACCTTGCCCGCCCCGGCGAAGACCACGACCCGCAGGCCCGGGTCCTCCGCAGCGCCCTCGGCCCAGGCGGCCAGTTCGCCGATGACGTGTTGGTTGAACGCATTGCGCACGTCGG
>Ga0105094_10000164_pt1 | contig 30054 bp, 26 predicted proteins | sample PPLLak1March2015_2_FD_87023 | JGI IMG/M metagenome (GOLD analysis project Ga0105094, IMG submission 87023) | Freshwater sediment microbial communities from Prairie Pothole Lake near Jamestown, North Dakota, USA - PPLs Lake P8 Core (3) Depth... | ecosystem: Environmental > Aquatic > Freshwater >...
GCTGGGCGACTCCCGTTCCCCGGAGCAATGCAATGGGCAGGGACGGTTCCCGCCCGGGTCCATGGGGCAGTGAGTTCCCCCCCTGCATTGGCTGGGGGCGGCGCCGGGCACACGGGGCATGGAAGCGAGACGATCCGACGGGAGGCTGCCCGGCTGAGCCTCCTCGACCTTCAGCCTGCAGGAGATGTCCGCGACGAGGGGACGTCTTCCCCACGTCGCGCGCCTTGGTGTTGTCGGTGGGGCTGAGTGGGGTGCGGATGCGGGCGATGCGCACCCAGAGTCATCTGTCAAGCGGCAACCGCCGCTTCTGCTCGCTACTTGCCGGGTGAACCCTCGAGCACCAGCGTTCCCCATGTTGTCGGATTGAGCAGCCTGCGCGTGGCAACACTCGAGACCATGCTCTGCTGGACAGTGGCCCCGGCCTTATCGTTGTCGGACAGTGAGAGGGCAAATCCGAAGCTCAGACCGTCGGCTGGGGTGATCCCAAAGGTGCTCCAGGGGATCTGAGCTTCGAGCACGTAGCCATCGCCGCTGGCCTTGGCCTTGAGGGTGACCCCGCTCAGCTTGCCGGCAAGCGCTGCCGGGAACCAGCGATAGGCCTCTGGCGCTCGGCCGGCGAAGTCGCCAGCGGAAAGGCCGATCTGGTAGTCGTCGCTGCTCAGGTAGGTCGAGGTCAGATCCGCAGCCAGGTTGGCGTCGAGTTGGATCTCGACGTCGTCGCCCAGATACAGCCTCGAACCACTTGCCAGCTGCACGTGCTTGTCGTCGCGCACGCCGATCGCAAGATAGAGCGAGCTCTCGTCCCATCCGATGTAGTACGACCCGGAGCAATCGGCCGACCCCGTCCAGTTGTTGCTGCCGAAGACGATCTGGTTAGCGGCGTACACGGTCGAGGTCCACTCGGCCAGATCACCGTCGATCGTGGGCGGCGAGGCGAGGCGCACGGCGCGAACCGGTGTCCCATTGGGCCGTGCCTTTGAGGGGTCGAGGGTCGCCGCCGGGGTGAGCGCCAGGGTCGCGGCCGGCCCGGTGGGGGTCAGTGTCGGGGGTGACTGCGTTGGGACCAGCGCCTGGGTCTCCGTCGCCGTGGGTTGGAAGATGGCCGTGAGCGTAGCGTTGGGCGTGGGCAATACGATCGGCGTCGGCGCGGTCATCCCGGGCAGGGCGCAGGCCGGAATCGCCAGGGCGATGCAAGCCAGCAGCATCCAGGTCCTATTGCGGTCGCTCATCTCTACTCCTCGCTCGGCCAAGCCGCCGGGCAGCGTCGAATGGGGCGGGTGGGAGTCGAACCCACACGAGGTTGCCCTCAAGGGATTTTAAGTCCCCGGCGTCTGCCAGTTCCGCCACCGCCCCCGGCAGAGGATTGTATATCAGCCGGGGTGCGGCTGGTAGACGCTAGCCTGGAGGGCAAACGTCGTCAAACGTCACTTCGGGCAATCGTGCCTGCAGGGCGCCGGGCTCGGAGCTGGTGCTTGACACCCACACCCAGGCGTGCAGGTCGCCGTCGCGCACCGGCTGGGCGCGGGCGCCGAGGGGTGAGTACACCCACTGGCCGTCTGCGCCGTGGGTGAAGTAGGCCCAGTAGCTGCAGCTACCCAGGCTGTTGCACTCGCAGAAACAGCCCTCAGCCGGGAATCGGCAGCCCTCGCCGTCGATGGCGCACACGATTGAACCCATCGAGTTGGCGGCGTCAAGGCTGACCTCCCAGCCCGCGTCGAGCAGCACCTGCTCCCCATTGCTCTTGTCGCCCCTCAGCTGGACGCAGGCTTGCTGCACGTCTCCGCTGGGGCCGCGCACAACGAGCGCCGCTCGCCCAGCATTGGGTGGGGCGGGCGCACGGCACCCGCTCAGCGCGGCGGCAACGAGCAGGATCAGCAGCACGCTCGGCCCGAGGATTGAACGCGTGGGGTACAAGTGACGCTTCGCCTCCAGCTCACCCGATCGGGCAAGGTCACAGGTTATGATAGCCGCCGATCGGCGGGGCGCAAGCGGCTCGACCCTCCCTCGGCGCCGGCCACCGACAGACTGCATGCTATAATGCGCGCCCGAGGTCGGTTTCCATGCTCAAGAACATCGGCAAGATCGTTGGCGGCGATCCCATCCGTCGCCAACTTGCGCGCTACGCGGATCAGGTCGACCAGATCAATGCGCTTGAACCTCGCATGCGCTCGCTGAGCGAGGCTGAGTTGCGCGCGCTGACGGGCGACTTCCGCCGCCGGCTGCAGGCTGGAGAAGGGCATGCCGCCCTCATGGCTGAGGCATTCGCTGCCGTGCGCGAGGCGTCGGTACGAACCGTCGGGCTTCGCCATTTCGACGTCCAGCTGGTCGGCGGGATCATCCTGCACGAGGGCAAGATCGCCGAGATGCGCACCGGCGAGGGCAAGACGTTGGTGGCGACGCTGCCCATGTATCTCAACGGCCTGGACGGCCAGGGTGTGCACTTGGTCACCGTGAACGATTACCTTGCCCGGCGCGATGCGCGCTGGATGGGCCCGATCTTTCACGCCCTCGGCATGCAGGTCGGCGTGCTGCAGGAAGCGGCGCGCACCGAGCATGGGCGCAAGGCGTTCGTCTTCGATCCCGAGCGCAGCTCCGTCCAGGAGGACGCCCACCAGCTCCGGCTGGTGGACCGCAAGCAGGCCTACGCGGCGGATATCACCTACGGCACAAACAACGAGTTCGGTTTCGACTACCTGCGGGACAACATGGCCATCTCGCTGGAGGGGCGCTCCCAACGCGGCCATCACTACGCCATCCTGGACGAGGTCGACAACATTCTGATCGATGAGGCCCGCACCCCGCTGATCATCTCCGGGCCCTCCCAGGAAGACCCGCAGCTGTACGAGCAGATGGCTCGCGTGGTGAGCCAGCTTCGGCCGGAGGACTATGAGGTCAACGAGCGCAACCGCACGGTTGTGCTCAGCGAGGCCGGCGAGCAGCATATCGAGCAGCTGCTGGGCGCTCCACTGCGCGACCCCGACCGGCCGGAGGACATCGCTCCTGAGCAGGCGCGGCTGTTGGGTCACCTGGAGCAGGCGCTGCGGGCAGAGCATCTGTTCAAGCGCAATAAGAACTACGTCGTTCAGGCGGGACGAGTGATCATCGTGGACGAGTTCACCGGGCGCATGATGGCCGGCCGGCGCTGGTCCGACGGACTGCACCAGGCGGTCGAGGCCAAAGAGGGCGTGAAGGTGCGCGAGGAGAACGTGACCTACGCCACCGTCACGCTGCAGAACTACTTCCGCATGTATCGCAAGCTGTCCGGGATGACCGGCACCGCCCTGACCGAGGCCGAGGAATTCAACAAGATCTACAAGGTGGATGTCATCCCGCTGCCGACCAACCTGGAATTCATCGCCAGCCGCCCGGAGAGCGATCTGCTGGAGGTCGACTACCGCGAGGACGGGTCGCGCTTCAGCTTCTTCACGCGCAAAGACGATCCTGAGCAGTCGCCGGCTTTCTGGCGGCGCAAGGACTACCCCGACCTGGTCTACCGCACCGAGGAATCCAAGCTGCGGGCAATCGCCCAGGAGATCCTGATCCGGCATGTGCGCGGCCAGCCGATGCTGGTCGGCACCACCTCGGTCGAGCTCTCGGAGCGGCTGTCCGGTCGGCTGCGGGCGGAGCCGCTGCAGCGGATGGCGACCGCCGTACTGCTGCGCGACGAGTACCTTCGCCAGCATGAGATCTCTGATCCGGCGACCCGCGTCGAGCCCCTGTTGCCCCTGCACCAGCCGCTGGAGGCGCTGACCCCGGCGGTGATACGCCCAATCGCCAAGGAGCTGGATCTCGTCCCCAACCCGACCCGTCCCGAGAATCTTGAGAGGCTGCGCCAGGCCCTGGGGCTGTCGTCGGAGGACGATGAGCGCCTGCTGCAGGCGCTGGAGGCCGGCATCCGGCATGCCGTGCTCAACGCCAAGAAGCACGATGAGGAGTCGCGCATCATCGCTGGCGCCGGAGCGCTGGGTGCGGTAACGATCGCCACCAACATGGCCGGACGCGGGGTGGACATCAAGCTGGGCGGGGAAGTCGCCGAGGAGGTCCTGGCCGCTGTCAACCGCGTGCTGAGGCGTTCCGGCATCGCCGACCCCGAAGTGCTCAACATGGAGGAACGGCTCGAGGCCGTGAGCCGCCTGGGGCTGGAAGATCTCGGGATCTACGACGCGGAGATCGAGCTGTTCCGCCAGTTCATCGCCGAGGAGAAGCGGGTCAAGCACGTCGGCGGGCTACATGTGATCGGTTCGGAGCGCCACGAGGCGCGCCGGATCGACAATCAGCTGCGCGGCCGCGCCGGCCGCCAGGGCGATCCGGGGTCGTCGCAGTTCTTCCTCTCGCTGCAGGATGAACTGATGCGCTTGTTCGGCGGGGAGCAAGTGGCCTCGCTGATGCAGCGCTTGAATATCGACGACAGCGTGCCGATTGCCCATTCGATCGTCAACAAGACCATTGAGCAGGCGCAGACCCGGGTTGAAGGAGCCAACTTCGACACCCGCAAGCACCTGCTGGAGTACGACGACGTCCTGAACAACCAGCGGGAGGTGTACTACGGGCTGCGCAACCGGGTATTCTCCAAGCATGACCTGACGTCTGATATCCAGGAGATGGAGTCCGCCGAGGTCGAAGCCCACATCGTTGCCGCGCTGGCGGATGAGGAGGGCCCCTGGCGCCTGCTCGCCTGGTTGGAGGAGGCTCAGCCGACGCTCAACCTTGAATCGAGCGATCCCTATCCCTCCTATATGCTGCGCTTGCTGAAGGACTCGCTCGCCTCCGCGGGCTCGGGGGAGGAACTCAAGCTCGGGCTGCTTGACATCGCCCGACGCTCGCTCGATGGCCAGTATGCCCACCTGGTGAAGGCACTGGACGCGATCCTGGTGAGCACGCTTGACCGCCTCGAGGCCCAGGTTAAGCAGCGCGTCGAGGAGGCCGAGTTGGCGGTCCAGGGCGTGCTGCTCGAAGCGGAGGAGCAGGAGAAGGAGCTCGACCCGCGCAGCATCGTCCAAGCCCTCGAGCGGGTGGCCGGACTGCGCCTGCAGCTTGACGCGGCAGGTCTGGAGCAGCTGCGCGAGGATCCGGCACGGCTGCAACGGATGCTGCCGGATCTGGTTGAGGCCAGCATCGGTGTGCGCGCCTGGGCGGGTGCGGTGCAGGCGATGGAACGCCGGCTTGGGGAGAGCCTGGGACTGGAAGCTGCCCTGAAGGCGCCGATCGACTGGGATCAGGCCGAGGACGAGCTGCGGGCTGCGCTGGACCAACTCTGGCAACGCCGACAGCAAGAGACGCTCAGCGAGATGCAGCGCGAACTGCAGGATTGGATCGCCCAGGGCGACCCGGCCGATCCGGCGCTGCGCATCCGGCTGCTCGTACGGATGAGCTACGGGCAGCGCGCCTTCTTCGACCGGCGCACCCACCAGAAGCGGTCGGTGATGGTGGCGCGCCTGATGTATCCGTTCTTGGCCGTCGAGCTGCTGCCGACCCTGGAGATCAAGCACCTGGCCGACGACATCCTCGAGCACCTGGGCGGCGCCCACGAGGCGCTGTATGCCGCTCTCGGATCCGGTGAGCTGCGAAGAATGCGGGACCTCGGGGCGGACGGCCTGTCGGAGGAGCAGGCGGAACTGCTCGCCAAGGCGCGCCAGGCCGACGAAGATATCCCCCTGCCGGAGGGCCCGGTGGCCGACTGGCCCGATCCCGTTCGCCAGGCGGCGGCCCCGCTGCTGGGCAGGTTGATCGCCAGCCAGTCGTATCGGCGCCTGATCCTTTCCGTCGGCGACCGGCTGTGGGTGGACTACCTGACGGAGATGGAGGCGCTCAGGACGTCGATCGGCCTCGAGGCCTATGGTCAACGCGACCCGCTGGTGCAGTACAAGAGCCGCGCCTCGGACATGTTCCGCCAACTGATGCATGACATTCGCGCCGGAGTGATCTCGCGCATCTTCCGCATCCAGGCGCCTGCGCCACAGGCGGAGTCCGCCCGTCCGACTGTGGCGGGTGGGGAGCCTGCGCCTCAGGCCCAGCCGGCGCCCCAGGCAGGAAAGCGCAAGCGTCGCCGGCACTGAGCGGGCCGATCCTGGCACCAGATTAGCCCGCGCCGCCGGTAGGAGCGACGTACCCCCCGATATCCTGCCCACAGCGGGCGGGACCATCCTCCCAATATGGCGCCCAAGACGCTTGTGATAGCCTAGGTCTGTGCAGCGGCAGCAGCCGCTGCCTTCGAGAGGGCAGGCGTTGGCGTTCCCATCCGAACCGTTTCTGCAATCCATGATCGACTTCCCGAAGGTTGAACTCCACCGGCACCTGGAGGGCTCACTGCGGATGTCGACTGTGCTCGACGTCGCCCGCCACGAGGGCCTGTTTTCCGGGTGGAGTGAAGCTCAGTTGGCTGCGGCCGTGCGGGTGAACGGGCATGAGCCGCACAATTGGGCGAACTTCCTCGGCAAATTTGACACGCTGCGGGGGCTCTACGCTTCGCCCGAGGTGATCGACCGCATCACCCGCGAGGCCATCGAGGACGCCGCTGGCGATGGAGTGCGCCACCTGGAGCTCCGCTTCACGCCGGCGACGCTGGCGCGCCGACGCCGGTTCCCTATTGATCAGGTCTTCGCCTGGGTGGTCGCTGCCGCCAACGCGGCGGGTCGGGCGCATGCGATCTCGGTCCGCCTGATCGCCAGCATCAACCGGCATGAGTCCATTGAAGAAGCAGAACGCGTCGCTGCAACGGCGTGCGAGTGGATTGGACGGGGGGTGGTGGGGCTCGACCTGGCCGGCAACGAGGTCGAGTTTCCCGCTGAGCCGTTCCGCGCGATCTTCCTGCAGGCCCGTCAGGCCGGGCTTGGCCTGACCGTGCACGCCGGGGAGTGGACCGGGGCGGCCAGCGTCGAGCATGCCATGGTCGCCATGCAGGCCGACCGGATTGCCCACGGCGTGCGCATCCTCGAAGATGAACGCCTGGTGGCGATAGCCGTCGAGCGGCGCATCTGCTTCGAGGTCTGCCTGACGAGCAATGTGCTCTCAGGGGTGGTCGCCCGACTGGAGGATCATCCGCTGCCCCGCATGATCGAAGCCGGGCTGCAGGTGACTCTCAACACCGACGACCCCTCGGTGTGTGGCGTACAGCTGAGCGACGAATACGCCCGGGCGGTGACCCGCCTGGGTCTTTCGACGGTGACCCTGGCGGGCATGGTGCTGGCGGCGAACCAGGCCAGCTTCCTGCCCGGCCGTGAGAAGATGCGACTGGAGACGGAGCTGCGGCCGGAGCTGTTGGCGCTGGCCTGACCCAGCTGTGTCCGGAGTGCCTGCGGGGTGCAGTTCGGAGATCTGGAAGTCCACTTGGTCAATGACGGCCAGGTGCACGTCGATGTCGGCGGCGCATTTGGCCTGACGCCGCGCGCCCTCTACCGTTCGTACTTCGACCCGGACGAACAGAACGCGGTCCCCATGACGCTCAACTGCATGCTCGTCCGTTCACGCGGGCTGACGATCCTGGTCGACACCGGACTGGGGGATCGTCTGACGCCTGAGGAGACTCGCCGATGGCGGCTTGAGCGGCCAGACGGCGGACTGCTTGCAGGCCTGCAGCGCCTGGGGGTGACCGCTGAGGACGTCGACCTCGTGGTCAACACACACCTGCACGCCGACCACTGCGCCGGCAACACCCTCCTGCAAGACGGGCGCCTGGTTCCGGTCTTTCCGCGCGCGACCTATCTGGTCCAGCGCCTGGAATGGGCGGAGGCCGTGAACCCGGATGCCCGCACGCGGGGAACGTACTTCGGCGAGAACTACATGCCGCTGCTGGAAACCGGGCAGCTGGAGCTGCTGCACGGGGATGTGGAGCTGACGGATCAGGTCCGTTTGATGGTCACGCCAGGCCATACCCGTGGACACCAGTCGGTGGTGCTTGAGTCCGGGACGTGGCGCGGGTTGTTTGTCGGCGACATGGCCAGCTACGCCGCCCACTTCGAACGCACCGGCTGGGTAACTGCCTACGATGTGTTGCCGTTGGAGAGCATCGCTACCAAGGAGCGCTGGCAGGCCTGGGCGGCCGAGCAGGGTGCCTGGCTGTTCTTCGAGCACGATCCCGAGAGGCCGATCGGTTGTCTTGAGCCGCAAGCCGGCCGGTGGAAAGTGGTACCGCCGCCTGTTGCGGCTAGCTCCGCTCCTCCCACTCACTGACCGATTCGCGAATCAACTGATTGATCTTGGCATCCGGGACCTGATCCAGCGGATACGACTGCAGTCCGATCAGCACGCGCACGCCGCCTTCGGGGCTTGGCGCCAGGCGGATGCCTTGAGGCAGCTCCGGCGCCAGCGCCAGCTTCCGTTCGAGGATAGCGTTGATCTGGTCGAGCATGCTGCCGCCTCGCAGGGCAGCTTCCTCCGTCCGGCGCTCCTCGGTGGGCCTGAGCTTGGGAGGAGCGGCGAACCAGGTCTGAAGATCTCGGGCGGCCGTCTCCAGGCGCAGCCAGTCACCCGAGGCGCGCAGCTCGTCCACCGTGCGATACTGGCGCGGCCCCACCGCGATCAACAGGGCGCCGGTCACCTCATCCCGCAGCAGGCGCCCTACGTCGACCGTGCGCGCTGGGGGAGGGGCTGCGGCGACCGCGGCGGGCTGTGCCGGCGGAGTGGGAGGAGGTGCGGCGAGGGCAGCAGGCTGGTCCAGCGGCGTGGGAGGCGGCGCCGGCGGCGTGGCAGGTGGGGCCTGCAGGGAGGGGGGCGGCGCTGCGGCGCGGGCTGCCGGCTCGGGCGGCGCGGACGCTGGGGGAACGACGATCTGCGCTCCCTCCTGAGCCGACTCGGGGCCGGCAGAGCTCTCACTGCGCCGGCTGAGGATTAGCGCATACGCCAGAATGGCCAGCGCGATTCCGGCGACGATCAGCAGCAAGCCAAAGATCAAAGTTGTGCTCATCCGACACCTCGTGGCTCGGGCTGACAGCGCGGGCAGAAGTGGGTGCTGCGCTGGGCTTGAACGATCCGCTCAATCGGTGTGCCGCACACCGGGCATGGCTCACCGCCTCGCTGGTAGACGCGGAAGTGGTTCTGATACTCGCCGCCGCGGTACACCCAATCGATGCTCGACCCATTCCGGCGCAGCCCCTCTTGGAGCGTTTCCCGGATGCCGTTCCACAGACGGCGTGCATCCTCCGTGCCAAGCCTGTGGCTGGGGAGGAGAGGATGCAGGTGGGCAAGGTGCAGGGCCTCGTCGGTGTAGATGTTGCCCAGCCCGGCGACGAAGCTCTGATCCATCAGCAGCGGTTTGAGGGCGCGGCGGTGCGCCGTCAGGCGGTGGTGGAGCGCTTCGGGGGTGAAGGCCTCATCGAGCGGATCTGGCCCCAGGGCGCCGAGGCGGGGTGACGGATCGGTGACCAGGAACAGCCTCCCGAACTTGCGCGCATCGCTGAACCGCAGGTCCCAGCCACTCTGCAGATGGAGCACCGTGCGATCGAACCGCCCGGCGGGACTGTCACTGGGCACCACAACCAGGTCCCCGCTCATCTTCAGGTGGACAAGCAAGCAGGCGTCGCTCAGGGGGAGCACCAGGTATTTGCCTCGCCGCAACACGCCCTGGATGGTCTGCTGGCGGATACGACGGCGAAAGGCGCCCGGGGCTGGTTCGCCGATGTGCCGCGGCCAGCGCATGGTCACACTCGAGAAGGTTTGTCCGGGAAGGGCTGGTGCACCCTGATGTCCAAGGCGCAGGTTGCGGGCAATCGTCTCCACTTCCGGGAGCTCCGGCATGCCGCGGATTATACAGTAGCCTGTTGGCGCACTTGCCTGGGAAGATCGTCCTTTGGTCCCGCCTCAGTGACAATCGACCAGGTCGCGGATCGCTGCCAGCTTCGCCGGGCCGATGCCCGGGACATCCAGCAGCTGGTCGACTGCCTGGAATGGGCCGTGAGCTTGGCGATACTCGACGATGGCGTCTGCCAGGCTCGGGCCGATCCCCGGGAGAAGGTCGAGCTCGGCGGCGGTGGCGCTGTTCAAGGGGATAAGCGCCGAATCGGAAGGTGGGGCCGCTGCAGACGAGCCTGCTTCGAGGCGGGGCTCGGCCTCGGCAGCCGGCACGACCAACCGCTCACCGTCAGCCACTGCGGCCGCCAGGTTGAGCGCACCGAGCTGTGCCTTGCTCGTCGCGCCACCGGCGGCCTGGATCGCCTCGGCAACGATCGAGCCCGCGGGGAGGCTGATCACTCCGGGCTGGACGACCGCCCCAGAAACGTGCACCCGCAACGGAGGGGGAGTGGGTGGAGGGTCAAGCAGGATGGGATGGCCGCGCGGCGGCGACAGCAAGAGGAACAACAGCCCCGACGCCAGCAGGCCGCTGAACAACCCCCCGATGAAGGGCGCTGCCTGTCGGAGCATGTTCACCCCCTGTCTCCGCCGGCACCAGAGTCAGTCTACATCAAACGCCAAGCCCCGCCAACGGGTGGCTGGCTCGGCGTCCGGGTACGCTGCCTGGCCGGGCCGCCTTCACGCGAGCCGGCCGTGGCGTCGGACTATCGCGGAGTGGTGGGCGGTTGGTGGTCACTGGGGCATGGCCAGGGACCAGAAGTAGGGGATCGCCACCCCCCCCCGCCCATCTCCCGTGGGACGCTTTTCCCTCCCCGCCTGCATGCGGTGGTTGATGCCGACCTCCGGTCTCCGGGTGAGACCACCGGCCGAGTGTCGGCTTGACGCTCGCGATCGCGGCTGGGTTGCCTCAGAGTAAGGATCTGCTTGAATGCGCTCGGCGAGGGAGCATCCTGCAACCGCCCGGCGTCTGAGACTCGTTTCCCAGGGGACCGGGGGGAGGGGATGCCAATCCCCTCCCCGCATGTCCCCTAGGACGCCTTTCCCTCCACCTCTGCACACCTGCACCTGCGCCACACCGCAGGCCGTCTCGCCCCGGCGGTCCGCCGGGGCTTGCGGCCCGAACGGGGTGCGGTGCAGGTGAGCGGCGGTTGTGAGGCCATGCAGCCGGCTTCACGATCCGCCGCACGGGTGCCGGTTCGCCGCTCGTGCCCTTGACTGGGCAGCGCCTCAAGGCTCCAACGTCAATCCCGATGCGGTAGCGGGAAGAGGAAGAAGGGGGAGATCCGCTGCACATGTGGCAAGCCGGTCTACGTGGGGAAGCCTGGAATGTTCCTTGGCGGCACAGCGAAGGCCAAGCGTGGGGTTGCGCGGCGGGTCGTCGCGGCTAGGAAAGACCCCGTTCTCCGCCGCTTGGCGGGGGTTCGGGGGATGCAATCCCCCGGACTCCCGCTCCCCCTCGGGGGAGCGGGAAGGGGTGAGGGGGCGAGCTTCCGCACGCGGCGAGCGGGAAGAGCTGCGGGGCAAGCATCCGCACGGGGGGGGCGGGAAGGGGTGCGGGGGCGAGCATCCGCACGCGGCGAGCGGGAAGGGGTGAGGGGGCGAAGGGGTGAGAATCGGCGCACTGGCACTATAATCGCCGCATGTCCTCCTACTTCACCCGCCAGGGCGATGATGGATACACTGGGATTCTCGGCGAAGGCCGGGTGGCTAAGTACGATCCGCGGCCGGAGATGCTCGGCACCCTGGATGAGGCAAGCGCGGCGTTGGGACTGGCCCGCGCGCTGACCGCCGACCCACTGACCGGGCAGCTGATCCTGGCGATGCAGCGCGACCTGTACCACGCCATGGCCGAGGCGGCTGCCGAGCCTGATCAGGCACATCGATTCCGGGTGATCGACGCTGAGAGGGTCGCCTGGCTGGAGCAGCAGGCGCAGGATATTGAGCGCTCCCTGCCGCAGGTTGAAGGGTTCGTTGTGCCCGGCGACTCGCCAGCCGCGGCAGCGCTCGACCTGGCGCGCACGGTGGTGCGCCGCGCCGAGCGACATGTGGCGCGCATGACGCACGAAGGGAAGCTGGCCAACCCCGAGCTGCTGCGCTACCTGAACCGGCTATCCTCCGTCTGCTTCCTGCTCGAACTGCGTGCAAGCCGCGCCTCAGGCCGCCACCATCCCACCATGGCCCGCGGCGAGTAGCCGATGGTCGGGACGCTGCTGAACGTGGGGACGGTATTGATCGGCGGCGTCCTGGGCCTGCTCCTCGGCGCGCGGCTCTCACCGCGCCTGCGCGAGACCGTTGTGCTTTCGCTCGGCCTGTTCACCTTCGCCCTCGGCGTGCGTATGTTCCTGCAGACCAACAATGCGCTGTATGCGCTAGGCGGGCTGTTGATTGGCGCAGTGCTCGGCGAGTGGTGGCGAATCGAGGACGGCCTACAACGGATCGGGGCGGTGCTCCAAGCGCGTTTCGATCGAGGCGGTACTGAGACGGGTCACGGCGGGCGTTTCGTCGAAGGCTTCATGACTGCCAGCCTGCTGTTCTGCGTGGGGCCGATGACCATTCTGGGCTCCGTCCAGGCGGGCATCTCAGGGGACATCCAGCTGCTGGCCGTGAAGTCGGTCTTGGACGGGTTTGCTGCCATCGCTTTGGCCTCCACGTTTGGTGCGGGTGTGCTGTTCGCCGCCCTGACGATCCTGGTCTACCAGGGGGGCATCACGTTGCTGGCAGGCTGGGCGGAGGCTGCGCTGAGTCAACCTATGGCGGCGGAGATGACTGCCGTCGGCGGAATCCTGCTGATGGCGCTAGCTGTCTCCAGCCTGCTGGAGCTCCGGAAAGTGCGGAGCGGGAACCTGCTTCCGGGGCTGCTTGTCGCGCCGTTGCTCGTGTGGGCAGTCAGCCTGTTGGCCGCCTGATCTGGCGCCGGCCGGGGCGCGGTCTTCCGGGGAAGGTTGCCGGGATGAACTCAGGCACAATGAACCAGATGCCGGGTGCATCCCGGCATCTCGTTTGACGGTATCGCCCAAGGAGCGCGCCGGCTCCTCGGTGCTCAGAGACTTGGCGACTAACCGCCAGCCAGAGCAGCCTCGATCTCGGCCTGGAAGACCTCGAACGGCTGCGCCCCCTTGATTTCCTTGCCGTTGACAAAAAACGTCGGAGTCGAACTCACGCCCAGCGTGGCGCCATCGGCGTACTCCTGGCGAACCTGATCCATGGTGCGATTGTCGCCGAGGCACTCGCTAAAGGCCGCCACGTCCATAGCCAGCGCCTCAGCAAAGGCCTCCAAGCGATCCCCTGAGAAGGCGCGTGCATCCCCCTCCTCTTGGTTGGCGAAGAGGATGTCGTGATACTCCCAGAACTTCCCCTGCTCGGCGGCACACAGGCTCGCTTCGGCGGCGTCGACCGATGGTTGGCCGAGGAATGCGTAATTCTTGTAGACGAAGTAAACCTCGCCGGTCGAGACGTAGTCCTCGACGATGCGGGGCTCAGTCTCGAATGAGAACCTGGCGCAGTAGACACACTGGAAGTCAGAGTACTCTTCGATCTTGACCGGTGCGTCCGGGTCCCCCATGGCCGACCCCTGCGCCTGTGGGCGAGGGAACGCCGCCGGCACGACCACCTCAGCAGCGGGCTGCAGATTAGGCACGACGAGGAACGCGGTGAGAACCAGGCCAACGCCTGCGGCAAGTAGCACGGCAAACATGCGGGACCTTCGGCGCTCCCGGTCACGCTTTTCTCGGATCTCGCTGCGGGACGGCATTGAATACGGACCTCCGGGGTAGATATTGGACGCATTCTCCCACAGGCCGGGCACCTTGTCCATGGCGATCCGCCACGCCGGGTTGCCGCCTGAGCACTGCTTGGGGTGCCTAGAGACGGATTGTGTGCATCGGGTAGCGCACACCGCTGAAGCGGAACCCGAGCCGTTGGTAGAGCGCCAGCGCGGGCTGGTTGGATGCCTGGGTGTTGACCGTCCAACGGTAGGGAGCCTGCTGACTCAGGGTGTGCATGGCATCCAGCGTGAGGGCAGTGCCCAGGCCGCGTCGGGTTCGGTCTGCCGACACGGCCAGGCGCGAGAGATGGGCGCTGTAGGGAGAGTGCGAGGTGATCTGGTACCCCACGATCTCATCCTGGTATTCGACCACACTCGCATACGCCGCGCTGCGGCAGGCGGCCTGCAGGCTGCGTGGCGACATCCGCCACGGCTCGGGGAAGGCCCGGGCATCCAGGCTGAGCAGCGCTGGCAAGTCGTCCGGGGTCAGTGGACGGATCGCGCCGGGCGGCGGGGAGCTTGAGACCGGCTGGACGTTCTCCAGCTCGAGGAATACCACCTCGTCGGTCACCTCGAACCCGGCGGTTTCCAGCAGGGAGGTCATCCAGGACGCGGAGCGCAGAATGTCGATCGTGTGCAGGTCCAACCCTGAGGCGGCCTGTACAGCCGCCGGCCACAGATGGTCCCAGGCGCGGTGCAATTCGATGGCGCGCGAGACGGCCAACACCCGGATCCAGGCCCGATGGGGGATCTCCGGTGGGCACCCGAGGCATGCCAGCAGCGTGCGCCCGTTGGTCAGCTTGACGAAGGGAGTCTCAGCAATCAGCAGCAATGGGTCGAGCCAATCCAGGTGAAGGTGACGCCAGCGTGCCGCGTCGAGCATCCGCTCGAGACCGGGCTTGTCACTGGAGGAGGTGGCAGATGCCGTCAGGCCGGCGTCGCCGTGCGAAAGCAGGGGCATGCTGCCTCCGGCTAGCCGGAAAAGAAGCGGGCGGGCAGGGACAGCAGGCTGCGCATCCAGCGCCGAAGCAGACCGCCGCGCGGGGCCGCCTCCAGGCTGGCCTGCATTGCGGCCAGGGCCTCGATCGGCTGGCCTTGGCGCAGCCGGACTTGGGAGAGGCGCTGCAGGATAAGCGACTCTCCCTCGCGGTCGCCCAGCGAGCGGAAGAGGTCGAGCGAGTGCCGATAAGCTGCCTCGGCTTCCGCCGGGCGTCCGCAGCTCTCAAGGGCCGTCCCCAGATTTCCAACGGCTTGCGCCGCGCGTCCGGATTCATTATGGCGCTCGAACACTGCCGGCGTGCCCTCGACGCACTCAAGGGCTTCCTGTGGGCGATCGGCCTGGAGAAGTGTGACGCACAAGTTGTTGGCCGCCTCGGCCGCAGCCAGCTCGTCGCCGTCGCGGGTATAGGCTGCGGAGGCGGAGCGAAACCCTTCGGCCGCGGCCGACAACTCGCCGCGCCGATAGGCGAGCATAGCTTGCTGCGCCAGCTCGGAGGCGGAGGCTGGGTCAGGGATCACTGGGTGATGTCGATCAGGCCCTCGCCGACAGTCCGCAGCCGGTCGACCGGAACCTTGGAGAGCCGCATCGCCAGGCGCAGGTACGGCAGGTTGGCGGGGGTGGCAATGAATTGCTGCAGGTCAACCGGCAGCTCAGACACATACTCGAAGGTCCGCTTGGCGCTGTCCCAGTCCCCGATCGGAGGCTGCTGATCGATGAATGCCTCGACCGCCAGGCCAAGCCGGCTGACGACCAGCTCCAGCTCGGGGAGGGGGACCGGTTTGGTGCCCTTTTCGTAGGCCTTCAGGCGGGGCAGCGTGATGCTGGCGTTGTCGGCCAATTCGCGCTGGGTCAGCCCGGCCGCCTCGCGGGATTTCGCCAGGGCCGCCGCAATCTGGCGGTGGCGCAAGGCGAGCAGCAGGGATGGGTTGACCTTCGTCTTGGTGCGCTTGGCGAATTTCTCGGGGGAGGTGAAGTTGCGCAGCGAGAGATCGTAGGTGTAGGCCAGCAGCTCGAGCTCAGGCAAGGAGACCGCCTTGCGTCCGAACTCGTAGGAGGAGAGCGCGCCGCTTGTCACGCCAATCGCGGCTGCGGCATCCTTCAGGCTGAGCCCGGCAGCCACCCGGGCCTCCCGCAACATGGCTCCGACCATCTTGGCGCGCAGCTGGTGACTCTGCTTGGACATGCTGATGCTCCTCCTGGCCGAAGGCTGAACTGATTATAGTGCAATCGCCGGCCAGCGCCCGGCGCGAACGTCAGGTCTTGATGCCCGGCACGCCCTCGCGCATGGCCTTCTCAAGAATCGCGGCGCCGATCTCTTCCAACATCCGGGTGGGGCCATCCTCCGGAAACCGCAGGTGGTACGGCGCGTGGCGCGAGTTCGCCAGGCTGAGGTTGCGCCCGACATGCGGCCAACCCATGTCCACCGGGCGACCCACGGCGTCCTCAAGCGGCTGGCCGGTCAGGTCTTCCGTGCCGGTGGGGCGGTTGCTGAGCAGGAACAGACGACGTGGGTTGATGTGCTGCTCCGCCAGATGACTCAGCAGGGAGCGTGTGCTGGTGGCCACCACGGCCTCCGGGCTGAGCACCACAACGATCACGCTCGACTGGGATAGAACATAGAGGGACAGGCGTGAGAGGGTTCTCCCCAGGTCGATGATGCTCACGTTGTAGACTGCGCGCAGCGACTGCAGCAGCGGTGCGATTCGGTCAGGGCGCAGATCGGGCGCCTTGCCCGGGGATTGGGTCCCCGGCAGCAGGTTGAAGCCCCACCCGGGCAGGGCGGGCATCTGCTTGCGCAGCAGCTCAGGTGTCAGGGTGGACGGCTCGAAGTGCGTGGCGTCGACAATGTCGATCTCGGTCGCCGCTCCAGTGATGGCGGCCAGGGTGCCCATGGGGAGCATCAGGTCGACCACCGCCACCCGCCCCGACGGCTGACGGCGAGCGATGGCGCTGGCGAGATTGAGGCACAGCGATGATGTCCCCAGGCCGCCCTTGGCGCTGACGAAGCTGATCACCACTCCGGCGCGGGTGGTGGCCTCCAGCGGTGCGGTGCCGGCGAGCGGACGCTCGCGCTGCAGGTAACGAAAAAGCACATCCATCGAATCCAATTGCTTGAGAATGTAGTAATCCAGCCCGGCCTCGAGCCCGGCAACCGCGTCCTCGGGCAGGCTGCGACCAGTCAGGCTGATGATCGTCTTGCGATCCGTGCGTGGGTCGCGCCGCAGCCGGCGGACGATCTCCAACGCGTCGGCATCGGGCAGGTCCAACTCGAGCAGGATGATGTCGGGCTGGTCACGCCAGGCCTTGATCAGCCCGTCCTTGCCGGTCAGGGCGAGGCTGACCTGGTAGCCGGCGCGTTTGAGCAGCCTCTCCAGGTAGGCAGCGGAACCTGGATCGGGCTCGATGACCAGGATGGTCTGAGCGGCTGCCGGGGCTTCGGTCATCTCAGGCGACGCCGGAGGCGGCTTCGGCGCTGGGCATCAGGTAACCGATCCCCTGCCGGGTGACAATGTGGATCGGGCTCTTGGGGTCGGGCTCGATCTTCTGCCGCAGCCGGCTGAGGCACACCCACAGGATCTCTTTGTCGTCCTTGTACTCCGGGCCCCACACGGTCGAGAGCAGCTCATCGGCGGTGAGCACGCGGCCCATCGAGGCGGCCAGTGTCTGCAGCAGCCGGTATTCGGTAGCGGTCAGCTGGGCTTCCGACTCCCCGGTGAACACCTGTGCCCGGGCGAGGTCGATGGTGAGCTCCCGGTGGCGGAAGATCGGTTCGTGAAAGTCATCGATCTGCTGCCGCTCTGCCCGCCGGAGCACGGCCCGCACGCGGGCCAACAGCTCCTGGGCCGAGAATGGCTTGACGATGTAGTCATCGGCGCCGGCATCCAGCCCGCGCACCCGGTCGCGCTCCTCGCCCTTGGCGGTGACCAGGATGATCGGGACGTTGGAGAACTCCCGGATGCGGGTGGTGGCGGTGAACCCATCCATCACCGGCATCATCACGTCCAGCAGGATCAGATCCGGCTGGTCAGCGGCCACCGCTTCCACCGCTTCTTGTCCGTTGCTGGCGGTGCGCACCTGGTAGCCCTCGGTCTGCAGGTTGATCTCGACAAGCTTGACGTAGCGCGGCTCATCATCCACGATCAGGATGGTTTTCTTCTGGCTCATGCCATCCCTCCGGAATCCTCAGGCTGGGCGGTAACGATCGGCAGTTCGAAGTAGAAGGTTGTCCCAGACCCGCCGGGCGAGTCAACCCCGATCATCCCCCCGTGGGCCTCCACGATCTTGCGGCAGATGTACAGGCCGAGGCCGGTGCCGCGGGCGACTCCGGCGTGGCCAGGCACGCGAAAGAAGCGCTCGAACAGGTGCGCCAGATGCTCGGCCGGGATCCCCGGCCCCTGATCCTCCACCTCCAGGCGCAGCTGCTCGTCGACCTGCCGGGCGCGCACGCTGACCGGAGCGCCGTGGGCGTACTTGTCGGCGTTGTTGAGCAGATTGTCCAGCACCTGCGAGATCCGGGTGGCATCCAGCATCACCACCGGCAAGTCCTCCTCGACCTCCAGGCTGAGCGGCATCTCCGGATGGAGCGACTGGTTGCGCGAAACGGCATCGCGCACCAGGCCGGGAAGGCGCACGGGCTCGACCGTCATGCCGAGCGACCCGCTTTCCAGTCGTGACGAGTCGAGCAGATTGTCGATCAGCTCGCGCAGCCGGTCGGCCTCTTCATCGATAATGCGTAGGAACTCGAACTGGGATGGCCGGTCCCAGGCGATGTCGTCGCGCAGCAGCGTGGTCACATAGCCCTTGATGAAGCCCAGGGGAGTGCGCAGCTCGTGCGAGACGGTGGAGACGAATTCGTCCTGCATGCGCGCCAGCTCGCGCTGCGCCTCGAGGGTCGCGATGCGGCTGGCCATGCGTCGGTTCTCGAGCAGCTGGCCGACGTGCCAGGCGACGAACTCCGCCAGGCGGATGTGCTCGGGTGGGAATGGCGGGCCGCCGAAACGGCCGAACACCAATCCGCCGACGCACCGTCCGCCGACCATCATCGGCAGGCCGAGGTAGTCGCGGCGCCGGTCGCGCGTGGTCACCGCCGGGCCGCCATCCTCTTGCCGCAGCACCGTCTGCCCGCTGCGAAAGGCCTCCTGCGCCGCCGGCTCGCCCCACGCCAGATCGGCCTCCTGCGAACGGCCCCGTCCCAGGGCGCGGGCGTAGGCCGGCTCGAGCAGGCCGGACTCCTCGGCCTGCAGATACAGTGCGACGACATCGAAGATGAAGATCGTGCGCGCCAGGCGGAACACCGCGTCCAGCCCCGCTTCGGTGTCGAACGTCTCGGCAACGATGCGGGCGATGGCGTAGACTGCGTTCAGCTCGGTGCCGTGTGTCAGGGGTCCGGGCGGGATCAGCGGTCCGGTCATCGGGCGCTCGCTGCAGTGGGAAGGGAGAAGCAGAAGCGCGTGCCCTGACCCTCCAGGCTGTCGACCTGGAGCTGAGCGCCATGCGCGGCGAGGATCATCTTGACCAGCGCCAGGCCCAGGCCTGTTCCACCGTAGCGCCGGGTGGGTGAGCCGTCCAGCTGGTGGAAGGGTTCGAAGATCTCCTCCAGACGCTCCTGGGGGATGCCAATCCCCGTATCGCGCACGTTGAAGGTCACCAGGTCACGAGTGCCGCTGGCGGCCAGCTCCACCCTGCCGCCGGCCGGGGTGAATTTGATGCCATTGTCCAGCAGCTGGTAGAGCACCCAGCCGACCTTCTCCCGGTCGGCGTAGACTGCCGGCACCTGCGGGTCGACCGCCAGCGCCAGCGTTACCCCCGCTTTCTCGGCCTTGGCACGCGAGCGGTCTAGTACCTGATCGGCCAATCCGGCCGGGTCCACCGTCTGCAGGTCGACCGTCATGCCTTCGCGCGAGGCAGTGGAATACTCGATCAAATCCTCAATCAGCCGTTCCAGCCGCTCGGTGGCGCGATACATCACCGTCACCGCCTTGCGCTGGTCGTCGTTCAGGTCTCCCAGCTGCTCGTCCTGGATCAGCTCGACGTATCCCTTGATGTGCGCCAACGGGGTGCGCAGCTCGTGGCTGACGTTCGAGATCAGGTTGGCCTTGATCTGGTTGAGTTCGGTCAGCCGCTCCAGGGCGCGGCGCAGCTCGGCCGTGCGTTCGCTCACCCGCCGTTCGAGCGTGCGATTCGCCTCTTGTAGCGCGGCGTGCAGCTCGATGATCTGGAGGGTGATGGCGCGGTCCAGCGTCTCGCGGTCGACCAGCCCCATCTCGATCAGCGTCTGGCCGAGCAGGCGCTGCTGGCCGCTGGCGGCGATCTGCTTCTGGCGCGCCAATGCCTGCGCCAGCTGCGCCTCGGACAAGACGCCCTGCTCGATCAGGTATTCGCCGATGCGGGGGACCAGCGACTCCGGTGTGCGGCGCATCGGGGCTGCCTCGGGGAAGCCCTCGATGTAAGCCCGCTCTGCCAGCAAGGCCAGCAGGAACAGGTCAACACCGCAGTGCGGGCAGGTCCGTGAGTCGGGCGGGAGACGGGTACCGCATTGGGGGCAGGACGCCCCAAGTCTGCCCGTCTGGGTCGCAGGCGGCATGGTCATCGGGGGACAACAGGCCCTCCCGGCCTCTCGGTACTATAGCCGAACGGGCGTAGGCGGGCAAGTGCGGGAGGTTGGTAGGTGGCTGTAAGGTCCCCCGGCGGGGGAGGCGAGGATAATGGGGACGAACTTGTGGAGAGGCCTATGGCCATATCGGTGCTGCTCATTGATGACGATCCGGATCTGTCGATCATGCTCCGTACCCTGCTGCGCGGGCAGGATTTCCAGATCCGGGCGATGTTCTCGGGCGAGGAAGGCGTGCGCGAGGTCAAGCTCGACGAGCCGGACGTGGTCATCCTGGATTTGCTGATGCCCGAAATGGACGGCTGGCAAGTGTGCGAGGAGATTCGCTCCTTCTCGGATGTGCCGATCCTGATCCTCTCGGCGCTGGGTGCGCCGGGCAGCGTGGCGCGGGCGCTGGACGCCGGCGCCGATGACTACCTGATCAAGCCGGTCCACGCCAGCTTGCTGGCCTCCCGGCTACGAACCCTGGTGCGGCGCCGGTCGCTGGCGCTGGTGGGAGCCGACGTCGCCGCCTGACCCCCCCCTTTGTTTGGATCGCTGGCTGGCAACCGCGTTTGTCCATCTCAGCGGCGCACCCCAGGGTGCGCCGCTGAGATTCTCTCGAGTCTGGTCGCGGTCTGGGCAACCTGCTCTGTCGGCGAGGCGGTTCGGGAAGCGCCCCCAGGGGCTGCCGGTGCCTTCTTGCCCACCTGCGCCCAGAGATGGCCATGATCGATGGGCGGCCTGCCCGACGACGCACTCCGTGGCCCGCGCGGCGCTGCGGGGGAAAGCTGGGACCGAAGTGCGGGTGTAGAGCGTCCACTCCAATTCCCGGATCGGTGGCCCGGCGGGCGGTTCGCTGAGCGCGGGGAATGTCCCTCGGCCAAGGGGAATTCCTCGGCGTGGCCGCGCGCAGTGGGCGGGCGCAACCCCCAGCTCGTCCGGGCCGCACCGCATGCCGTCCAGGCCATCAGCTCAGACCCGAACGGTGCGCGCCGCAGGCTGGCTCTGGGGCGGGGGGCAGACTATGCAGACTTCCTGCAAGCAGGGGGGGTTCCCGCAGGCTGCCGGCCAGGCCACTCCGGTCAAGGGCTGGGGAAACAACCTGCGCCAGAGCGTGGCATCGCGCGACCCTGGCGATCGGCTCCGGGCGACGGCTAAAGCGGCGCCTGCGTCGCTCCCCCGTCAAAGAACAGAGCATGGCCGTGGATGAAGGCGGCGGCCGGGGAGGCTAACCAGGCAACCGTGTCGCCGAACTCCTCAGCCGTTCCCATGCGCCGAAGCGGAATGCCGGCGGTGATGCGCTCGATCTCGTCCTGCGGTGTGCCCCCGCCGCGCGCGGCCCGATCCTGCATCAGTTGATCGACCCGCTCGGTGTACGTCCAGGCCGGGTTCAGGCTGTTGACGCGAATGCCCTGCGGACCGAGTTCGTTCGCCAGGCTCTTGGCCAAGCCAATCACCGCCATGCGCAGCGCGTTCGAGAGAATCAGATTCTCGAGCGGCTGCTTGACGGAGTAGGACTGACAGAAGACGATGCTCCCGCTTCCCTTGCGCACCATGGCCGGCACCACGGCGTAGCACAGGCGGACAGCGCTCATCACGGTTCCCTGGAAAGCGGATTCCCAGTCGGCTGGAGAGAAGGCAACGAACGGACCAGGCGGCGGACCTCCGGCGTTGGCCACCAGGATATCGATCTGCCCGAGCGCCTCGGCTGCCTGCGCGACAAACTGTTCGACCTGTGGGCCGGATGCCAGGTCGACCTGGTAGGCGAGCACCTGCGAGCCGGTCGCCTGCTGGATTCCGGCTGCAGCATCGTGAACGCGCTCACTCCTCGAGCAGATGGCCAGGCGAGCGCCCTCGCGCGCCAGGGAGGTCGCGGCTGCACGGCCCAGGCCGCGGGAGGCGGCGGTGACAATCGCGGTCTTGCCCGTCAACTCGAGGTCCATCCCGCCTCCGTTGTCTTGCCCTACAGGGCGCGGTAGTCGAAATCCACCAGCATCAGGTCGGGGCGCTGACGTTCGATCCAGCCGGGAATGCTCGACAGCCAGCGCTCGACGTGGTGGCCGTCGTTGCTGACTGCTACGACCGCCACAATGGCGTCCTCGTGCCGGTCCATCAGGTCGACCTCCGCTGCACAGACGCTGAACTCGTGTTGCAGCGCCGCGATCAGCGGCTTGAGCCGACCGCGCTTCTCCTTGAGCGAGCGGCAGCCGGGAAGGCGAAGCTCAAGCACCAGCGCGCCGACGTGCATGCGCCGAGTGTAGTCCGCCCGGGCCGCACCCGCAAGGCGTCTCGTTGCCGTGGCCACCCATGCTCCGGCCAAGTCCGTGGAGCAGTCGCCCGGCCGCCGCGTCTTCTGCCAGAAGGGACCGAGGGCCGCAGCGAGACCTGCGCCGGAATGAGAGGGGGATTGGTCCGAATGCGACCCCGCCCACCCCCCGGGGTCAAACGCGGTGCGTCCAGGCGTCGCTGGCGTAGGTTTCACGTTCGAGGGAGTTGGACCGCGCTTCTTCTGCAGCGGTCAACGTGCCCGCCTGCAGCTCAATCCCCAGCGCTTGGCACATGCCCTGGCGGAGCGCCTGCGCGGCGTCGTCCCAGGCGACCGGTCGTCCCAGCAGATCGGACAGGGTTGCGGCCCGTAAGCGCAGCTGCTCCCGCGCCTCCTGTCGGGCAGGCTCAGAATCGTAGGCCAGCCCCAGGCAGATGCGGGTGATGTCTCCATCGAGAGGGATCGTGCCGTGTTGCAGCACGGTCTGACGGCGGCGCACCTGCGCGCTACCGGCCAGCTTGCGCCCCTGCCAGGTGATCTCGTAGGCGCTCGGTGCTTCGAAGCAGACCGGCTTCTCGCGCTCCGCCTGGGACAGCGGGATGCCGGGCTGCACCTCCACGCGCAGTCCGAGCAGTTCCAGCCCGGCGACGATCCCTTGGCTGAGGCGCTGGTAGCTCTCCAGCACGCCGCCAGTGACCCGCGGGTCGCTTGCGGGCAGGACGATCGAGTAGGTGAGCTCGTCGGTGTGCAGAATGGCGCGCCCGCCGGTCGGCCTGCGCACGATGTCCCAACCCAGCGCGCCCGCCCGGGCACGGTCGATCTGCGCGACCGGCTGCGCGAATCCGAGGGACAGGCACGGCGGGTCCCAAGCATACAGCCTCAGCGTCGGAAGCGCGGCGCCCATCGCCACGGACTCCTGGATCGCCTGATCGATCGCCATGTTCCTCGCGCCAGAGCCGACGCCGGAGAGAATGCACCGCCATACAGAGCCAAGGGTCGCCATCGCGGCCGATTATACCGGCGCGGCACGGCGAGTCGGACCTGCATGGTACACTGGCGCCATGGCCTCTATCCGTGGGCTCATCGACCGCTGGTCTGCCATCGGTCGACTTTCGTTCTCGGCATTCAGACGACGTGCGCCGCAGGCAGCCCTGCTGGCGGCCTTCGCCCTCGCTGCATGTCAGCCGGCCAGCACGCCTGAGGTCACCCCCAGCGTGGCGCCGACTCGTCAGCCGTTGGCGACACAGGCAGTTGTGACAAATGAAGCGCCGAGCGACTCGCTGCGTGGAAGGGTGGTCGTGTGGATGGACTGGCCTCCGGCCGAGACGTCCTGGCTGGCGGGACTGCTCGCCCAGTTCGGCGAGCGGCACCCGGGCGTGGAGATCTCCTTGCGCTACATCCCGACCGTCGATTTTCACGCGGCGGTGCGAGCCCAAGCGCTTGAGCCGGACGGCCCGACGATTCTTCTTGCCCCCTCCGCCTGGGCAACCGAGCTGTACGACGCGGGATTGACGCAGGCGGTGACCGAGCGCATCTCCCCGGACCTGCGGGGCGCCCTCCTGCCGGTCGCCTGGTCGCAGGTTGAGGACGGTGAGCGCGTGCTCGGAGTCCCGATTGAGCTGCAGGGCACGGTGCTCTACCGCAACCCGGCGATCCTGCCTGAGGGGGCGCCGAGCATCGAGGCGATGCGCCAGCGAGCGGACGAGTTGCCGGGGAAGACCGGGCTGGTGCTCGACCTGGACATGCGCACCTCGATGCCGTTCATGTCGGCCTGCGGCGGAACATTGATGTTGGTGGACTCAAGCCTCCAGGTCGACGAGGCCGTTGGCGTCTGCTGGCTGGGTCTGCTGCAACGCATGGCCGGGATCGGAAGGGTCGGCTCAGATTCACAGGCCGATCTGCAGGCTTTCCTGGACGGCCAGGCCGGATGGGTGGTGGAATCGGTGGAACATCTGCCGCGCATCGAGCAGGCTCTGGGGCAGCCAGCCGCGCTGGACGACTGGCCGCTGTACGGCGAGACCGGCAAGCCGCTCTCCGGCTACGCCTGGACGCTGAATGCCTACCTGCGTTCGGGCTTGAGCGTCGAAGACGCGGAAGCATCCTGGGCGTTCATTCAGCTGATGCTCTCACCGGAGGCCCAACTCGAGCGAAGTGGCATCCACGGCACAGTGCATCTCCCCGTTCTGGCCGAGGCGGGGGAGGTATCCGGCGTGGCCGCCCGGGCGCGTGCAATCCTGGCGGCGAACACGCCCTTCCCGCTGGCGCGCGGCCTGGAGGCGTTCGCTGCGCCGCTGGAGCGTGCTTCGAGGCTGGTGGCGAATCTGTCGGGCGAGCCGGAATCCTCCTGGCGGCGGGCGATGGAAGCCCTGCGCCTACAACCGTCGCCATCACCTCCCTGATCCCTCGCGAATCCCCCGGCAGGCGTTGTCACGTGCGGCCTGGCAACGCGCTGGGCGGCACGGCGGCTGTATTCCGCCCTGGCTTCCAGCATGTGCTGTCCTGCCCGGCAGAGGCTCGGGATGTATAATCCGCGCAGCCGGCCGGGTGGTTGCGGGGTTGCGGTTGTCGAAATGCAAGTCATCTTGACTCATGAGCAGGCCGATTTTGACGCTGTTGCGGCGTTGTACGCTGCCAGCCGGCTGCAACCCGAAGCGCTGGCAGTCCTTCCGCGGCGCGTGAACCGCAACGTGCGCGCCTTCCTCACCCTGTACGGGGATCAGCTGCCGTTTGTCGAGGCGGACGACCTGCCGCGCCAGCCCGTCGAGTCCGTGCTCTTGGTCGACACCCAGGCGCTGCCCTCGCTGCGCGGCATGGGGAGCGCCACCAAGGTCCAGATCTTCGACCATCACCCGCTCGACCCGGGCATCGATCAAGATTGGCCGCGGTCGATCGAAGCGGTGGGTGCCACCACGACCCTGCTGGTGGAGAGGCTGCAGGATGGCGACGGCCGCCTGGATCTGGTCGGTGCGACCCTGCTGCTGCTCGGCATCTACGAGGATACTGGATCGCTGTCCTATGCCGGGACGACCCCGCGCGACGTGCGTGCTGCGGCCTGGCTGCTGGAGGTCGGTGCCAGCCTGCGGGTCGCTGACGACTTTCTCAACCATCCGCTTTCGACGGAGCAGCGCCGCCTGTACGAGCGCCTTCTGGCCGACGCGCGCACTTCGTCTGTGCACGGCCTGACAATGATCGTTGCCAGTGCCAAGGCCGAGGGGCTGGTGGACGAGATCTCGACGCTGGCTCACAAGCTGCGCGACCTGTTCGACCCGGCGGGCCTGTTCGTGGTCGTCGCCCTCAACGGGAGTGTGCAGTTGGTGGCGCGCTCGACCACCGATCTGCTCGATGTTGGGCGCGTGGCGGCGCACTTCGGCGGCGGCGGGCACGGGCGTGCCGCCGCGGCCATCATCCGCGGCAAGACCTGCGAGCAGGTCTGTGAGGAGCTGTGGTCGATCCTGCCGGGATTGGTGCAGCCAGCCCTTACGGTGGGCGAGATCATGTCGCGCGATCCGCAGCTGCTCGACCCGCAGGTCACCGTGGGCCAGGCGGCCGAACGCATGCGGCGCTTCGGGCATGAGGGCTATCCGGTTGTTGAAGATGGCCGGATCATCGGCCTGCTCACTCGCAGGGCCGTGGACCGCGCCGCCGCGCACGACATGTCCGCCCGGCCGGTGCGCGAGGTGATGGAGGCTGGGGAGCTTGTGGTGGTTCCCCAGGACTCGATCCAGCACCTGCAGCGGGTGATGATCGAGCACAACTGGGGTCAGGTGCCCGTGGCCGACAGCGAGGGCGGCGAGATCATCGGCATCGTCACCCGCACGGACCTGCTCAGGACGCTGGCGGCCGAGCCGGGCGAGCCGCAGGCCGCACAGCTGGTCCGCCGGTTGGAGCACACCCTGCCTGCGGCGCGCCTGCAGCTGCTGCAACTGGTTGCGGAGCAGGCGGAGGCGCAGGGCGCGGCGCTGTACATCGTCGGTGGATTCGTGCGCGATCTGCTGCTCGATCTCGAGCCCGTCGACTTCGACCTGGTCGTCGAAGGCGATGCCATAGGGCTGGCTCGCGCCCTGGCGGGGAACTACGGGGGCAAGGTCAGCAGCCACACTCGCTTTGGCACCGCCAAGTGGTCGATCGATCCTGAGGATCACCGGCTGCAGCGAGCCGTGTCCGGGGCCGGCGCCCGCGCGGTCGATCTCCTGGCCGGGCTGGACCTGGTGGCGGCTCGCACGGAGTTCTACACGCATCCCACAGCGCTGCCTTCCGTGCAGCGCGGCTCGATCAAGCTCGACCTGCATCGGCGTGACTTCACCATCAACACGCTCGCATTGCGTCTCGATGGCGCCTTCCGGGGTCAGCTGCTCGACCCGTGGGGGGGTGGACGGGACCTGCAAGGCAGGCTGATCCGGGTGCTGCATTCCATCAGCTTCGTCGACGATCCGACGCGCATCTTGCGCGCCGTTCGCCTCGAGCAGCGGCTGGGCTTCGCCATCGAGGCCCGGACCATGGAACTGCTGCAACAGGCGCTGCCCCTGCTGGCGCGGGTCAGCGGCGAACGCCTGCGGGCCGAGCTGCTGAGTGTCTTCCCCGAATCGACGGCGGCCAACGCCATGGCGCGCATGGGCGGGCTCGGTGTGCTTGAGGCCATCGATGCCTCGCTCGGCTGGGACGACTGGCTTTCGGGCAGGCTCGCCGACGCCTGCGCGTTCTCCTCGCCGACAGCCTGGGCGCTGGAGCGGACCCCCGATCTTGAAACCCTGATCTATGGGCTCTGGCTGTTCCGGCCGGAATACGGCGCGGTGGAACGAGTGATTCACCGGCTGCATTTCTCGACCAGCATCGCGGAAGTTGCACGGCAGGCAAACCGGCTGGGGCGGGTGGGCCTGAGCTGGACGGGAGACGAGCCAGCCAGCCAACTCGTCGAAGACCTGGAGGCTGTCCCGGAGACTGCGCTGGTCGTTGCCTGGCTGGCGATGCCGGCCACGGCCCTGGCGCGCGCCATCGATTGCTACCTGCGCCAATGGCGGCGGGTGCGACCTAGGACCGACGGCGTGCGCCTGAGGGCGCTCGGCCTGCGCCCCGGACCGGCGTACCGGCGAATTCTCACCCAGCTGCGGGCAGCCAAGCTGGATGGCAAGTCCGCCTCGCTGGAAGACGAGGAACGGATCTTGCAGCGCTTGCTGACGGAGGAAGCCGGCCATGCAGGCTGAATCCGCCAGTCCTGCCACAGTGACGATCCGGATAGGATGCGAGGCCGACCTGCCGGCCCTGGAGTGGGACGGTGAGTACCGGCATTTTCGCCAGGTCTACCGCCGGGCGATGGAAGAGGCGCGGCGCGGCCAGCGGGCGCTGCTGGTGGCGGAGGTCGAGGGGTTGGTCGTCGGGCAGCTGTTCGTTCAATTTCGGGGCACGGATATCACGGGCGAGAGACGCACACGCTACGGATACCTGCATGCCTTCCGCGTCCGGCCGCCCTATCGCAACCGGGGAATCGGCACGCGCCTGGTGGTGGAGGCCGAATCCATCCTGCGCCAGCGCGGCTGCAGCAAGGCGTTGATCGCGGTCGCGCTGGGCAACCAGCCTGCGCTCGCCCTGTACCAGCGCTTAGGCTACACCGTGACTGGGCGCGAGCCTGGCGAGTGGTCGTATATCGACCACCAGGGGCGGGTGTGCCACGTGCATGAGCCCTCGTATGTGCTCGAGAAGCCGCTGACGCCCGCCACCCGGCTGCAATGAAGCCGATCCATCTCGGTGCGTGGATCCTGCTGGGTGCAGGCATCGCCGCCTGCACGGCGCAGCCAGCTGCGCCGGCCGACCGCGTGATTGCCCCGTGGACGGCGGACCTCAACTCGGCCGGCACGAGCACGCCATCGGACCAGGCTGCGCCGACTTCCACCTTGCCGCCACTTGCCGGCATTGCCCCCACGCGTATCCCCGGCGAACCGTATCCCACCCCGACGCCGGATGCAATCCGCACGCCACCTCCCATCCGTACCGAAACCGAGCAGTACGTCGTCAAACCGGGTGACAACCTCAGCTTGATCGCCTCGCTGTTCGGCGTCAGCCCGGCGCTGATCGCCCAGTCCAATGGGCTGCTCTCTCCGGACTGGCTCCCGGTTTGGTCTTCGCTCACGATTCCCCCGCCTCGCCTCCGTCCGGAAGGGTCAACGTTCAAGATCCTGCCCGATTCGGGATTGGTGTACGGTCCGCCGGCGGTGTTCTCCAACGTCGAGTCCGATCTTGCGCCGCATGCTGGTTACCTCTCTCTCTACTGGGAGGAAGTCGACGGCCAGGTGCTCAGCGGCTCGGAGATCGTCCAGCGCGTCGCCGAGCAGTACTCGGTGGCCCCGCGCATGCTGCTGGCGCTGCTGGAACACCAGTCCGGATGGGTGACCCGCCGAGGGCCTTCCGAGTCTGAGCAAGCGTATCCGCTCGGTTATGTGAACGCCGCCAACACCGGACTTCATTCGCAGCTTTCCTGGGCGGCCAACCTGCTGAACAACGGCTACTACCGCTGGCGCGCCGGCTGGGCGGGTCCCTTCCCGTTGCCGGACGGGAGCTCGGTCCCCGCCGGACCGGGGATCAACGCTGCAACCGCGGCCGTTCAGAGTTTCTTCGCTGCCTTGCTCTCCTATCCGGAGTGGGAGCAGGCCGTTCAGCCAGGTGGTTTCGATCAGACGTACGCAGCGTTGTTTGGCGATCCATTTGCGGTGGAGCTCGACCCGCTGGTTCCGCCAGCCCTGCAGCAGCCTGCGCTGCAGCTGCCTTTCGAATCAGACAAGGTCTGGTCCTTCACGGGTGGTCCGCACAGCGCATGGGGTAGCAGCTCGGGATGGGCAGCGCTGGATTTCGCTCCGCCGGGCGACGCGCTCGGGTGCGTGCTCTCTGACGAGTGGGTGACGGCATCCGCGAATGGGCTGGTGCTGCGCTCGCGCGAGGGGGAGGTGCTGCTCGATCTGGACGGCGATGGCTACGAGCAGACGGGGTGGGTGTTGCTCTACATGCACATCGAGTCGCGCGATCGAGTATCGGTGGGCAGCCTGCTGAGAGCCGGAGATCGGATTGGACACCCGTCCTGTGAAGGCGGTGTGTCCAATGGAACGCACGTGCACCTGGCGCGTAAGTATAATGGCGAGTGGATTCCGGCGGACGGCGATCTGCCCTTCAATCTCGATGGCTGGATCTCGTCGGGGACCGGAAGCCCGTACGATGGCAGGTTGGAGCGGGGAGATGTCCGTCTGGAAGCTTGCTCCTGCCGCAACGATGAGAACCAGGTCGGCCGCTGAGGATGTTCTCACAGTCACTCCCCCCTCGACCTCGATCCTGGCTGGCGGTCGCATTGGCGCTGCTGCTGGCGGGATTGGCATGCGCCCGCGCCGACGTCCCTGCCGGTGGAGGAATTGGATCCGGCGGGCTGCCGCTTGAGTCGAGCGCAGCCCCCCAGGTCACGCTGCCCCCGGCGACGATCCCCCCGACGACCCCGGCCGCCACTTCCACGCCGACGCCTGAGCCGACCGAGGCCGTCGCCTCGCCCACCTTTCCGGCAACTCCTACGATCGGGGTGTTTCCCGAGAGTGAAAAGCTCCTGTACCTTGCCCAGTCGGGCGATACCCTGCGCGCGGTTGCGGCGCGTTTTGGGGTCGTGCCCGAGGACA
>Ga0105094_10000165_pt1 | contig 29772 bp, 37 predicted proteins | sample PPLLak1March2015_2_FD_87023 | JGI IMG/M metagenome (GOLD analysis project Ga0105094, IMG submission 87023) | Freshwater sediment microbial communities from Prairie Pothole Lake near Jamestown, North Dakota, USA - PPLs Lake P8 Core (3) Depth... | ecosystem: Environmental > Aquatic > Freshwater >...
CAGCTTGGCGACCTCCCAGAGCACGATCGCGGAGATGGACCAGGGCTGACCTCGCAGCAGCCGACCCTCCGTCGGGGTCAGGTCGCCGACGACCGCGTACAGCAGGATGTGCGTGTCAAGGTTGAGCATCCCAGCGGGCACCGGTCGTGAGGACGTCGCCCGTGATCTTGACCTTGTCCCTCAGGGCGCCGATCAACTCGGCGGACCCCGCGCGGATCGGGATCAGCTTCGCCACGGGCCGACCTCGCTTGGTGATGACGATCCCTTCCTCGTCCACCTCGTCGAGGATGGCCAGGCACTGCTCTTTGAACTTCGCGGCACCGATCTCCTTCATGGTCAGATGATAGGACTAGACACGTAAGGTGTCCAGATTCCACGGGCGTCTCGACGTTCTTCGAGCACCGGGAAGACTCCTGGACCTGGGCGTCGTTGATGCCGACGGCGCCGACGTACCCGAGCGCCGAAAGGTCAGCCGCGCGAGTGGGGAGTTGTGACTTCGTCCAGGCGGCGCTCGAGGAACGCGCGCTCGGCGGGCCCGGTCGCGAGCGCCAGCGCTCGGCGGTAGGCCTCGGCCGCCTCGTCGTTCCGCCCGAGGCGCCGGAGCAGGTCGGCGCGCGTCGCGTGGAACAGGTGGTACCCGTCCAGGTCGTCCGCGAGGGCATCGACCAGCGGCGAACCGCGCTCGGGACCGTCGGCCATCGCCACGGCGACCGCCCGGTTGAGCTCGACCACCGGCGAGGGCGTCATGCGCGCGAGCGTCGCGTAGAGCGCCGCGATCTGCGGCCAGTCGGTGTCCTCCGGCCGCGGCGCGCGAGCGTGGAGCGCCGCGATCGCCGCCTGCACCTGGTACGGCCCTGGCCGGCGTGCGGCGAGCGCCGCGTCCACGAGCGCGAGCCCCTCGTCGATCGCGTCGTGGTCCCACCGCGAGCGGTCCTGGTCCTCGAGCAGGACCAGGTTGCCGGAAGTGTCCGTCCGCGCCTCGCGCCGCGAGTGCTGGAGCAGGAGCAGCGCCAGCAGCCCCCGGACCTCCGGCTCGTCGGGCATCAGCCGGTCCAGGACCCGGGCGAGCCGGATCGCCTCCTCGCAGAGGTCCGCGCGCACGAGCGGACCGGACGTCGCCGAGTACCCCTCGTTGAAGATCAGGTAGAGCACCGCGAGCACGCCGGGCAGGCGCTCGGGCAGGAGCTCGGCCGGCGGGACTCGGTACGGGATGCCGGCGGCGCGGATCTTGCGCTTCGCGCGTACCAGTCGCTGGGCCATCGTCGGCTCGGGGACGAGGAACGCCCGAGCGATCTCGGGGGTCGTGAGGCCGCCGAGGGTCCGGAGCGTGAGCGCGACGCGAGCCTCCATCGAGAGCGCCGGGTGGCAGCAGGAGAAGATCAGCCGCAGCCGGTCGTCGGGGATGCCGCTCACCTCGCCCTCGCTCCCGCCGAGCGCCTCGAGATCCGCGAGCACCTGCAACGTGTGGGTCTTGCGCTTCAGGTTCTCGTCGCGACGCAGGCGATCGATCGCGCGGCGCCTCGCGGTGGTCGTGATCCACGCGCCCGGGTTGTCGGGCACGCCGTCGCGTGGCCACGTCTCGAGCGCGCGGACGAACGCCTCCTGGACGGCCTCCTCGGCCAGGTCGAAGTCGCCGAGCACCCGGATGAGGGTCGCGACCGCCCGCCCCTGCTCCCGCCGGAACAGGCGGCCGGCGACCTCACGGGGGTGCTCGCTCAGGGGCGGACCTAGCCCTCGGGCTCGTCGAACTTCACGATGGGCCTGACCTCGATAGACCCGTAGAGCGCGCCCGGGCACTTCGCGGCCGCCTCGAGCGCCTGGTCCAGGTCCTTGCACTCGAGCAGGTAGTAGCCGCCGAGCTGCTCCTTCGTCTCGGCGAACGGCCCGTCGGTCGTGACGGTCTTGCCCTCCTGGACGCGCACCGTCGTGGCGTGCTCGGTCTCCTGGAGCGCGTCGCCGGCGACGTAGATGCCCTCGGCGCGCAGCCAGTCCCCGTAGTCGAACCACGCCTTCATCGACGCTTCCTGCGCCTCCGGCGTCATGTCGGGCGGCTGCGCCTTCTCGTCGCCGTAGATCAAGAGCATGAACTGCATGGCGTTCCCCCTTCCGCGGCGGCCCGGTTGCCCCGCCCACCCTAGTCGACGAACGGGATGCGGTCGTTTCGACACCACGCCCCGCGGACCTCGCGACGTCGGCGTAGGCTGGGGCCCGTGGCGCGCGAGATCGACCCCCTCGACTACCTCGAGGTCGACGCGCTCCTCACCGACGAGGAGCGGGCAGTCCGCGACGCCGTCCGCGACTTCGTGCGGGGCGAGATCCTGCCCGGGGTCGAGGAGTGGTTCGAGCAGGCGGTCTTCCCGCGGGAGGTCGCGAAGGGGCTCGGGGACCTCGGGCTGCTCGGGATGCACCTCACCGGGTACGGGTGCCTCGGCGCCAACGCGGTCTCGTACGGCCTGGCGTGCCGAGAGCTCGAGGCCGGCGACAGCGGCTTCCGCTCGTTCGTCAGCGTGCAGGGCTCGCTGTGCATGTTCCCGATCCACGCATACGGCAGCGACGAGCAGAAGGAGCGCTGGCTCCCGCCGATGGCGCGGGGCGAGGTGATCGGCTGCTTCGGCCTGACCGAGCCCGACGCCGGCAGCGACCCCGCGCGGATGCGCACGCACGCGCGGCGCGACGGCTCGGACTGGATCGTGAGCGGCACGAAGATGTGGATCACGAACGGTGGCATCGCCGACGTCGCGATCGTGTGGGCGCGGAGCGACGACGGGGTGCTCGGCTTCCTCGTGCCGACGGACACACCGGGGTTCTCGACCCAGGACATCCACCGCAAGCTCTCGCTGCGCGCGAGCGTGACGTCGGAGCTCGTCCTCGACGACGTCCGCCTGCCCGCGGACGCGCTGCTGCCCGGGGTGACCGGGATGAAGGGCCCGCTCTCGTGTCTGACCGAGGCCCGTTACGGCATCGTGTGGGGCGCGATCGGCGCGGCGCGCGCCTGCTTCGATGCCGCGCTGCGGTACTCGAAGGATCGTGTGCAGTGGGGCAAGCCGATCGCCGCGTTCCAGCTGACGCAGCGGAAGCTCGCCGAGATGGCGCTGGAGATCTCGAAGGGCTCGCTCCTGGCGCTGCACCTCGGGCGGATGAAGGACGAGGGACGGCTCGCGCCGCAGCACGTGAGCATGGGCAAGCTGAACAACGTGCGCGTCGCGCTCGAGATCGCGCGCGAGGCGCGTTCGATCCTGGGCGCGAACGGCATCACGCTCGAGTACCCGGTGATCCGCCACATGAACAACCTCGAGTCCGTGTTCACGTACGAGGGCACCAACGAGATCCACACGCTCATCGTCGGCGAGGCCCTGACCGGCCTGCGCGCGTACTCGTGAACGCCGACCGCCGTCACCCGGCAGGGTTCTGGCTCGAGACGTGCGGCGACGACCTCACGCCGCGACCCGCGCTCTCCGGCGACGAGACCGCCGACGTCGCGGTCGTCGGCGCCGGGTTCACCGGGCTGTGGACCGCGTACTACCTGGCGAAGGCCGATCCCTCGCTGCGGATCGTCGTGCTCGAGAAGCACGTCGCTGGGTGGGGAGCCTCGGGCAGGAACGGCGGGTGGTGCTCGGCCGACCTGGTCTGCCCGCCGCTGGCGCTCGCGTCCCGGTACGGGGACGAGGCCGCTGTGGCGATGCAGCGCGCGATGTTCGACACGGTTCCCGAGATCGGCCGGGTGTGCGAGGCCGAGGGGATCGACGCTCACTTCGTCCAGGGCGGGAGTCTGAAGGTGGCGACCACCCCCCTCGCGGCCGATCGGCTGCGCGAGGACCTGGAGAGCGTGCGCCCGTACGGCTGGTCCGAGCGCGACCGGTGGTGGCTCGACGCCGACGCCGTTCGTGAGCGGATCGCCGTGGAGGGCTGCGTCGGCGCAACGTACACACCGCACTGCGCCGCGGTCCATCCCGCCCGGCTCGCCCGGGGACTGGTGAGGACCATCGAGGGGCTCGGCGTGCGCATCCACGAGGGAACGACCGCGTCCGCCATCCGACCGGGTCGCGCGAAGACCGACGGAGGGACCGTCCGCGCGAACGTCGTCGTCCGGGCACTCGAGGGGCAGACCGCCAGCATCGAGGGACACGCGCGCTTGCTCCTCGCGCTGCACATCCACATGGGCGTGACCGAGCCGCTGCCGCAGGCGTTCTGGGACGAGGTGGGATGGCGGCACGGGGAGACGCTGGCCGACATGCGCCAGGTCTTCGTGTACGCCCAGCGGACGCGAGACGACCGCATCGCGTTCGGGCTGGCCCGCGGGCACCCGCACCCCGGCTGGCTGACGCCCACGTACATCGTCCCGACGGCGGCGCGCGCGCTCCGGACCCGGCTCGCCGAGCTGTTCCCCTCCGCGGCCGAGGCGCGGCTCGACTCGCTGTGGAGCGGCTACATCGGCATGTCTCGCGACTGGTTCCCGTCCGTCGGTCTGCGCGACGGCATCGCCTGGGCCGGTGGCTACTTCGGCGACGGCGTCTCGACCGCCAACCTCGCCGGTCGGACGCTCGCGGACCTGATCACGGGCCGCGAGACCGAGCTCTCGCGCCTGCCGTGGGTCGGCCACCGGTGGCGACCGTGGGTGCCGCAGCCGTTCGCGATGGTCGGGACCGCAGCCCTGTTCACCGCGATGCGGTGGGCCGACGCGATCGAGTCGCGGACGGACCGGCCATCCAGGGTCGGCGTGGCGGCCGACCGTCTGCTCCCGGACTGACGGCCGCGTGGGCAGAGGCGTCGGGTAGCCTGTCCCCACCCGAACGAACGAGGTCCGACGATGGAGGTCCGAGTGATGGCGCGCGACATGGATTGGGCGATCTTCGAGAAAGCGGTCGAGATCACCGCCTCGGCGGTCCGAGGAGCGCTCGGCGGCGAGAAGAGCCAGCCGCCGTCCTTCGCGGCCGACGTCTTCAAAGAGGTGTACGGTGCCCTCCGCGAGGCCGCGGCCGAGATGCCCGAGCACAACAGACCGGGGTTCTAGCGCGGACGCGCTCGAGGTCGGTCCCGTCCCGCGAGCCCGACGCTCGCTCCTCGCGTGGTACGAGCCGCGTCGCCGCGCGTACCCGTGGCGCGCCACGCACGACCCGTACCGGATCCTCGTCTCCGAGGTGATGCTGCAGCAGACGCAGGCGCCGCGGGTCGTCGCGGCCTACCGTGCCTTCCTCCGGCGGTTCCCCGACCTCGGGACCCTCGCCCGTGCGCCGCGTCACGACGTGCTGCGTGCGTGGGGCGGGCTGGGCTACAACCGGCGAGCGCTCGCGCTCTCGGAGGCCGCCCGTGCGATCGTCCGCGAGCACGGCGGCCACGTCCCGGCCGACCCGGTCGTCCTGCGCTCGCTCCCCGGCGTGGGTCCGTACACGGCGGCCGCCGTCGCGTCGATCGCGTTCGGCGCGCCGATCCCGGCGGTCGACACCAACGTTCGCCGGATCGTCTCGCGCGTGGTCGACGGCGCCGACGACGCCGGGACCGCCAGGGTGCGCGAACTCGCGGCCGCGTGGCTCGACCCGAGGGACCCTGGCGCGTGGAACCAGGCGCTGATGGACCTGGGCCGCGAGGTGTGCCGGCCCCGGCCACGGTGCGACGTGTGCCCGATCCTGCGCTCGTGCCGCTTCGTCGCGCTCGGCGCCGAGCCCTCGGCGCCGGGGCGACGCCAGGGCCGGTTCGAGGGCTCGATGCGGCAGGCGCGCGGTGCGGTCGTGCGCGCGCTGCGGGAGCGGCGCTCGGCCACCGCGGCCGAGCTCGAGGAGATCACCGGCCTGGACGCCGAGCGCCTCTCCGAGGCCGTCCGCCGCTTGACCGCGGACGGGCTGATCGAGGCGCACGGCGGTCGGGCTCGGCTCGCGCGCTGAACGCCCTCTCCGAGGGAACGCGACCGACGCCACGGGCGTCCAACCGCCGTTCCCGACGGAGGAGGCCCCGATGATGAAGAAGGCCGCACTCACGCTCGTCGCGTTCCTGTCCGTCGCCGCGGTGCTCGGCTTCCTGGTCTCGGCGCCGTCCGACAGCAGCGACGACGGTGGCGCCCTCGCCGGCGCCACCGGGGCCGCCGAGGCAGCGATCGGCGAGGGCGGAGCCGACGCGAGCCGCGACCTGGCCGGCACCGCCGAGACGCTCGCGGCTCCGGACACGGCCGTGAGCGAGCTCCCCGGTCTGCCGACGATCGGCCAGGCGGTCGTGAAGGATGCCGAGATCACGGTCGAGGTCCGCAGGGGCACGTTCGCGCAGGCGTTCGACGAGGCCTCGCGCGTGGCCAAGACGTACGGCGGCTACGTCGAGTCCTCCTCGATGGCCGGCGCGGAGGCGCGCTCGGGCAGCCTGGTCGTGCGGGTCCCGAGCGGCGCCTTCGACGAGGCGATGTCCGACTTCCGCGCGCTCGGGGCGGTGACGGCCGAGTCGGTCTCGGGGCAGGTGGTGACGCAGGAGTTCATCGACCTCGAGGCGCGTCTGCGGACGTGGGAGGCGCAGGAGGCGGTGCTGCTCGGACTGATGCGGGACGCCACGAGCGTGGAGGCCACCCTGCGGATCCAGCGGGAGCTGCAGGACGTGCAGTTCCGCATCGAGCAGATCAAGGGCGAGCTCCGCGTGCTCGAGGATCGCACCGCGCTCGCGACGATCCGGCTCTCGATGGTCGAGTCGGGCGCGCCGGTCGCGACCCAGAACCGGCCGAGCGACACGCGGCCGAGCCTCGCGGAGGCGTGGGAGAAGGCCGTCGACGGGTTCCTCGGCGTCGCGTACGCGACGGTCGTCGGTCTCGGATACCTGGTGCCGATCGCGGCGCTCGGGCTGGTCGCGTGGTTCGGCTATCGGCGGATCGCTCGGCGCCTGGAGCCGGGGACCCCGAACCCGGTCGCCTGAGCCCTACATGACAGGCCGGGCCGCAGGGGCGACACTGGATGGGTGAGCGCCGTCGAGTGGATCTTCCGGCCAGAGGTGTCGCGCCCCGTCGTGGTGTGCGCGTTCGCCGGCTGGAACGACGGCGGCGAGGCGGCCACGACGGCGGCGCTGCACCTTCGTGACCGGTGGGTCGCCCGTCGGTTCGCCGCCATGGATCCCGAGGACTTCTACGACTTCCAGGTCAACCGTCCGACGGTCCGGATGCAGGCGGGCCTGACCCGCCGGCTCACGTGGCCGAGGAACGACTTCTACGTCGCGGGCCCGGGCGGACGCGACGTCGTGCTGCTGATCGGCGTGGAGCCGAACGTGCGATGGCGCACCTACTGCGAGACCGTGCTCCAGGTGGCGGGCGAGGTGGACGCGGCGATGCTCGTCACGCTCGGCGCGTTCCTCGCGGACGTCCCGCACACGGTCGCGTCGCCGGTGGCGGCCTCGAGCACGGACCCCGAGTGGCTCTCTCGCCCCGGCGTCGAGCCGGCGAGGTACGAGGGGCCGACGGGCATCGTCGGCGTGCTCCACGACGCGGCCGCGGGCGTCGGCCTGCCCTCGCTGTCGCTGTGGGGGGCGGCGCCGCACTACCTGCCCTCGACGGCGAACCCGAAGGTCGCGCTCGCCCTGCTCGAGGCGGTGCGCGACCTGCTCGGCCTCCAGGTGGACACGGGGGACATGGAGCGGGTTGCCACCGGGTGGCAGCGGCGGGTCGACGAGGAGATCGCCGAGGACGCCGAGCTCTCCGACTACGTGCGTCGCCTCGAGGACGCGAGCCGCGACTCGCAGGACCTCGGCCCGGTACCGAGCGGGGAGGACCTCGCGGCCGAGCTCGAGCGCTACCTGCGCGATCACCGCCCCGACGGCTAGGCGGCCCGTGTGGTCGGGTGGCCCGACACGCGGGAGCAGCTCGAGGACCTGCAGCGGCGGCTCGCGGCCGAAGAGGCGGAGCCCTGGTCCGTCCCCGAGGCCGGTGCGTTCACGGTCAGCGCGGTGTTCGCGGCGTTCTCGACCCGCGCCGACCAGGCGCCGTCCGAGCGCGCCTGGGTGGCCGCGGTCGCCGGATCCGTTCGGTCGGTGGTGGCGTCCCCGGTCGAGGCGCCCTACGAGCCGGGATACCTCGCGCTCCGGGAGGGCGCGATGCTCGAGCGGGCCGTCCGGCAGCTGGATCCGGCGCCGGTCGTCCTGCTCGTCGACGCCACCGGGCGGGACCACCCGAGAGGAGCGGGCCTCGCGCTGCACCTGGGAGCGGTGCTCGGCGTGCCCACGGTGGGGGTCACGGACCGGCCGCTCGTCGCGGAGCCCGACGCACGAGGGCGACTCGTGCTCGAGGGCCGTGAGGTCGGCCGCGCGGTCGTGACGCGGGCCGGCGCGCGTCCGATCTTCGTCCACGCGGCGTGGCGGACGGGGGTCCGGGTCGCGGAGGCCGTGGTGCGCTCGTCGTGCGTGGTGGGCGCTCGGACGCCTGAGCCGCTCCGGCGCGCCCGCTTCCTCGCGCGGTCGGCCCGGGCTCGGGACGAGGGACGGCTGCCTCCGGGCTGGCGGATGGACGACCTGCCCGAGCCGCGGTCCCCGCGCGGGTGACCGGGCTCAGTCCCGCAGGAGCGGGCGCGTGAGGCAGGTCGGCCCGCCGTCGCCCTTGCGGCTGATCTCCTCGCCGCGGTACGTGCGCACCTCGACACCGGCCGCCTCCATCCGGCGCCGGGTCTCGGGGTTCCCCTCGAGCGCGAGCGCGAGCCGCGGCGCCAGAGCGAGCACGTTGGCGCCCATCGTGTCGAACTCCTCGTCCGGGACCTCGGCGCGGTCGATCCCACGCGACGCGAGCTCCTCCATCAGCCGGACCGGCATCAGCGGTGGGAAGCACACGACCAGGTCGCGGTCGAGCGGCGACAGGAGCGAGAGCAGGTGCAGGCACTCGGCGGGTCCGTGGAGATGCGGCAGGTCGAACGCCAGGACCTCGACGTCCGGGAGCAGCTCGCGGATCGCGGCGATGCCCCCGTCGTTCGTGCGGTAGCCGCGACCCACCGCGAGCGTGCCGGCGTCGAGCCAGAACATGTCGCCGCCCTCCGCGCACGCCGGCTCCTCGAGCGAGCCGACGATCGGCACGCCCGCGTCCTCGAGGTCGGCCGCGACCGCAGCGGGCTCGGCGAGGCGCGAGGGTTTGCCGGGCCGCAGCAGGATCGCGCCGCGGTCGGTCATGAGCACGGGGTCGTACGCGTAGATCGCGTCGGGGTCGCCATCGACCGGCGCCTCACCCGCGACCACCTCGGCGCCGGCGCGCTCGAGCTCCGCGCGCAGGGCGCGGTGCTCCTCGGCGGCCACGTCGGGGACGGGTGCGCTCCGCCAGCCGTACGCGCGCCATGCGGCGAGGTCGGCGGCGCGAGGCGGGCGGACGTAGACCCGCCGGAGCGATCCCACCTGGTCCTGGATGCCGGGCATCTCGCTTACGCTAGCCGACCCCGAGCGGGAGGAACGCTCAGAGGCGATCGGCGATGTCGCGGCCCCAGGTGGTCAGGAGCCCGCCGAGCACGACCACGTCGGCGAGGACGCCGAGCCACGCGCCGACCGGCACGGTCCGCCACCACGGCACGATCGCGGCGATCGACACGACGGCCGCCCCCTTGGCCAGCGCCGGCCACCACTCGGCGGCCTGGATCACGCCGAACCCGGCGACGACCCATCCGACGAGCGCGACCAGCCACAGCATGCCCCACGCCCGGCCGAGCGCCTCCTGCACGCGGATCTCGCCGGGCAGGATCCACGGGTCGTCGGTGAAGCCGACGTCCACCCGGGTCCATGCGGCCAGGAAGCCCATCGTGTGCCCGAGGCCGTGCATCATGAAGAAGATCCCGACGACCCAGCGCATCGTCGATCGATCACCTCCGCGCCCCATCGTGCCGTGCGGGGCAGGCGCCGGCGGGGTCCGGCAGCCCCGTCCCTGCATGACCGACCGGCCCGTGATTGACTTGGTCCGAGAGGTCCAGGCTCGTGGAAGGGTCGTGGAAGGAGGCGATCGTGATGTCGCTCACGACCGAGTACCTGGAGGGGCGGGGCGTCCCGTTCGAGGCGATCCCGCACGAGAAGGCCTTCACGTCGATCGACGAGGCCCGCGCGCTCGGCATCCAGGCCGACGCGGTGGTGAAGACCCTGCTGATCGACACGGCCGCCGGCCACGTCCTGGCGGTCGTGCCGGGGGACCGCCGGCTCGACATGCGCCTGGTGGAGGGCGTGGTCGGCGACAAGCACGCGCACCTCGCCACGGAACAGGAGATCGAGCGCGACCTCCCGGGCGTGGAGCTCGGGAGCCTGCCGCCGCTCGGCGGGCTGCTCAAGGTGCACGCCTACGTCGATCCGGAGGTGCTGGAGCACGAGACGATCGTGTTCGCGGGCGGCGTGCAGACCGAGTCGGTCCGGGCGCGCTCCGAGGACGTGTTCCGCGACGAGGTGATCACGGTCGCGAAGATCACGAAGGACTTCGCCGAGCACTACGGCTAGCCTCGCGCGTCGAGCGTCTGGCGAGCCAGACGGCGACGACGATCACGGTCGCGCCGGCGACCAGGAGCGCGACCGGCATCGCGGCCGTGTCGCCGAACAGGCGTACGAGCACACGGATCAGGTACGCGAACATCCCGACCGTGCCGAACCCCAGGAGCAGGGGCTGGTGCAACGCGAGGCTCGTCACGATGAGCGCCACGGCTGTCGCGAGACCCAGCCACATCCCGACGTCGCCCTCGACCTCCCCCAGCGCCATCGGCGCCCACAGGACGACGAGCGGACCGCCGATGAAGGCTGCCCGCTCGGGCGTCGCCCGGTGCAGAGCCCCGAGGCCGATCCACGCGGCGCCGACGGCCCAGACCGCGACCATCATGTCCATCCCGTCGGCGAGCGAGGCGCCGACGATCGTGAGGATCCCCGCGAACACGGCGATCTGCTGGAGACCCTCACGCAGGACCAGGTAGAGGGCGCCTCCCAGCACCGTGACGGCGATCCCGCACGCGAGCGCCGGAGCGCGGCCGCGGAGTTCGAGGATGTCGTACGCGATCAGCCATCCCAGCCATCCGAACAGGCCGGCGGCGACGCCCCACAGCACGCTGGTCAGGCGCACGATCGCGGGGTCCGCGCCGCGTCCGCGGAGCAACGCTCCGCTCACGAAGGCGACGGCGAACGCCAGCGAGACCGCCGCCACGCGGACGCCCGGCGTCAGGTCGTTCCAGCTCTCGCCGAGCAGGACCGCCCCGGCGGCCGCGGCGAGCGCCGCACCGACGTACGCGAGCGCCTCGGTGATCATCGGGATCCGTCGGGGTTGAGCCTCGAGCGGTCGTTCCTCAAAGGCCTCGATCGCGTCGGCCTCAGCCGAGGTGATCAGTGAAGCGGCGACCCAGCGGTGGAGCTTCGCGTGGAGGGCCGGGTCGGACGGGCGGTGATCGAGATCGGCGTGCATGTCGACCCCCTTTCCCGAGTGCATCGTCCATCGACGGACGGACCCGCGCAAGGGGCATACTTCGCAGATGAGCACGCTCGTGGGTGTGCGACGGGAGGGCGCCGTCGCCGTGCTGACGCTGAACCGCCCCGAGAAGCTGAACGCGCTGTCGACGGCGATGGAGGAGGCGCTCCAGGTGGCGCTCGGCTCGGAGGAGGTGCGCTCGAGCCGCGCGGTGGTGATCGCCGGAGGCGGGCGTGCGTTCTCGGCGGGGGCCGACGTCCACGAGATGCGCGAGCAGACCCCCGCCTCGATCCTCACGTACTACCGCGGGGCCGGCGACGTGTACGAGCGTGTGGCGGCGTTGCCGATGCCGACGATCGCGGCGATCCACGGATACTGCCTCGGCGGCGGGCTCGAGCTCGCGCTCGCCTGCGATCTCCGGGTGGCCGACCCGACCGCGGTGTTCGGCCTGCCGGAGGTCGGGATCGGGATCGTGCCGTCGTCGGGCGGCACGTACCGGCTGGTGCGCACGGTGGGGGCCGCCAGGGCGAAGGAACTGTTGCTCTTCCGCGACCGATTCGGGGCGGACGAGGCGCTCGGCTTCGGGCTCGTGACCGTGGTCGTCCCCGAGGGCCAGGCGACGGCCCGCGCGATCGAGATGGGGAACGAGCTCGGGGCGCTCCCGCCGCTCGCGGTCGAGGTCGCGAAGCGTGCGGTGGACGCGGCGGCGGGGTCCTCGCGCGACGCGGGGCTGCTCATCGAGCGGCTGGCGTACGGGATGCTCGCGCAGACCGAGGACCACGCCGAGGCGACGGCGGCGTTCGAGGAGCGGCGCGACCCCCAGTCCTGAGGCGGTCGGGGGTCCGGATCACTCGGGGCGGGGCGGCGGGTAGCCGAGCCCCCAGGCGTCGTTCCCGCCGTCCACCACGATCGTCGTGCCCGTGATCGAAGCCGCGGCGGGCGTCGCGAGGAAGGCGATCAGCGCCGCGACCTCCTCCGGAGCTACGAGCCGCCCGAGCGGCGTCGTCCGCAGCGCCTCGTCCACGAACTCCTGCCCGTACGAGCGGAACGCCTCCGTGTCGATCGCGCCGGTCGAGACGCACACCGCGCGGATCCCGTAGCGGCTCCATTCGATCGCGAGGCCGCCCGCGAGGTTCTCGAGGGCCGCGCGTGCGGCCGACGAGTGCACCATGAACGGGACCCCGCGCCGAGGGCTGAAGCCGATGAACACGACGAGGCCACCCTCGCCGGGGATCATCGAGCGCGTCGCGACCGTCCGCGTCACGTCCCACACCGCGTCGACGTTCAGTCGGTGCACCGCCCGCCAGCCCTTCGGCGAGATGTTCTCCGGCGTCGCGACGAACTGGCCGCCGGCGTTGTTCACGAGCACGTCGACCCGGCCGAACCGCTCGAGCGCCGCGTCGACGAGCGCGCCAACCTGATCCGGCTCGCGCACGTCGGTCGGCACCGCCAGGCACGGGGAGCCGGCGTCCTCGAGCTCGGCGCGGACCTGCTCGAGCGGTTCGGGTCGCCGGCCCGCCACCACGACCGATGCCCCTGTTCGCGCGAGCTCGCGTGCGATCGCCCGCCCGAGCCCCGTCCCGCCGCCGGTGACGAGCGCGACGAGGCCCGCGTTCGCCTCGGGCGTGAGCACCGGCCGGGGTCCGTTCACGCCGCACATCATGCACCGGGAGCGCGGGTGGGGGTACGGTTCCCCCGGGGAGGACGGCCTTGGCCTCGAGCCGACTGGACCGGCTGGTCGCGCAGACGCCGTTGACGCGCGACCGCACGGTCGACTTCCTCCGCGCCGCGAGCATCTGCGCGGTGGTCTTCGGTCACTGGTTCATCGCGCTCATCTACTGGGAGCGCGGGGTCGTCGGTGTCCACAGCGCCGTCGGCGTGCAGGCCGGGCTGTGGCTCGGCACTTGGTTCTTCCAGGTGATGCCGGTTTTCTTCTTCGTCGGGGGGTTCTCGAACCTGGTGGCGCTCGACGCGTCCCACCGCAGGGGCGAGTCGACGTGGGCGTTCGTCCGGAGCAGGATCTGGCGCCTCCTGCGTCCGTCCCTCGTGTTCCTCGGCGTCTGGTTCGTCGTGCAGGTGGTGCTGCACCTCACGGGTACCGGCGCCCCGACGGGGTTCACGCTGTGGGGGGACACGACGCTGCTCCGGGGGATGTACCCGCCCGCGGCGACGCTGCCGTTCGGCCCGCTGTGGTTCCTCGCGGTCTACCTGGTCGTCGTGGCGATCGCGCCGGCCACGGTGTGGCTGCATCGACGGTTCGGCCTGTGGGTCCTGGCGTTCATGGTTGCGGTGACGGTCGTCGACGACGTTCTCGGGTTCGGGTTCGGGATCGCCGGCTTCCGGTACCTGAACATCGCGACGGTGCTGCTCCTGCCGCACCAGCTCGGGCACTTCTACGCCGACGGGTCGATGCTCCGGTGGCCCCGGAAGGTGTTCGGGGCGATGGTCGGCGTCGGGTTGGGCGGGCTCGTGCTGCTGACGAACCCGTGGGTGTTCGAGGCGTTCGGCGACGCGAGGTTCGACTGGTTCCCGACCATCGGCCACTACCCGAAGAGCCTGCTCGGCACGGACGTCGAGCCGATCTCGAACGCCTATCCACCGACGGTGTGCTTCATGCTCGCGGCGATCTGGGCCGTCGGCGCGGTGATGTTGCTCCGGCCGGCGCTCGCCAGGTGGCTCGAGAAGCCCGGGCCGTGGAAGACGACGATCTTCGTGAACAGCGTGATCATGACCATGTTCCTGTGGCACATGACGGCGTTCCTGCTCGCGATCCTCGTGCTGTGGCCGCTCGGGTTCGGCGACTACGCGGACGCGCCGCTCGGATGGTGGCTCGAGCGCGTCCTGTGGATCGGCGTGCCCGGGTCGTTCCTCGCGGGGATCGTCGCTGTCTTCGGCCGCTTCGAGCGGCCGCGCAGCGGTCGCGGGGCTCCGGCGGGTGAGCGCTCCCTGGGCGGCTCCGTGTCGGAGGATCGGGGCACCGCCGGCTGACCGATGCTCGGTCTGGCGAGCGACGCGATCGCCGCGGGACCCTTCATCGACACGCGGCCGCCCTCGGCCGCCCTTCGCAGACGCATAGGTTCTGGCGGCCGGGTAGGACTAGGATGCGAGGCAACGACCATACGAGGGGGGATCGGCGATGCTGGCTGAGTTCGGTTTGGGCGAGCTGCTGTGGAGCATGCTCGTCTTCTTCTTCTGGTTCATGGCGATCTGGATCTTCATCGCGCTGTTCTCGGACATCTTCCGCCGCCGGGACCTCTCCGGCGTCGCGAAGGCGGGCTGGATCCTGTTGCTCTTCGTCCTGCCGTTCATCGGGGCGCTGGTCTACATGATCGTGCGACCGAAGATGACGGAGCAGGACAAGGAGGAGATCGAGCGCGCCACCGAGGCCCGACGCCGGATCGAGGGCTACTCGGCCGCGGAGGAGATCGAGAAGCTCTCGAGGCTCCGTGACGAGGGCAAGATCACCGCCGAGGAGTACGAGGACCTCAAGCGGAAGGCGATGATCCAGCTCTAGACACGCTTCGGCGTACGCTGGAGCGCATGTCCACGACGGCACCCGTCGAGGTCGAGCGCCCGGCGGGCGACGAGGTCGCCGAGCCCGACGTCCCGTGGATCGTGATCGTCTGGAACGATCCGATCAACCTGATGTCGTACGTGGTGTACGTCTTCGAGAAGCTCTTCGGTTACAGCCGCGAGAAGGCGACGAAGCTCATGCTCGACGTGCACCACAAGGGCAAGGCCGTGGTCTCGAACGGCGGGCGGGAGAAGTGCGAGTTCGACGTCTCGCGCCTGCATGCGCACGGCCTGTGGGCGACGATGCAGAAGGACCGCTGATGGCGTTCTCGCGCGTCAAGCGGACGCGCACGGGCGACTTCCAGGTCCGCCTCCCCGACGGCGAGCGGGTGCTGCTCCGGACCCTGCCCGAGCAGCTGCGCGACCTGCTCACGATGGGCGACCCGACGACGGACGAAGCGCTCCGGCGCCTGTTCCCCGCCCCGACGGCGGACGACGAGGCGATGAACGCCGAGTACGAGCGGCTGACGCGCGGCGACCTGCTCGAGGAGCGGCTCGCCGCGCTCGAGACGATGGAGCGCACGCTCGGGGCCGACCGGATCACGGAGGACGAGCTCGTCGCGTGGCTCTCGGCGATCAACGACCTCCGTCTGGTCCTGGGCGTGCGGCTGGACGTCACCGAAGACACGACGGTCGAGGACTACGCGTCGCTGCCGGACGACGATCCGACGGTCCAGATGTACACCGTCTACTCGTACCTGACGTTCCTCGAGGACCAGGTCGTCGGCGCGCTCGCCACCCGGACCGCCTAGCGCGTCGCGTATCTTCGACCGGCCATGAGCGTCATCGATCTCGTCGACGTGAGCTACGCCCTGCCCGGCGGCTGGACGCTGTTCGAGGGCGTGACCTTCCGCGTCCCCGAGGGCCACCACGCCGCCCTCGTCGGCGCGAACGGGATCGGCAAGACCACGCTGCTCCGACTGATCGCCGGGCTCGAGCCGCCGATGGCCGGCCAGATCAACGTCCCCGGCCGGGTCGGGCTGATGCGCCAGTTCATCGGCTCGGACACCCAGCCGACGACCGTGCGCGGCTTCCTGCTCGCGTACGCGGAGCCGGAGGTCGCTCGCGCCGGGGCGGCGCTCGCGCGCGCCGAGGCCGGTCTCGCGCGTGACTCCGACGAGCGTGCGCAGCTCGCGTATGCCCACGCGCTCGCGGCGTGGGAGGACGCCGGCGGCTACCGCGCCGAGGTCGTCTGGGATCGCTGCACCGACGCCGCGTTCGGGCAGGGCTACCCGGAGTGCGCCGACCGGCACGTCGAGACCCTGTCGGGTGGCGAGCGCAAGCGCCTGGCGCTCGAGGTGCTGTTCCGGAGCGCGTTCGACGTGCTGCTGCTCGACGAGCCCGACAACTTCCTCGACATCGACGGCAAGCGGTGGCTCGAGGACCGGATCCGCGCCTGCCCGAAGGCGATCCTGTTCGTGTCGCACGACCGCGCCGTCCTGGCCGCCACCGCCACGCGTGTCGTCACGCTCGAGGGCCGGGGCGCGTGGGTCCATCCGGCCGGCTTCGCCAGCTACGGACAGGCGCGCGAGCACCGGCTCGAGAAGCTCGAGGAGGAGCACCGGCGCTTCGCCGAGCGCCACAAGCATCTCGAGGAACACCTGAGGGAGATGAAGCGCAAGGCCGCCTACAACTCGGACTTCGCGTCGCTCGCCCGCTCGGCCGAGAAGAAGCTCGCGCGGTTCGAGGAGCGCGAGACACCGACCGAGCGCCCGAAGGACCAGGACGTCCGGATCGCGATCGCCGGCGGTCGCACCGGGAAGATGGCGCTGCGCTTGTCCGAGCTGTCGATCCCCGGTCTGCTCGACCCGTTCGACGCCGAGATCTCGTTCGGCGAGCGGATCGGGGTCATCGGGCCGAACGGGACCGGGAAGACGCACTTCCTGCGACTGCTCGCCGGCGAGGACGTGACGCACGAGGGGGAGTGGCGCCTGGGCGCGCGCGTCGAGCCCGGGCTGTTCCGACAGCTGCACGATCGCGCCGATCTCAAGGGCGTGCCGATCGTCGAGGTCCTCCAGAAACGGGGCATGTCGATGAGCGAGGCGATGGCGATGCTGAACCGCTACGAGCTCTCGCGTGCCGCACGCAACCCCTTCGAGCTCCTGTCGGGTGGCCAGCAGGCACGCCTGCAGCTCCTGCTGATGGAGGTCGAGAGCCCGACGATGCTCCTTCTCGACGAGCCGACGGACAACCTGGACGTCGCGAGCGCCGAGGCGCTCGAGGACGCGCTCCTGCGGTACGAGGGCACGGTGATCGCGGTCACGCACGACCGCTGGTTCATGCGCCTGATGGATCGGTTCCTGTGGTTCGACGAGGCCGGCCCGGTCCGCGAGCTGTTGGAGTCGCCCTGGGCCGACGAGCTCGCCGGCGTGGCGGGCTGAGCTACTCGTCCTCGGGCTCGCCCTCGCCCTGGATCGGCGGCGACACGCGGAACGTGGCGCGGAGCCCGTCGATCAGTGTCCGGCGCTCGGTGTCCGAGAGGCTGGCTCCGGGGTGGGTCACCAGGTATGAGCGCGGAGGCATCGAGCCCTCGGCGATGACCTCGAACAGCTCGTCGGCCTCGGGCTGGGGGCGGTCCCACTCGGTGAAGTTCAGGACCTCCCTGCCGCCGTCGACGTCGCGCTGGACCAGCCACGAGAACGGCGCGACGTTCGTGTACCAGGGCCACTCGGTCAGGTTGCTGTGGCAGTTGAAGCAGGACTCGACCGCGATCGCTCGGGTCCGCGGCCTGTCCCACGCCGGCTCGGCCGTGACCGGCGGGTTCGTGTGATCGCGACCGTACGGGACGAACTGGATCAGCACGAGCAGCCCCAGCAACCCGAGCACCAGCAGGCGGAGGACCCGTCGCCATCGCATGTGCGCATCCTCGCCTACGGCGCCGGGCGATCGGTGGGGCGAACGACCCGCTACAGGACGGCCGTCTCGACGACCAGGTCGTCCTCGGCGAAGCGCGAGAGCCGAAGCGGGCGCAGGTCGAACGTTTCGGACCGGCCGAGCGTCACGAGCTCGGCGATCGCCCGCCCGGCGGCGGGCGCGTGCATGATCCCGTGCCCGCCGAAGCCGACGCACTGCAGGAACCGCGGCGCCTCCGGGGTCTCGCCGACGATCGCGTGATGGTCGGGCGTCTCGGGGTACAGGCCCGCCCAGCACGCGTCGACGTCGATCGGCACGTCCTCGAGGAACGGGAAGCGGTTGCCGATGCGCTCGGCCACGTCGCCGAGGAACGCCGGATCGACCGAGGTCTCGCGGCTCGGCGGGTCGGCGGGGTTCGAGTACGCGATCACGTAGCCGCCGCCGGGCTCCCGGCGCACGAGCACGCCGGTGTCCAGGTCGACGCACATCGAGATCAGCTCGCCCGCATGCGTCGGATCTGGCGCGAACGCCAGGTTCCTCCGGTAGGGCGTGACGGGCACCTCGACGACGAGCATGGCGCCCACCTCGCGCGCGTCCGACCCGGCGGCGTTCACCAGCCACGAAGACCGGACGACCCCGCCCTGGTGCTCGACCTCGAAGTCGTCCCCGATGCGACCGATCGCCTGCACCTCGGCGCCGGTCACGATGCGGACGCCGAGCGCGCGGGCCTCGCGCTCCATCGAGCGCGCGACACCGTAGGGGTCCAGCATCCCGTCGCGCGCGTGGAACGTGCCCGCCAGCAGCCCGTCGGGGCGCACGAACGGCGCTCGCTCCAGGATCTCCGCCGCCGAGAGCCACTCGGTCGCGACACCGAGCGAGCGTTGCAGCTCGTACCCCGCGCGGAGCCCGCGCTCGCCCTCGGGCGTGCCGGTGAACAGGAGGTAGCCGGTCTGGTGCATCGAGAGCAGGCCGGTCGCAGCCTCGAGGCGCTCGAGCTCGCCGATCGACCAGAGCGAGAACGCGACGTTCGGGGCCGTCGTGAACTGCGCTCGGAAGCCGCCGTTCGCGCGCGAGGTCGATCCCTGCGCGACCTGGCCCTGGCGCTCGAGCACGACGACGTCGTCGACGCCGGCGCGCGCGAGCTCGCGGGCGCAGGACAGCCCGATGACGCCCGCGCCGACGACGGCGACGCTCGTCACGGGCTCAGGCGTTGGCCTCGCCCTCGTCCTTCGGCGGAGTGGGCCCGGGGCCGCCCGTCGCGGCGTCCGGTCGCTCGGGCGGGGTCTCGCCCGCCTCGCTCTTCCCGATCCGCTTGCGGATCTCCTCGGAGACCTCCTGGAACGTGACCCCGAGCGCGTCGCCGACCGAGCGCGCCGCCTGCTTCAGGTCGTCCTTGGCGCTCGGATCCCGGATCGTCTCGCCGAGCGACGTGAACGCCTGGTCGAGCTGACGCGTGATCGTCGAGAACGCCTCCTCGATCTTGCGCTTGTCCTCCTCGGTCGTCGCGCCGCGCTCCTGCTCGAGCTGCTTGTAGCGCGCCGCGAGCGCGCGACCGAACGTCGCGAACCGATCGCCGACCTCGTCCCACGCTTCCTTCGAGCTCCCGGCCATTGACACATCCCTCCCGTCGACTCCGTCCTTCCGAGTCTACGAGCGTGCGGGTTCGGCGATACTCTGGACGTGGGTCCGACGATGCGCGCGATGGTGCTCCGGGCGCGGGGCGAGACGCTCGAGGCGACCGAGATCCCCACGCCCGAGCCCGGTCCCGGACAGATCCTGATCCGGGTCGCGGCGTGCGGCGTGTGTCGGACAGACCTCCACGTGCTGGACGGAGAGCTCCCCGAGCCGAAGCTCCCGCTCGTGCTCGGCCACCAGGTCGTGGGCCCGGTCGAGGCGCTCGGCCCGGGGGTCGAGGACCTCGCGGTGGGCGATCGGGTGGGTGGCCCGTGGCTCGGCTGGACGTGCGGCGAGTGCCGATACTGCACGACCGGCCGCGAGAACCTCTGCCCGAAGGCGCGGTTCACCGGGTACCAGCTCGATGGCGGGTACGCCGAGATGCTCCTCGCCGACGCGCGGTTCTGCTTCCCCGTACCCGAGAGCTACCCGGACGACCAGGCGGCGCCGCTGCTGTGCGCCGGGCTGATCGGCTGGCGCTCGCTCCGGATGACCGGTGACGCCGAACGGCTGGGCCTGTACGGGTTCGGGAACTCGGCACGCCTCGTCGCGCAGGTCGCCAGGATGCAGGGCCGCCGCATGTTCGCGTTCACTCGTCCCGGGGACGACGCCGCGCAGCGGGCCGCGCTCGAGTTCGGGTGTGAGTGGGCCGGCGACTCGACGCAGGCGCCGCCCGAGGAGCTCGACGCCGCGATCTGCTTCGCGGCGGTCGGCGACCTCGTGCCGCTCGCGCTCCGAGCCGTCGCCCCGGGCGGCGGCGTCGTCTGCGCCGAGATCCACATGAGCGACATCCCGTCGTTCCCGTACTCGATCCTGTGGGGAGAGCGCGTGCTGCGCTCGGTCGCGAACCTCACGAGGCAAGACGGCCTGGAGTTCCTGGCCGTGGCGCCGATGGCGGGGGTGCACACCGAGGTCGTGCGGTTCGAGCTCGAGCGCGCGAACGACGCGATCGCCCACGCGCGCTCCGGCGCGAGCGGCACCCCCGTGCTCTCGCCCTGAGCCCGCTCAGGAGCCCCGCGCTCGGAAGTCGTCCATGAACGCGCGGAGGGCGAGGACGCCCTCGACCGGCATCGCGTTGTAGATGGACGCGCGGATGCCGCCGACGCTCCGATGGCCCTTCAGCTCGAGCAGGCCACGGTCCCCGGCCTCCTCCACGAAGGCCCTCTCGAGGTCCTCGGACGGCAGCCGCCAGGTCACGTTCATGAGCGAGCGGGCCTCGGGCGCGGCGTGGCCCCGGTAGAAGCCCTCGCTCGCGTCGATCGCCTCGTACAGGACCGCCGCCTTGGCGCGGTTCCGATCATGCATCGCCGCCAGACCCCCCACCTCGTCTCGCAGCCAGCGCGTCACGAGCATGAGGACGTAGATCGCGAACACCGGCGGCGTGTTGTACAGGGAGCCGGTCTCGGCGTACGTGCGGTAGTCGAGCATCGTCGGCAGGCCGTCGGGGACCCGCTCGAGCAGGTCCTCGCGGAGCAGCGCGACCGTGAGCCCGGCCGGCCCCGCGTTCTTCTGTGCCCCCGCGTACATGAGGCTGTAGCGCTCGACCGCGGTCGGCCGGGACAGGAAGTCGGAGGACGCGTCGCAGACGAGGCGGGCGCCGCTCGCGGGCTCGAACCCCGCCGGGAGCTGGACACCCTGGATCGTCTCGTTGGAGGTCACGTGCAGGTACGCGGCCGACGGGTCGAGGTCGAGCGCCCCGAGATCCGGCACGGTCGTGTACGAGGTCTCGGCGCCGTCCCAGACGACGCGGGTCGCGCCGACCTTGCTCGCCTCGGCGAGCGCCTTCTTGGCCCATGAGCCGCTCACGACGTACTCGGCGGTCCCGTCGCCGAGCAGGTTCAGCGGGACCATCGAGAACTGGAGCGACGCCCCGCCCTGCAGGAACAGGACGTGGTACGTGTCGGGGACGGCCAGGAGCTCGCGGAGATTCGCCTCGGCCTCCTGGATTACGGCGTCGAACGCCGAGCTGCGATGGCTGATCTCGAGCACGGATGCGCCGGCGCCGGGCAGCGCGAGGAGGTCCTTCCGCGTTCGCTCGAGGACGGGCAGCGGGAGCGTGGCGGGACCCGCCGAGAAGTTCCAGGAGCGTTCGGGCATGCGCCCATGTTCCCGGCCGAACGGCCGGTCGTCATCCCGGTGCCGATGCGGGCCCGGGGGCGCCGGGCCTTTCGGTCCATGCCACCGGGCGGGAGCGCCGGGGAAGATGAGCGGCAGACGACACGCGGAGGTGACGGTTCATGGTCGAGGCGTTCCTGCTGATCCAGTGCGACATGGGCACGGGAGCTTCGGTGACGAAGGAGATCCGCAAGGTCCCCGGCGTGGTCCTGGTGCACTACGTGACGGGGCCTTACGACCTCGTGGCCCGTGTCGAGGCGGAGGACCTCGGCAGCCTCAGCAAGCTCGTCGACGAGATCCAGCTCGTCTCGGGGATCACCCGGACGATGACCTGTCCGATCCTCAAGGGCTGAGGCGCCGGGCCACCGGTATCGTGCGGGCGTGGATCTGAGCGCCCTCGACCTCGCGCTCGTCGGGCTCGCGGCGCTCGCGGGCGGGGCGGTGAACGCGGTCGCCGGTGGGGGCACGCTCATCACGTTCCCGACGCTCACGGCGGTGGGGGTCCCCGCCGTCTCGGCGAACGTCACGAACACCGTCGCGCTGTCACCCGGCTACCTGGGCGGGACGTACGCGCAACGCTCGGACCTGGCGGGGCAGCGGACGCGACTGCGGCTCCTCGTGCCGGTTTCGGTGCTCGGTGGCCTGACCGGCGGCGTGCTGCTCCTGGCGACCGGCGAGGAGCTGTTCCGAGACCTCGTGCCGTTCCTCATCCTCGGGGCGAGCGTCCTGCTCCTGCTGCAGGATCGGATCAGGGCTCTCGTCGCCCGTCGTCTCGGCGAACGCGAGGGCGACGACGCCCGCGACGCGTGGGTCGCCGTGCCGGCGTTCGCCGCCTCGGTGTACGGGGGTTACTTCGGCGCCGGGCTCGGCATCGTCCTGCTGGCGGTGCTCGCGCTCGTCCTCGAGGACGCCCTGACCCGCATCAACGCCCTCAAACAGGCGCTGTCGTTCTGCGTCAACGTGACGGCGGCCGTGTTCTTCCTGTTCTCGGGCAAGGTGGCGTGGAGCGCCGCGCTCGTCATGGCGGTCGGGGCGCTCGTGGGGGGGTCGCTCGGGGGGCGCCTCGCGGGGCGGGTGCGCGCTGAGCTACTCCGGCGGATCGTCGTCGCGATCGGGTTCGCCGTCGGGATCGCGTACCTCGTCCGCGGGTAGGGGTCCGGCGTCAGGCCGCGGGTGGGAGGACCCGGCGGACGGTCACGTCCTCGGGGACCAGGGCCCACTCGCCGCCGTCCACGTGCACGACGGTCTCCAGGGGCGTCATGGCCTTCGCGGGACCCTGGACCTGGATCGTCCCGTCGTCGAGCAGCATGGCCTCGGACCGGCCGCACCGGCAGGCGCCGCGTCCATGCTCGAGCTCGAAGGCCCGACGGCATGGCAGGCAGTAGACCCAGCGGATGTCCGTACCGAGCAGCGTGTCGTTCATCATGTCCGTCACCTCCAGGAGAAGGACGGTGCGGCCCGGCGTCCCGGGGGGACCGGCGTGTCGCCGGACCGCACACGTCGAGGGCGTCGCGACCTCTTCGCAACTGGTACCCACCGAGGGCGTGGGCAAACGCATCGGCCTCACACCGCGGCGGCGGGCGCTGGAGTAGGCTCGGCGTGTTCGGCACTCCGCCGAGCCCTGACGGGAGGTGGCTCCCATGACGAAGCGTTCCTGGGCCTTCGGGCGCCTGGCGATGATCGCCGCGCTCGCCCTACTGCTCACCGGATGCCTGAAGCTCGACATGCAGCTCGACGTCCAGGCCGACGACACGGTGAACGGATCCGTCGTGTTCGCCGTGAACAAGGATGTCCTGGCGCTGACGGGAGGCTCGTTCGGCGATCTGATCGGCGACCAGACGCCGTTCCCGAGCGACGTCGAGGGCGTCACGTCGGAGGAGTACGACGACGGTGAGTTCGTCGGGCAGCGTTTCACCTTCGAGGGCGTGTCCATCACGGAGTTCAGCAGCGATCCGGCCGACCCGGACGGTCTCAGCATCACGCACGAGGGCGACACGTTCGTCGTGCAGGGCGCATTGGACCTCTCTCAGGATCTCGCAGGCCTATCCGGTGTGACGGGAGCGACGGGTCCCTTCGATCCCGAGCAGCTGATGGGCTCGGCCGAGCTCCGGATCGCGATCACCTTCCCCGGGGAGGTCACGGAGGCGAACGGCGACATCGACGGGAACACGGTCGTGTGGGAGCCCAGGTTCGGCGTGCGTCAGGAGCTCCAGGCGACCGCGTCGGCCGTCGGGGGCGGCGGCGACAACTGGACGCTCGTGTTCGTCCTGCTCGGCGTCGCGGCGGTCGCGATCATCGCGGCCATCGTGCTGATGCTGAGCCGCCGCAGGAAGGCCGCCGAGTCCCCGGCCGAGGGGGTCGCGGAGTCTGCCGCGATGGCCGTTCCCGGTGCCGCCGAGGCGACCGCTCCGATCCCTCCGGCGTCCGCGCCGGAGGCGCCGTCGGAGGTCCCACCGGCGACCGAGGCACCGTCCGCTCCAGAGGCGACGATGCCGCAGCCGCCGGTGTCCGCCGAGCCGACCCCGCCGCCGGCGCCGCCGGCGTCCGAGCCGAGCGTTCCCCCAGCCCCGCCGCCGGTGTCCGAGCCGGCCGCTCCGGAGCCGCCGACGGAACCGGGTGAGGAGTCGCCCCCGCCGGGCCAGGCGTAAGGGGAGGTCAGCAGCCGCCGTCGCGGCCGAGCTGGGGCTCTCGAAGCGCCCCGGGGTCGAGGCGCTTGACCACCGTGCGCAGCGCCGAGGCGATGGCCGCACGGATCCGCCCCGGTGCGAACGACCCACGCCCGGCGTCTATCGCCTCCCTCGTCCGGCGGGTGCGCTCGGCGGCGCGAGCGAGCTCGGCGTCGCGCCTCACGAGGTGAGCGCGCTCCGCGTGCGCGTCCTGTCGCCACATGGCTGCATTTCCTCTCGCCGTCGAGTATCTTGAGGTCGAGAAGATAACGGTTGAAACGTTCGATGTCAAGAGGACTGACGTCGAGAAGATGGAGGCCGAGATGCCCGAGCAGGACGCCATCGACCGATCCCTCCCCGAGATCGTCAGGGAGTTCCCGGCGGTCGACCCCGAGGTCGAGGCTGCGGTCGACCGGGTCTGGAAGCTCTCGAAGCATCTCGATCGCCTGTGGGACTCGACGGCCGAGCGGTTCGGCCTCAACCAGAGCGGCGAGTACAAGGTCCTGCTGAAGCTCCGCCTGGCGCCCGAAAGGCGGATGACGCCCGGTCAGCTCTCGTCGAAGCTCGTGCTGTCCACCGGGGCCATGACGAACCGGCTGGATCGGCTGGAGTCGGCGGGGCTCATCCGCCGCGAGCGGGACCCGCAGGATCGCCGCAGCGTCATCGTCCGGCTGACCGAACGCGGCGATCAGGTGTTCGAGGAGGCGATGGTGGCTCAGGCGAAGGAGGAGAGCCGCGTGATGTCCGCCCTGAAGCCGGAGGAGCTGCGTCGTCTGAACCAGCTCCTGCGCAAGCTCATCCTCGTCTTCGAGCGCGGGTCCGCCTGAGGACCCGGCTCGTTCGCCCTGTCGGGGACGGGACCTTCGACGCTGAGGACCCCGCCCGCGATGCGGGAGCATCGGGCGGCGGGATCGCGAACCGCGGCCCGCGCGTTCGACAGGGAGGAACCGCAGTGGATGACACACCGCAGCGTCGCGTCGAGATCCCGCTCGCGGCGGACCCGGCACCGCTCGGGCTCGCGGCCTTCGCGCTCACCACGTTCCTGCTGTCCGCGAAGAACGCGGGGTGGACCGATGGGGGCAACGCCTGGCTCGGGTTCGCGTTCGCCTACGGTGGGCTGGCGCAGCTGCTCGCGGGCATGTGGGAGTTCCGCAACCGGAACGTGTTCGGCGCCACGGCGTTCTCGACGTACGGGGCGTTCTGGATCGGCCTGGGGATCTACGTGTTCTTCGTCGAGGGCGGGAGCCCGAACGCGCTGAACGACCTGGGCTTCATCCTGCTCGCGTTCGCGATCTTCAACACGTACATGCTCGCATGGAGCTCGCGCGTCAGCATCGCGGTCTTCCTGGTCTTCCTCACGCTCGAGCTGACCGAGATCGTGCTGTTCCTCGGGTTCTTCAGCGATAGCGAGGGCATCATCGAGGCGGGCGGCGTGATCGGCGTGGTGACCGCGGCGGTGGCCTGGTACACCTCGGCGGCCGGTGTCGTGAACGGCATGGCGGGGCGCCAGGTGCTCAAGGTCGGCGGGCCGCTGTGGAAGGACGCGGCGCCCTCGACCCTCGGCCCGGAGCTGAAGGCGCCCGTCCCGCGCGAGCGCGTCACCTAGTCCCGGTCGCGGCGGACGGTCAACGGCCCCTCGCGGGTGCGGGCGCCGTCGGCGTCCTCCGCCTCGAGGGGGTCGTCGTCCGCCGACGGCGGCCGCAGGCTCGACAGTCCGCCCCAGAACGCGCCGAGCGCGCCGAAGATCGCCCCGCCGCCGGCCGCGGTCCACAACCCCCACTCGGGGGCGCCGGACGCGAGCGCCACGAGCAGGCCGGCGAGGGCGCCGAGCGCCGGACCGATCACGAGCCCGCGCCCGATGCGCCGCCGCACGCGCGGAACCACCTCCTGGGCTCGTCCCTCTCGGTCCGCGCTCGCCTCGGACGACGATCGGCGTTCGGGATGTGGCCGTGCCATGGGTCCTCCTCGCTCCTTACCCTCGGAAGGGGTTACCCTGATGTCGAGCGCTCGGAACCCACGCGCGACGTGTGGGGAGGCCGGACACGGGTACGGCCTCGCACGGGAGGTGGCGCGTATGCGTGAGCTTGGAGGTCGCGTGCTCGGTCTGCTCCGGTCGACCGAGGGCAGCATGACCGAGGAGGAGATCGCCGGCCGAACCGGGGTCTCGGCCGGCCGGACGCGAGCAGCGCTCGAGGACCTGGCGCGCACCGAGGCGGTGTTCCGGATCCGCTATCGCGACGAGCCGGTCGATCACTGGCGGGCGAGCACGCCCTCGGCCTTCGGCAGCTCGGACGGTCGTCTGAGCGGATCGGTGCGGGATGCCGTTCGTTCGGTCCTGCGCGGGCACGACTGGGCCCTCTCGGAGCGGCAGATCGCCGAGGCAGCCGGCGTCGGACGCCAGACCGTCCGCTCGCTGCTCGAGCGCTGGTTCCTGGACAACTCGGTGATCCGGGTCCGGTACCGCGGCGATCCGGAGGTCTACTGGCGGGCCGCGGGCATCCGCGCGAGACCGAACCCGTAGGTCAGCGAGAGAGCTCGAACCACACGGTCGTGCCCCGGCCGGTGGTGACTCCCCACCCATCCGCGAGCTGGTCGACGAGGTACAGGCCCCAGCCGGAGTCCCGGACCGTCGCCGTGGGTGCGGCCGGTCGCTCGAACCCCGGTCCCTGGTCGTTCACCTCGACGCGCACGCGCTCGCGGTCGACCGAGATCTGCAGCTCGATGTGGTCGGCCTCGCCGAGCCCCGCGTGCCGGACGCTGTTCGTGACGACCTCGCTGACCATCAGCCGAAGGTCCTCGAGGACGGCCTCGTCCACGACGCCGGCCAGGCGGTCGACGGCGCGCCGCGCCTCTCGGATCGAGGTCGGATCCGCGCGAAGGCGGACGGCGAGATCAGGCATCGTCGGCCTCCTTGGGCGGGTCGACGAACTCGAGCCGATGATCGAGCAGCGCCAGCCGGAACACGCGCTGGACGGGATCTGGGCCTGGGACGAGACAGAGCCTGCGGCCCTCCCCGCGGGCGCGGGAGTCGGCGGCCAGGACCATGCGGAGCCCGGTCGAGTCCAGGAACTCAAGCGGTCGCAGGTCGAGCACGATCTCGCCCACGCCCATGCGCTCGACCTCGAGGAGTCGACGGTCGGCGTCGGGGGCGGACGCCAGGTCGAGTTCGCCGGCCAGGACGACGGTGGCCACCCCGTTCCGGACCTCGGTGCTGACCTCGAACCCGCTCATGGCGACACCCGGAGGACGAGCAACGCGATGTCGTCGCGAGCCTGATCCGAGCGGAACGCGACCACCTCGGCGAGGAGGGCGTCGGCGATCTCCTGCGCGCTGCGAGCGGCGAGTCCCGCGAGGACCTCGGCAAGCCTTCGCTCGCCGAACTCTTCCTCGCCACGTCGCTCGTCCGTCACTCCATCGGTGTAGAGCACGAGCGCGTCGCCGGGGCCGAGGTCGACCGCGTCGTCCGAGAGCGTCGGATCCTCGAACACGCCGAGCAGGGTACCGGGCGAGCCGGCCGCCCCCAGCGTGCCGTCGGCCCGGAGCACGATCGGCAGGGGATGGCCCCCGCTCGACACGGTGACGCGCGTGTCCTCGTCTCGGCGGAGGATCCGTAGGCAGCACGCCGTGCAGAAGCGCTGATCGCCGGCCTGGCGCAGGATCGCCTCGTTCAGCGTCCCGAGGATCCGGCTCGGACGCGTCTCGCTCATCGCCGCCGTCCGGATCGTGTAGCGAGCCAGGCCCATCATCGCCGCGGCGGCCGGGCCCTTGCCCACCACGTCGCCGATCACGGCCGCCCAGTGCCCGGCGTCGATCTCGAACACGTCGTAGAAGTCGCCGCCGACGCTCGTGCCTTCGGAGGCCGGCTCGTATCGGGCGCCGATCTCGAGGCCGGGGATCGGCGGCAGGTCGGGCGGGAGCAGGCTGCGCTGGAGGGTCTCGGCGACGTACTCGCGCTCCCCGTAGAGCCGCGCGTTCTCCAGGGCGAGCCCCGTGCGACGACCGAGCTCGACGATCAGCTCCGCGTCGTCGTCGTCGAACCGCGGCGACGAGGCCGAGCGAACCGTGACGAGCGCGCCGAGGGTGCGCCCGCGGACCAAGAGCGGGACCACGACGACGGAGCGGAACCCGATCCGTCTCGCGAGGCTCAGCTGGGCGCCCGCCTCCATGATGCGTTCCAGGCGGTCCTCGGGCACCTCGGGGACGACGACGGGCGCGCCCGTCCGCAGGACGCGGCCGACGAGGCTGTCCGGGTTCGCCGGGTCCGGGAACCGCTCGGTGACGACCCGCCGCACCGTGGCGTCGAGCGCCGGATCGCGGTGCGCCCCGATCGCCTCGACGACGCTGTCCCCCCGCCCGGTCAGGAACACGGCTGCCCAGTCGCACACCTCACGCGCCGCGAGACGGGTGACGGCGGCGACGATCACGCGCGTGTCGAGCGACGCGGTCATCGCGGCCCCGGCCTCGGCGAGGATCCGCAGTCGCTGCTGGGCCTCCGCCTCCTCGAGACGCGCCGTCCGCTCGGCTTCGTAGAGACGTCCGTTCTCGATCGCGATCGAGGCTCGCTGGGCGAGGTCCTCGGCCAGGGCCAGATGCTCGGCGGTGTACGTCCGGCGGGACTCGGCGGAGATGAGCGTGATCGCGCCGAACACTCGCTGGGCCACGCGGAGCGGCACGATCATCGCCGAGCGCAGGTCCAGATCGCGGATGAGGTCGCCGAGCTCGGGGTTCCGCTCGATCGCACGCTCGAGCAGCTCGGGCCGGATCTCCTCCACGAGCTCGGACCGCCCCGACCGCATGACGGCCGGGACGCCGGTCGGACCCTCGGGGTCGCTGGGGAACCGACGGCGGAGCTCCCGGGCCATGTCGACCTTCGCCGGGTCGACGTGCGAGACGGCCACCAGCTCGATGCGGCCCTCGTCGTCCAGCATGTCGATCGCGCACCAGTCCGCCAGGCGCGGCACGGCGATGTCGGCGAGCCGCTGCAGCGTCTCTCGGACCACCAGGGACGAGGCGAGCACCCCGCTCGCCTCGGCGAGGAACGCGAGGCGCTCGCTCGCGAGCTCCAGGCTCGCGAGGGTCGAGCGCTCTCGTTCGGTGGAGGCCGCCTCGGCGAGACGCTGTTCGTGGACGTCGACGACGGTGCCGACCCACTCCACGACGGCGCCGCGGTCGTCCCGCACGGGAGCCGCCCGCGCGACGACGTGGTGGTGTTCGCCGAGGGCCGCGTGCCACAGGCGCCCCTCGGCCTCGAACACCATACGGGCGTCCCTGGCCTGGAACCAGAGCGACGTGAAGCGCTGTCGATCCTCGGGGTGCAGCGCCTCCGCCCAGCCGAACCCGCGATACTCCTCCCACGTCTGCCCCGTGTAGTCCTCCCAGGAGGGTTGAGGGTCGACGAAGGCGCCCGCGGGGTCGACCGTCCACTCGACCGCAGACGTGGCCCGAACGAGCGACCGGTACCGGCGCTCGCTGCGGCGGAGCTCGGCCCGCGAGGCGAGCTCGGCCTCGCGGAGCTCGGCACGCGACCACGCCTGG
>Ga0105094_10000167_pt1 | contig 29750 bp, 29 predicted proteins | sample PPLLak1March2015_2_FD_87023 | JGI IMG/M metagenome (GOLD analysis project Ga0105094, IMG submission 87023) | Freshwater sediment microbial communities from Prairie Pothole Lake near Jamestown, North Dakota, USA - PPLs Lake P8 Core (3) Depth... | ecosystem: Environmental > Aquatic > Freshwater >...
GATCGATATGCCGGACGTCACTCCGAGTCTCTTTTCCTTTCACGATCCCCAAGGCATGTGCCCGGTCTGTACAGGCTTGGGCTCTGTATCCGCTCCGACACAGCCTCCATTGCAGGCGACGGCGACCGGCCGACCCACGAAGAATCCCCGCAAACCAAAGGCAGCAAAGGGATCGCATGCGGGCAGCGTGGTTGGCCCTGAGGATGGCAGCAGTTCGGGCCAGGGCGAGCTCTACAGGGGTGAGGAAATCACGTGCAGAGTCTGCGGGGGCAGTCGACTCAACGCTGTCGCCCAGTCCGTGCGCATCGACGGGCTGAACATCCATCAGGTCAGCTCCCTCTCCATCACCGATTTGATCCCGTGGATCGAAGGACTCACTCTTCCCCAATCACGAGGGCTCATCGCCAGTCCGCTCATCGCAGAGATTCTGCAGCGAACGACATCCATGGTACAGCTGGGACTGGGCTACCTCTCGCTCAGCCGTTCCGCAGCCACACTTTCGGGCGGGGAGGCTCAACGCGTGAGGCTCGCCCAGCAAATCGGCGCTCAGCTCACGGGTATCCTCTATGTCCTCGATGAACCCAGCATCGGCCTTCATGCACAGGACCACCAGCGTCTCATGCAGATCATCCGGTCATTGAGAGATGCCGGCAATACCGTGATCGTCGTCGAGCACGACCGGGAAACAATCCTGGAGGCCGACCACGTCATCGACATAGGACCTGGAGCCGGCATCCTGGGCGGACAGGTCATCTTCTCCGGTCTCCCTGCGCAACTCCTGAAGTGCGCTTCTTCCCTGACCGGCCAGTACCTCTCGGGCGCCAGAGCCATAGAGATCCCCAAACATCGCACCCCCTTGGACAGCGGACGCATCTTCATCCAGGGGGCTTCCGGTCATAACCTTCAGGACATCAGCGTCGAAATTCCCCTCGGCTGCATCACGTGCGTGACGGGAGTCTCCGGTTCGGGAAAGAGCACCCTTGTCCTGGAGACCCTTTACAGGCTCCTGGCTCAGCGGCTCTACCGCGCCACTGCACCACCGGCCCCTTACAGAGCGGTCCAGGGCCTGGAGGCGATCCGAAAAGTACTTGTCGTGGACCAGTCGGCCGTCGGGAAGAATCCACGATCCACACCGGCAACCTACACCGGCATCTTCACACCTATCCGGCAACTTTTCGCAAAGCTCCCGGAGGCTCGCGCGCGGGGCTATAGCCCGGACCGTTTTTCATACAATGTGAGGGGAGGACGCTGCGAATCCTGCAGAGGGGACGGCTGTCTGAGCGTCGACATGGTGTTCCTTCCGGATGTCACCTTTCCATGCCCAACCTGCAACGGTACCCGTTACAGTCCTGAAACCCTCCAGGTTCGCTTCAAAGGCCATTCCATTGCGGATGTTCTTTCCATGTCCGTGAACGATGCGCTGAACCTCCTGGAAAACATCCCTGCCATGAGAAGCAAACTGCAGGTGATGCAGGAGGTCGGACTGGGGTATCTCGTCCTGGGGCAGTCCGCGCTGACGCTTTCGGGCGGGGAGAGCCAGCGGGTCAAGCTCGCCGCCGAGCTCAGCTTACGGTCAAGTGAGCACACTGTCTTCATCCTGGATGAACCGACGACCGGCCTGCATTTTGACGATGTGCTGAAATTGCTGCACATTTTGCGGCGCCTGGCCGAGGCGGGGCATACCGTGATCCTCATCGAACATCATCTCGATGTCATCAAATGTGCCGACCATGTGATCGATCTGGGACCTGGTGGTGGAAAAGAAGGAGGGAGGGTCGTCGCTGTCGGTTCTCCCCGGGAGATCGCTACTGCAGGACAATCCATCACGGGGCAGTATCTTCGAAAGCTTCTCGGTTAGCCTGCCATATAGTCCGTCTGGCGCTCGAACGACGTCAAGAGCCAAAAGAGAGGTGATAAGCGATGGCATCCAGCTTGATCGTGAAATCCACGTTCTCCACGTGGCAGCAGTCCGGAACCTGGATTTGAACGGGGGCGAAATTCAGAATTCCGTTGATGCCGCCAAGCACCAGCTGGTTGGCCACGCTCTGAGCGGAACTGGCTGGAGTCGCAATGATGCCGATGTGCACCTCGCGCTCCTTGATGACATCTTCCAGCTCTTCCACGTGATTGATCGTCAAACCGTTGGGCAGTCGTTTTCCTACCTTCTGGGGATCCGTATCGAAGGCCGCGGTGAAGATATAGCCGTGTTTGACGAAGTTTCCATGCCTGATGAGCGCGGAGCCCAGATTGCCGAGTCCGATCATGGCGAGGTTCCAGGGCCGGTTGAGCCCCAGAATCTCCTTGATCTGGTTCACCAGGTCACTGACCCGGTAGCCTACGCCTCGAACTCCGAACTCACCAAAGTAAGCCAAATCCTTCCTGATCTGTGCAGGGTTGACGCCGCATTGCTTGGCCAACCGCTCGGAAGAAATGACATCCACCTCATCTTCAAGCAATTCCTGCAAGGTACGCATGTAAATTGACAGGCGATTGATGGTAGCCATTGGAATCTTGGCGAACTTCATGGTTCATCCTCAGGAGAGACATCGTCAATTCATGGCGGTTCCAGCGCACCCGTTCTTCTGTGCATGGTGCCGATGGGCCTGCCGGACGCCCCTATCTATGTGATATTCTTCACATTATTACCTTAAAAAATAGGCCTGGCCCCACCCGTGAGAAGAGGGCCGGGCAAGAGAAGGCTTATGGCCTCCCTTGCCCGGTTTCTACCCGTTAACTGCCTTGAGTGGACTTACTTCGCCAGACCAACAAAAGTTTGAATGGCTTTGGAGACCGGGTTGGCGTAGATCAGGATCAGAGCGACAACCAGAGCGTAAATGGAGAGGGACTCGATCATGGCCAGACCGATCAGCATGGTGACGGTGACCTTACCGGAAGCATCCGGGTTGCGGGCAATACCTTCCACGGCGCCCTTGACAGCCATGCCCTGGCCGATACCGCAGCCAAAAGCGGCGATGGCGATTCCGAAGCCTGCGGCCATTGCGGAATAAACGAAGAACCGCATTCCCTCAGCCTTGTCTCCGCCTGCGTCAGCAGCAAAAGCCAGCGTGGTCAGTCCGAGCACCAGGATGGTCGTCAGCAACCCAACTTTCTTCGACATACACTTACCTCCTTCGTGTGATAAATGGTTGTTTGGTAAAACACCTCGAATATGTTTGCGGCCAGTTCCCCCAACCGAAAACCGCCTCAGCTAGTGAGCATGCTCCATGGCTCCAGCGAAATACATCATGGAGAGGAGGCAGAAGATGAATGACTGAATGAAACCGGTGAAAAGCCCGAGAAACATCATTGGCAGCGGCGCCAGGAACATACCGGCCAGAAAAAACAGGATGGCGAGCACCAGCTCTTCACCGAACACGTTCCCGAAGAGACGAATGGAGAGGCTCAGCACACGGGCACCATGGCCGATGAGCTCGATGGGCATGATGAGGGGCGTCAGCCACCAGACCGGCCCCATGAAATGCTTGATGTATTGGACCCCGTGAAACTTGATCCCGATCACATGGGTGAAGACGACCACGATCAACGCACAGGCTGCGGTCGTGTTGATGTTGGCCGTGGGTGCGAAGAAGCCCGGAATCATCCCCAGGTAGTTGCTGCACAGGATGAAGAAGCCAAGAGAGGCGATGAGCGGGAAGACAAAGCGACCATGCTCTCCGGTGATTCCGATCATGAACTCCTCAATGCCCGTGAGCACCATTTCGAAGAAGTTCTGGCTACCCTCGGGAACCATCTTCAGGGTGCTCGCCGCAAACTTGGCCAGCACGAGGAGCAGCAGCATCACCAGCCATGCATAAGTGACATGGGGCTGAAGGATCATTTCGGTCAACGTGTGGGCTTGCTCACCGCCGACGATCGGCAGGCCCAGCTTTTCAAACAGAAGGTTGAGAAACAGAATCGGGTGTTCCATAGGCTAACTTTCCCCCTTTTTCCTGAGCATCACGTAAAACTCCTGCCCTCCAACCACCAAAATACTCAAAACCACCACCGAGAGCCCGACCAGAAAAGGAATGGGCTCGGCCCAGCGGTAGTAGATAGCGACGAATACGAGAAAGAGGGTCCCCAGATATCTGGCATAATAGCTGAAAAAGACCCCCCCTTTTTGCGGCACCCGACCCGGTGTTTCGAACGCCCGCCTGAGCTGCCATTTCAGGATCTGAAAGCTCAGGGTACTGATGATCGCTCCCAGCAGCACCCCAAAACCGAAAGTGCCGGAAACCAGCACCCACGCCGCAAGCGGAAACAAACCCATGAAAATGAGATTGTAGAGCTCAACCCGCCTCAGCAACTCGTCACTGGTGAGGTAATCCCGCAAGAACCGACGATCCTCTACGGCTTCTTCTTTTCCTGCTCTTCCCTTTGCTGCTGGCGGATGTAGCGGTAGTAGTTCAGAAAACCGGCAATGACACCCATGACCAGGAAGACCAGTTTGAGCCAGGTAGTTCCAAAGACGGAATCCAGCCACCACCCGACGGCAAGCCCGATCAATACGGCCAAACCCCACTGCATCCCGAGGCTCGTGCCTGTTGCGATCTGATGAATGTAGTCTCTGGTTTCACGCTTCATTCGGGCCACTTCGTGTAAATGTTCACGTGCTTCCTAGCACAGTCCCATAGGTCAGTCAAACCATTTTTCCGAAACTACCTGGCATCCATCTCCTTAACCCGCTCGAATCCATGCTTCGCAGCTTCCAGGGTCCGGTCCAGGTCCTCCAGGGTGTGAGCAGCGCTTATGAAAAAAGCCTCAAACTGCGAAGGCGCGAGGTAGACTCCACGTTTGAGCATCTCCTGGAAGAAGGCCGCGTAAGCCTGGGTGTCGGACGTCTGAGCCGTCTCGAAATCTCGAACGGTCCGGTCCGTGAAAAATGCACACCCGATGGAGCCCACTCTCGTCTGAAAGATCTTCACGCCGGCCGCTTCGGCCGCCTGAGCCATCCCCCGGGCCAGGTACCCGGTCTTCCGATCCAGCTCCTCATAAACCCCTTCCTCCCGCAACAGCTGCAGGGTCGCCAGGCCGGCACTCATGGCCAGCGGGTTCCCCGACAACGTCCCCGCCTGATAGACATCGCCGGCGGGAGCCATCCTGCTCATGATGTCACGCCTTCCGCCATAAGCTCCGACCGGGAGCCCTCCCCCGATGATCTTACCGAGGCAGGTCAGATCCGGCATGACACCGTACAATTGTTGTGCTCCTCCGGTCCCCAGCCGAAATCCCGTGATGACCTCGTCGAAGATGAGCAGCGCCCCATGCTGCGTGCAAAGCGATCGAAGCCCGGGCAAAAAGTCCGCCTCCGGCGGAACCACCCCCATGTTGGCAGCCACGGGCTCGACAATGATCCCCGCCACCTCTCCACCCACATCCTTCATGACTTTTCGCAGTTCAGCCAGGTCGTTGTACGGGAGCGAAAGCGTGTGCTGGACGACTTCATCGGGAATCCCGGGGCTTCCGGGAATACCGAAGGTAGCCAGTCCCGACCCTGAGCGCACCAGGAGACTGTCCACATGCCCATGATAGCATCCGTTGAATTTGATGATCTTTTTCCTGCCCGTGTACCCTCTCGCCAGCCTGACGGCGCTCATGGTCGCCTCAGTCCCCGAGTTGACCATGCGGATCATCTCGATGGAAGGCACCATCTCCACCACCATCCGGGCCATCCGAAGCTCCGGTTCGGTGGGAATGCCATAGGACGTGCCCTTTTCTGCCGCCGCCTTCACGGCCTCCACCACCCTGGGATGGGCATGCCCCAGGATCATCGGCCCCCAGGAGGCGACGTAATCGATGTATGTATTTCCGTCCGCATCCACGATGCGGGAACCCCTGGCTTCCTTGATGAAAAGCGGAGTCATGCCCACGGCGCGCGCGGAGCGCACAGGGCTGTTGACCCCACCCGGGATCACCTCGCAGGCCTCCTTGTAGAACCTCTCCGAACCCTCCCGGCCCATCACTCTTTCCTTTCCTGTCCGTCCGTCGTCATGCGATGCCCGCGCTCTCCGAAGGCGCGATTTCGTACTGCTCCAAATGGAATTCCGCATCCCCCCTGACGAGGATTCGCGCGTGAAGCCTTTCTTCAAGACTCTCCAGAGGACCTCTCTCTTCGTCGCAGAACCGGGCGGCCACCTCGGGGTGAGCGATCACCGTCACATTCCTTCCGAAGAGCTCGACGCGCTCCCGCTCCAACTCCCTCAGAATCTCGTAGCATACGGTCTGCCTGGATTTCAGGTACCCCTCACCGTCACAGTAGAAGCATGGCTCACAGAGAGTCCGGCCGATGCTCTCCTTGGTCCTCTTGCGGGTCATTTCAATGAGGCCCAGTTCGGACATGCGCAGGATGTTGGTCTTGCTCTTGTCCTTCTTCATGGCGTCCCGCAGGGCGTTGAAAACCCTCTCCCGGCTGACTTCCTTTTCCATGTCGATGAAATCGATGATGATGATCCCGCCGATGTTCCGGAGACGGAGCTGGTAGGCAATCTCTTTCACTGCCTCCAGATTGGTTTTGAGAATAGTCTCCTCCAGGTTGCGCTTGCCGACGTAGCGGCCCGTGTTCACATCGACGGCGGTCAGCGCCTCGGTCATTTCGATGACGATGTAGCCACCCGACTTGAGCCAGATCTTCTTGCTGAGCGCCCTCTGGACCTCCATTTCGATCCCGTAGGAGTCGAATACGGCCTCTTCGCCTTCGTAGAGCTCCACGGCCGACTGCAGAGCCGGCATGAAGGTTTCAATGAATCCAAGGACCTTTCGGTACTCGCCCTCCGAGTCGATCACCAGGCGGTCCACCTCCTTGGTGAAAAGGTCCCGAACGGCGCGGAGAGTGATGTCCAGCTCCTGATAGACCAGTGAAGGCACCGAAGCCCGTTCGGCCCTGCGCTGGATGCTCTCCCACAACTTCAGCAGAAACTCCATCTCGGCCTGCAGCTTGTCCGACTCCACATCCTCCGCTGCCGTTCTCACGATGAAGCCACAATATGGCGGCTTGATGGCACACATGACCTCACGAAGCCGCTTGCGCTCCTTTTCGTTTTCAATGCGCCTGGACACTCCCACATGGTCCATGGTCGGCATGAAGACCAGGTTCCTGCCGGGCAGGGTGATGTGCGTCGTGATGCGGGCTCCCTTGCTGCCCAGCGGCTCCTTGGCCACTTGAACCAGGATTTCCTGGCCCTCCTGGAGCCTGTCCTCGATGGGAATCTCCTCGATGGGCGCCCGTTCAATCAGCTCCTGCGAGTCCTCTTCCTGAACCTCCTCTTCTGACTCCGCGGATTCGCCGGCACCCTCCACACCGCACGAATTCATGAAGAGGCGGTCCAGCTCTTCCATGGGGCGTTGAACATCGCTGACATAGAGGAATGCGGCCTTTTCAAGGTTGACGTCCACAAAGGCAGCCTGCATGCCCGGCAGCACCCGCACGACCCGCCCCTTGTAGATATTCCCCGCAATTCCGCGATCCGAGCTGCGCTCCACATACAGCTCCGCAACCTGGCCGCTCTCGACCAGGGCCACACGCGTTTCGAAAAAATCACTGTTTATGATGACCTCGGAGGACATTCTGAACACCTTCTTTCAACAGCATCCGGCAATGAAATCGATCTCCCGGGATGATCATCCCGCGGTGAGACGGACATTTTACAGACGCGATAGTCTTCCACTTTCTCAAGTCTCTCAAACTGCTCCTTCAGCAGAAGCCTCAGGATCGAGGCAGGCCTGAAGCACAGATTCTTTCCCTCCAGCAAATCCATTTCGATGGTGTGCTCGTCGACGCGGCGCAAATCCAGAAGCACGGCGAGCAGCGGCGCCGCAGCCCGCCCTCGCTTGGTCTCCTTGAACAGCATCTCCTCCGGCTGAAGTCTCCAGGTGCGGTCCAGGTTGTCCGCCAGACCCCCGGGGATTCCCGACACCCGATAAGTGGCACAAACACTGGCAGGCCGCTCGGGCTTGCGCCTCAACGCAGCCACCTTCAGCACGCGCAGCCCGTCGGGCATCTCCCGGTCCAGAGCCGCCCTCACCACTTCAGGCTCCATCTTCTCGCGGAGCGTCAGGACGGCACTCTCGACCAGGCTCTCCATGCCCAAAGGAAGCGCCTCTTCGAAAGACAGCTTCAGATGAGGGTGGAAGCCCGAGGAGTAGAGAGCCGGCAGCCCCGACCGCCTCACGGCCCGAATCAGACTCTGGGCGATCTCCAGTTGTCCATAGAAACGAAGCACACCCTCCTTGCTGTATCGGATCAGATAGAGGAACTGGCCTTCCTCCCTGTCTCCATGAATCGCAGGGGACGATGGTCCCGGAGGAGCGGGAGGCGCCGATTCGTGCAGCTGGGGGAAAACGGTGCGATGATCGCATACACCGCACGCGGAGCAGGCCTCCCATCGACAATCGGGCGTGAGCGCCTCCCCCAGGCTTCTATCCAGCTCCTCCAAAAGGAAGGCTCGCTCAACCCCCGAAGACAGATGCTGCCAGGGAAGGACCTCATCGCGAGGTCTGGACCGCTCGGCGTAAAAGCGCGGATCGAGACCCGCTTCCTCGAAAGCCCTTTCCCAGACAGCAGGCCGGAAGTGCTCGCTCCAGCCGTCAAAACGGGCTCCCAGGCGATAGGCCTTTTCGATGACCTCCCCCAGGCGACGATCACCCCGGGCAAACACCGCCTCCAGAATGCTCTGATCCGCATCGTTCCACTTGAGCCTCAACCCGGGCCGGCTCAGCCGTTCCTTGAGGAGCTCGATGCGCTCCACCATCGACTGCCTCGAAAGCTGCGCGTGCCATTGAAAGGGGGTGTGCGGTTTGGGAACGAAGGTGGAAACCGACACGTTGAGAGACGCCTTCTTCTTGGCAATCCGCCACACCCGGTTGGAGAGATGGATCAGTGCCTCCAGATCTGAGCCCTCCTCGGTGGGCAGGCCGATCATGAAATACAGCTTGAGCACTTTCCAGCCCAGCGCGAAAGCGTTTTCGGCGGTCTGCAGCAGGTCGTCGTCGGTCACGGGTTTGTTGATCACTCGACGCAGCCGCTCACTCCCGGCTTCGGGAGCCAGGGTGAAGCCGGTCTTCCGGACCCTTCGCACCAGCTCCATGAGCTCCGGCGTGAGCGTTCCGACCCGCATGGACGGAAAGGATACGGCCACCCGGTCGTCCGCCAGCTGATCCATCAAGGCCGAGAGCAGCCACTGCACCTGGCAGTAATCGCCCGTGCTGAACGAGAGGAGGGAAAGCTCCTCGAACCCGCTGTTCCTCAGGGCCTCCCGCGCAGCGGACAGGAGCGCCTCGGGGTCCCGTTCACGAACCGGGCGGTAGATGTAACCGGCCTGGCAGAACCGGCACCCTCTCGTGCATCCACGCGCAATCTCGACACTGAGGCGGTTGTGAATGATATCCCCCATGGGGACCAGGGGTCGGACCGGAGTCGGCGAAAGGCGGTCGAGATCCATGACCAGCCGCTTGCTGACGGATTCATAGCCCTGAAGGCGGGGCTGGATGGAACGCACCGTACCCAAAGCCTCATCATACGACACATCGAAAAACGACGGCACGTAGACTCCGGAAATCCCGGCCACAGCCTGAAGAAAATCCGCGCGCGCCCCCCCGCCATCACACCATTCCCGATGCAGCAAGACAATTTCGGCCAAAACCTCCTCGGCCTCACCCAACACGACAAAATCCAGAAATTCTGCCAAAGGCTCCGGATTGAAAGCACAGGGACCTCCGGCGATGACCCAGGGATCGCCTCGCCCCCGGTCGCGGGACCGCAGGGGAATGCCTCCCAGGTCGAGCATCGTGAGGATGTTCGTGTAGCTCAGCTCATACTGCAGGCTGAATCCAACGAAATCGAAGTCCCTCAGGGGACGGCGGCTTTCGTGACCCCGAAGCGGCTCACCAAGGTTCCGCAGATGCGCCTCGTAGTCGAGCCAGGGAGCATAGGCGCGGTCGGCCATCACCCCTTCCATGGTGTTCAGCAGGTGGTAGAGCACGCGTAAGCCGAGATGGCTCATACCAACTTCATAGACATCGGGAAAAGCAAGGAGAAAGCGGGTCCGCGCAGAATCGAAGTCCTTGCGACAGGCATTGACCTCGGCTGCCACGTAGCGGCCCGGTTTCTGTAAATTCCAGGACAGAACATCCACCATCGACAATCCAGGTACCCTTTCATCCCCACGGGGAATCTCCCGAAGAAGCCGCAAAAACTGCGGAAAAACGGGAGGAATGTCATGCACCAAAATAGATTTTTATACTTTTTCTACTGACTTGGAGTCAACAAGAAAGGCAGGCGTTCGGTGAGTCGTACTGCCGACACAATGGCTTCAGGACCTTCCAGGCACCGTCAGTGGGGGGCAATGCCACCTCGCGATATCGAGGACGGCGGCGGCCAGCTCCCTGCCGCCGCCCCCCTTGTCAGGTGATGACGAGCTCTTCTGTGGCCGTATTGAGAGATTCGAGCCCTTGAGGAGTCACGAGATAGGTATTCTCCAGGCCCACAATACCTTCTCCCGGAATGATGAATTTGGGCTCGAAAGCGAAGGTCATGCCCACCTGCAGAACCACTTTCTGTCCCTGGGCCACGAAGGGGAATTCATCCACTTCGATGCCGAGCCCATGAGCCACAAAAGAAACCCTCGTGTCCCCATGCCCCATGAAAAAATCGGCCCATCCCGCTTCACCGACCCAGCGGCGGACCTCTTCATAGAGCTCTCCCGTCACTGCCCCCGGCACCGCCCTCTCCCTGAACCTCCGGTGGACTTCCCGGATGATCCCGTACGCCTCCAGGAGCCGCTCAGGGGGCTGACCGATGCAGAAGTTGCGCGTCTGGTCGTTCAGGTACCCATGGTAATTCATCATCGTGTCCACGCTGACGATCTCACCCGACTGGATGCACCGCGTTCCCGGCCCCTGCCCGAATGCGGCACTCAGCCCTTCGCCGCCGGTCGGCGCATCGGCATAGGAGGGGATCGCCGCTTCAGGCCCCGAAAGGACATGCCCGAAATACATGTCCATGTTGAACGCCCTGAGCCGTATCAGCCCGAGGTGCCCAGCCAGCCTCGCCGTACGCTCCAGCTCGATGCTCAGTTCAAGCTCGCTCATCCCCTCCCGGAGCAACTGGGGCACAGCGTCCGCCACGGCTCGGGAAATGGTCGCAGCCCCGCGCATCATTGCAATCTCCCAGGGAGACTTGATCATCCGCACCTGCCGGATGAGGCCGCTCACATCGACGATCTGCTGCTTCGGAAAGAGCTTTTCATCGTAGAAAAAGAAGGTGCTCGTCGGCAAAACGTCCAGCTCCATCCCGATTCGCATCACGGACTCGGTTCCACAAGCCTCGAACAGCCGGCGGGGCAGATCCTTGACCGTTGAAAGCGGCACGACCGGACGGATCGGAGACTGGGCCTCGGCCCGCTGCACGTCCCGCTTGACCAGGAAGACGGGCTGCCCCTCTCCCGGAACGATGAGATGGGCATCCTGCACCGTCCCCGTGAAGTAAAACAGGTCGGCATTCTGGCGAATGACAGCCGCATCGACGTCGCTCCTCTGAAGGAGCCTCTGCAACGCCACGATGCGTGCTGCGATCTCATCCATGGGCACCTGCAACATCATCTTCTCTCCTCAGTCTGCCCGACTTTCGACAATCAACGGGGCACCAATCAGGCACTTTCAATCTTTCCTGCTCACCCATCCCCTGCCGCCCGGAACAGCTCGACCCTCTGTGAGCACCTTGGCATCTCTTTACCTTGCACACGCCCTCAAATCAACACGTGCCGTTCCTCTTTGAGCGCTTCCCCACGATTTCAAGGACGCGAGACAAGCACCACCGAGGAATCGAAGTGTTCAACCCTGGCTTCAGTAGCGATGAAGAAGCGCATTGACTCGATTGACCGAAGGAGGCGTTCGGTGTGATGAAGACAAAAAGCCGTTGAGGGATCCCTCACCCAGAAGGGTCCCCTCAACGGCTTGAATGGAGCCTGTGCATGATTTCAGGAGTTATGGCCGGGCGGCAGCGGTCTCGTCAGAAGCGCCAAGGGCCGCTTCGGGGTTTTCTGCAGGGATCTCAGCGGGGGCCAGGGGCTCGGCTCCGGAGATGACGGATTCGATCCGGCTGACACTCAGCGAGAAGTCCAGCTTGAATTCCTCATACCGGGACTCATCCACCACTCTTGTCTTCTCCCTTTCGGCCTCGAGCAGTTCGTGATGCCCCCTTCTCCCATCGATCCGGTCAAGGGATCTCATCAGGTCTATCAATTGGCTGATTTGCTTCAGCAGCTTTCCATTCTCAGCAGCTCCGAAATCCTTCAGGTCCTCCCTGTCCAGGACCAGGCCATCGATCTCCGTTCCCTCGGCACGCATTTGGGCAACCTTCTTGAGGATCTTCCGAGCGAATTCCAGGACGTCTTCTTTCTTCACCTCATCCCTTCCCTCCTGCATCTGGATATTGCTCGCCTCCAGGTGGAATTCAAACTGGAACAGCTCTTCACGTTCCTGACGCGTAACGGGGTCCACTGTCTTCACATAAGACTGGAAGGAGAAGTCCATTTTGAGGGATTGGGAGCGGACATCCAGGACGCCGCCAGTCGACAGATTGCGAATGTGCTCGTCCTGGAAGGAGAAACTGAAGTCGAGCAGCTGAGCTTCCTCTCTCACGGTGCTCCGTTCCAGATCCAGCCCACTCTGCTGGAGGAACTGCAACGGCCTGGACAACCTGAGGCGATCTCCGCTCTGTTCCCCATCACCCAAAGCATTGCGCAGAAGTCCGGAAACCAGCGGTTTGAGCACGCCGCCTCTTGTTCTCCCAAGGTCTCTCAGAAGACCGTCACCACCCATGATGTTCTTCCAATCGAATTTTCCCACCGAAAACATCTCTGCACCTCCCGATCCGGATTATTTCATCGAGAAAACGAGCTCGAGCCCCCGTGAGTCTTTTTTCCCTGATTTCGACAGCGTGTGTTGTACTTAGTATTTGTTAACGATATCGGTGGACGGGGATCGGCACGTGAGCCCTTTCCTCTCGAGACTCCCCTCACGAGAGGCGGGGGGGGGGCCCAAGGCCATGCCGACGAATGCTTGAGATGTGCGCTGAGAAATGTCAGGAAATGTTGGGCATGAGAGCCCACTTGATGAACCAGGAGGCATCTTCGGCGTTCCAGTCCAAACAGACGATGCCTCCGTTCTGGAACTTGAAGATCATGGGCTGTTCGGCGCCAACCACCAGCATCGATGCCAGCTTCGCCATGAACGGCAGGTGCCCGACGAGCATCAGGCCATCTTCACTTCTGAGCTTGCCGGCCCAGAGGGAAACCGCATCCAAAGGCAGGAGACCTTCAGCCACATCGATCCCGCTTTCAGGCTCCAGTGCGGCCGCCATCAGGTTTGCGGTCTGTTCCGCCCGCTTCTTTCCACTGTGCAGGATCTTCGCCACCCGAACCCCGTAGCCCCTGGCCACCCCTGCGATGCGCTCCACCTGGGCGACGCCTTCCTGGGACAACCCCTGATCCGGGTCCACGTCCTTGGGCAGGCTCTTCCCATGCTGTACGAGATACAAGGCCATCTTCCATCCTCCATGCTGCCGGGCTCATGCGTCCGTCGTCGCCCCTGGACGGCACGCGAAGACGCTCGGATCCCCATATCTCGGAAGGCCGTCCTCATGCGGAAAAGGGGTCCGATCGATGACCTCCCTGGGCAGCTGGCTTGATTCGTCGAATATGTCGAAGGCAAAATGCAGCAGATTCAAACGTTCCTCGTAACGTTTTCCGAGGAGAAAGAAATACAGGTCCCTCACTGCCGCTCCATACGTTGCTCCAAGCTCCAATTTCCTCCCGAGCAAAAAGCCCACGAAAGGAGGCACGGGAGCCACCAGGGATCTTACGAAATCATCCTCATGGAAGGCCAGTTCGTCTCTTTCAGGACTGTAATCCGAGAACTCATCCGACAGGCGCCTCCAGGGGACGGAGCGAGAATGGGTCGTCACGGACTGCAGACCTCCATCGTCCTCCTGCCCTTCTGTTGCCTTGCCTTCATGAGGCCTTACCCTCCCTTCGGCTTTAACGTCCCGAATACCGCAGGAGGGTCTGCTTGAGCTGCTCGGCAATGGGCGGCACCTGGATTTCCCTGCCGTTGAAGATCTGGACTGGCATGACCGCAGGCATATTGTAGAAGGTCTCGGTTGAGCCATAGTCCACCTGAACGGCCGCCCCTTCCAGCGAAACACCGGCAAACAGGCCCCGGGTCCGCGAATAAGACAGGATCTCGGCTCGCAGCAGAACATCCGTACTGGCTTCCGCGTGGCGCCCAACGGGACCGGCGGCGACCGAAGCGTCCGCCCCCAGGGTGAATTTCCCGCCCGTGATGGCATCCATGCTCCGGATCGTCCGAAACACCAGGATGATATCCGTCGATTGGGCCCCGATCTGCCAGCCGATGCTCCCTCCCATGAGCCGGAAGAAGACCGGGTTGCTCCAGGTTCTGTCCTGGTTCCGAACGAGCAGAACCCCTTCGCCATAACGGGCTCCGAGGATGAAACCGGCCTTGAGCAGCCCTGGAAAGATCGCGATTCCTGCTGCGTCTCTCAGGAGTGAGTCAGGGATTCCGCCCTCCGGAATCGTCATGATTTCGTTCATGACCTGGATGGCGGACGTCACCTCCGATACCTCGTCACCCCAGGTGAATCCCGCACAGGGAAACAGAAGGTTGACAGCGAGGATCAATACAAATGCGGACAATACTCTCTTCATGAGCCGATGACCTCCATAATGGAATGCAGCGTTGGTGTTTCGGTGTCAAATTCTTCGAAGCATAATGCCATGAAACGAAGAGGAGTTCAAATCCCGCCGGTGATAGCACAAATAAACAAATCGCCAAGCCCGATCAGAGGCGTATTCAAGACTTGCGAAAGATTCTTTCCCACCTTTTCTCAATATATGTTAGATGCACAGCTCGATTTTTTCCGAGTCCCCATTTCGAGAGTTGTCCGTGCTCACTTTCTGGCTGCATGTGGATTCGGCAACCCTCAGGGAGAAACGTACCAAAAGATTGCGGGCGGCAGTGTCATTTGGCATGCCTTATGCTCAATTGCTACTGTCACAGTCTGAAGTTAAGAGAAGCGGGTCGCAGACCGATAGTGTCGGAGAAATCATCGATCCCGGGAAAGACACGGAAGAGCGAGATCACGGTTCGGGCAGGAAGCTCAGCATAGCCCGAAAGACTGTTGGAATCCAGAAAGGATGGTCGCATGTTTGAATTGCCGTTTATCGTGATGGGCTTGGGTATGTTGTTCTACCTGGAGGAATGGACCTCAGAGAACCCGAACTTCGTGAGGGCTGCCGTGTTTGTCGGAGCAGTGATTGAAAGTACAGTCTGCCTCGCCTTCAGGACATGATCGGCGTTTGCCCGGGGGGGCCTCGATTCCCCCGGGCTCCCCCCTGCTGCCCCGCCGTCGAAAGGTTCATCGCGCATTGACGGGGTTCTCCTCCGAATGACCCGCACATACCCCCACCGCTTGCATGCCAGTATATCTCCCACGAGCACCCGCTTCTTCTTCGGGAGTCGTCCTTGACAAAGAGTTAACGGGCAAGTATCAAACATTCATGTCACATTCGGGGCCTGGTACCCGCAAATGGCCCCATTTTGTAACTTTGCTTTGCTCAAACCTTTGTTTCTGTGTGGTGAAGGATGTTTTAAATGACTGGTTCTCCACGGCCGTATGGCCCTGTCATGGCCTTGCTGGCTCTTATCCTGATTTCCGGTTGCGTGCCGCTGAAATCGACTCGGGTGGCGGCGGTGGCCCTGACCATGGAGGATGTGGCCAAAGGTGCATTGAAGCAATCCGATCCGGCGCTCGTTCGGGAGGGGTCCCCCGCATACCTGATGTTGCTGGACGGTCTCCTGGAGGCCTACCCGGACAACCAGCGGCTGCACCTGGCTGCATGCCAGACGTATGCGAGCTATGCGGCCACCCTGCCGGATGATGCGGAGTCTCAGGCGAGGGCGCGACTGCTGTACCTCAAGGCACGGGATCACGGATTTCGTGCCCTGTCCGATGATGACGGGTCCAGCATCCGGAACGCCGCGGCGGGAGATGTGGAAAGCTTCAAGGTCTTCCTCAGCCACTACGGGCAAGAGGATGTCCCTGCCTTGTTCTGGACCGCTGCCGCATGGGGAGGCTGGATAGGCGCCAGCACGGGCAAGCCGGAAGCTGTGGCGGATCTGCCCGCTCTGGAGGCCGCCATCACCCGAAGTCTCGAATTGGATGAAGCTTTCCACTATGGTGGGCCACACCTGCTCATGGCCGTGTACCTATGTTCAAAGCCGCCCGTGAGCGAGCGTCAGCTGGCCCAGGCGCAAACACATTTCCAGCGGGCCTTTGAGCTGGGTGGCGACCAAATCCTGGCGGCCCGCGTGATGTACGCTGAGAATTATGCCCGTGGCATGAAGGATCGCCGGTTGTTCGAGTCGACTCTTCAGGGAGTGATCGATGCACCCGAGGGTCAGGTTCCGGATCTGACCCTTTCCAACGCCATGGCGAGGGAAGAAGCACGCAGTCTTCTGGAGCGAACGGAGGAATTCTTTGATGGGCCTTCCTAAAGTGTTCTCCCTGAGGAGATCGGATACCCGCGCACGCGGCGGATCGGTTTGGGTCGCAGGCTGTTGCGTTGCCGCGATCCTGCTGATCGTGCCGTCGGCTGGATTGTGCGCCGGTCCTCCCGAAATCGAGCTGAAACTGGCGACTCTGGCTCCTGAGAACAGCTCGCTCACGCAGATTTTTGATGAGATGAATGCCGAACTGATCCGCACAACGAACGGCAAGGTCGGATTCAAAATGTATGCGGGCTCGGTCATGGGAGATGAAGAGGACGTGCTCCGCAAGCTCAGAGCCAACGTGATTCAAGGGGCGGCGTTCATGTCCACCGCTCTCACGGACATCAACCCGGATTTGCGTACCTTTCTGATCCCTTTCATGTTCAGGGACAACCGTGAAGTGGACTACGTTCTCGAGCATCTGGACAAGCAGCTCAAACAGAAGTTTGAAGAACGGGGATTCGTCGTCCTGGGATGGCCGGAACTGGGATTCGTTTATTTCATGTCCTCGACGCCCATTGCCGCGTTGGAGGATTTGAAAGGCAAGCGAGTCTGGGCCAAGGCGAATGCCCCCATGTCGCAGGCCCTGATCAACCGCATCGGCGTTTCGACAGTTGCCATCAGTGTTCCGGACGTGCTCATGGGGCTGCAAACCAGGCTGGTGGACGTGGTCTACAACTCGCCCTATTATGCCCTGGCCACCCAGTGGAACACTCAGGTCAAGTACATCACGGATCTTCCGCTGACTTATATCGGCGGGGCGCTCGTCCTTGACAAGAAGGCGTTCGACAGAATCCCGCAACCCCTGCAGGCCAAGGTGAGAGAGGTTTGCGGCAAGCACATCCGACGCCTGGTCGAAAGAACTCGGAAAGACAATGCCGAGGCCATGGAACAGATTCTCAAGCGCGGCGTCCAACGAGTCACGCCGTCACCCGACCAGGTTCAGGCATTCAAAGATCTGAGCGATGCCGCCATGAACGATCTCGATCCCAAGCTGCTGCCTCCCGACACGACCAAGGCCGTGAGAGGGTTGGTGGCCGAGCTTCGAGCGAATCCGAAGAAGAGCCCATGAGCTCCCGCTTTTCTCAAACATTACAGCAGGCGATCAGGCTCTATGACCTGCTCGAGAAGTGGACCATCGTTCTCCTGATGGCTGCTCTGGTCTTGTTCGCCCTTTACCAGATTGTTCTGCGCAACTTCTTCTCGACGGGGATCGTCTGGGGGGACATTTTCCTCCGGCATGTGGTCCTCTGGATCGGCTTTCTCGGGGCCTGCCGTGCGACCGCTGAGGACAAGCACATTCACATCGACTTGTCCGCCCTGATCTCGACACGATGGCTCAGATCGCTGTTGGGGCTTCTTCGGGTTGTCTTTCTCTCCGCCGTCTGCACCGTCCTGTTCTACGCATCATGGATTTTCCTAGGCGACGAAAAATCCTCGGGCTATTTCGCCTTTCTCGACATCCCCTACTGGTGGCTGCAGACGATCTTCCCCCTGAGCTTCCTGGTCATGACCCTGCGGAGCTTGAGTCAGCTCTGGCGGAACCTGCGCACTTTGGCCCCTGTGGCGCACGCATGAAATCCCTCGTCGCCCTTCTGCTGAGCCTGGCCGCATTGTCAGGCGCCCCCCTGTTTTCGGTCATCGCCGGGGCATCGATCCTGGCATTCCTCATCCTGGAGATCAACGTTTCGCTGGTCATCATCGAAATGTACCGGCTGGCTTCGAACCCCATGATCGTGGCCTTGATGCTGTTCGCCATGGCCGGGTACATGCTGGCTGAAAGCGGCGCCAGCAAGCGCCTGGTGCGCCTGAGCACCGCGCTCCTGGGTCGGGCTCCCGGCGGACTGGCCATCGTCGCGCTCCTCACCTCAGCTTTTTTCACGGCGCTGACCGGGGCTTCGGGCATCACCATCGTCGCCCTGGGCGGCCTGCTGCTTCCGGCCCTCATCCAGGATCGATATTCTGAGAAGTTCTCCCTGGGGCTCCTCACCACGTGCGGGAGCCTGGGGCTGCTCTTCCCCCCCAGTCTGCCGCTCATCGTGTATGGAATGGTCGCGGAGGTGAAGATTTCCGAGCTGTTCCTGGCCGGGATCCTGCCCGGCCTGCTCATGCTGATCCTGCTCATGCTGTACTCGGTGTGGCAGGGCGTTCGCAAGCGCCAATCCGACTGCCCCTCGGAACAGTGCGAAACGCCCATGAGCCTGGCCGAAATTTCAGGCGCTCTGAAGGGGGCCGTCTGGGAGCTGCTGCTCCCGGTGGTCGTCATAGGAGGAGTTTTCAGTGGTTTCCTGGCCATCAGTGAAGCTGCGGCCATCACCGTTCTCTACGTCTTTGTGGCGGAGACGGTCATCCATCGCGAGGTGAAGATCCGGGATTTACCGACCATCATCCTCAAGACGGCTGTGATGGTGGGGGCCATTGTGCTGATTCTCGGGGCATCCCTCGCGTTCAACAGCTTCCTGGTGGATCAGCAGGTGCCGAACCGGATCCTGGGGTTCATGCAGACTCATGTGGAGAGCAAGACCGGCTTCCTGATCATTCTCAATATATTCCTTCTGGGCGTCGGCTGTGTCCTGGACATGTTCTCGGCGTTGGTCATCGTGGTGCCCCTCATTATCCCCATTGCCAACAGCTATGGGGTCGACCTGCTGCATCTCGGCATCATCTTTCTCACGAACCTCCAGATCGGGTATTCCACGCCACCGGTCGGGATGGATCTGTTCATTGCCGGCCTGCGCTTCGACAAGCCCATAGTGTACCTCTACATCGCCTCGCTTCCCTTCCTGGCCATTCTCCTGGCGACCCTGGCCATCATCACCTTCGTGCCGTCTCTGACTCTCGTGCTGCTTCGGTGATCGAGCCAGGCTGTACGCCTCTACCACATTGAGATGACCATGGTTTTGGCTCAATGCATCTCGGGGGGCTTCCCTTGGGGGTGGGCGGTCATAAATTTATGTTGGTGGAAGACCTCGACCGTTGAAGATTCAACCGACGGAGTGCGGCCACTTCCGTGAACGGATGGCCATGGGCTTCCTGCAAGGGCTGAGGTTAAGGGCAACTTTCAGGCAAGGAGACGATAATCATGGATTTCTCCCTCCCCCCGGACGTTCAGGACGATCGGAAGCGTTTCATCCGCTTCCTCGAAACTCATGTCAACCCGAACCTCCATCAGTGGTACCGAGAGGAAGCCGTGCCGAGGAGCCTCATCGAAACCATGGGGAGTGAGGAGTGGCTGGGCTTCAGCGTGAATGGTGAACGCGTCGAAGAGCACAGTGCTCTCAAACAGGCCGCGCGCACCGAGGAGATCGCGAAGCTCTCTCCGGGAGTCGCTGTGGTCGTGCTGGTGCAGATTTCTCTGGGTGCGAAGGGTTTGTGGCTCTTCGGATCCGACAGTCAGAAGCGCACATTCCTGGAGCCGGCCGCTCGCGGGGATCTTCTGATCTGCCTCGGAAACACCGAGCCCACGGCCGGCAGCGATGTGGCGAACATCGCCATGCGTGCGGAAAAGACGGACGGCGGATGGCTGTTGAGCGGCACCAAGGCATTCGCCACCAATGCAGCCATGAGCGACTACGCTCTCATCACGGCGGTCTCCGATCCGGACGCCCCCAGAAACCGCAGACTTTCCATGTACGTCGTGGATCTCTCCGCCGAGGGAGTGAAGAGGAAGAAGCTCAACAAGAAGGTCTGGATTCCCTCGGATCTCACGCGGATTCAGCTCGATCATGTTTTCGTGCCGGATGAATGGCTGCTCGGGGAGCCCGGTCGAGGGCTGCAACAGGTGCTCGAGATCTTCACCCACAGTCGCCTTCCCATCAGCGCCCTGACCCTGGGGAACGCGGTCGGAGCTTTTGAACTCGGCCTGGATCACGCCCGGAAACGGAGGGCCTTCGGGACACCCATTCTCGAGTTTCAGGCCAAATCCTTCGAAGCTGCAGACCTTTACAGCCGAATCGAGGCAGCCAGACTCATGGTCTACAGGGCATGCTGGGCCAAGGATCAAGGGCTGGATTTCCAGCTGGAGGCTTCCATGGCCAAGTATCTCACGGTTCAGATCGCCCGGGAGGTCAGCACCTGGGCGGCGGATCTCTTCGGCGCAGCCTCCGTGGTTCACGAGCACCCCGTGCACAAGTTCCCCATGGATGCGTGGGCATCCTCCCTGGGCGAGGGCACTCAGGACATCCAGAAGCTCATCATCTTCCGTGGCCTGATGCGCAAACTGGAGGAGGAAAAGGAAGCCTCCTCACAGGGGGCGACGTACCGGGGGGATTTGTAAGACTACAACGAGAAATGAGGCCAGATGCTCTTTCAGTGTGGGGTGGTCAACTGCCTTATCTTGCCCACCGGACGTGAAGCCGCCCTTCCCGGTGGGCAACGCTACCGCTCTTTCCCACCCTGCCTGAGAAATCCCTTTATCGTACCGAGAAAGCCCTTCCGTCATATTGGCGGAAGGGCGTATTCAGGCCGTTTCTAGATGCCGGCAGGAAACATTTCGGAATGACGATCAACCACAGCCGGGCAGTCTTGAGACAGGCATTACGGCTCCAGGACGATTTTGCCGAACTGCTCGCTCCGTTCCATCATCGCGAAGGCTTCACGACCTTCGCTCATGGGCATTACCGTGTCGATGATCGTTCGAAGCCTGCCCGACCAGAGCAGCGCATTCACATCCCGGAAATCCTGGTGGGTTCCCATGGTGCTGCCGATGATGCTGATCTGCTTGCTGAAAATATAGCGGATGTCGATCTGGATTTCGGGGCCGCTGGTGTTCCCGATGATCACGATGCGGCCCCCACGGGCCACAGCCCTCATGCTGGTGTTGAGGGTTGCGGCCCCCACGTTGTCCACCACCACGTCGACACCCCGGCGCTCCGTCAGGCGCATGATTTCCCGCCCCCAGTCGACCTGAGACCGGTCGATGACGTGATCGGCCCCCATTTCATAGGCACCGGCAGCCTTCTGGGCGTTGCTGGCAACCACGAAGACCGTCGCTCCGGCCAGCTTGGCGATCTGCGTCGCCATGGTGTTCACGCCACCGCCCGCACCCACAATAAGAATCGTTTCACCGGCCAGGAGCTTCGCCCGGTGCATGAGCATTCTCCATGCCGTGATCGTCACCAGCAGGGGAGCAGCGGCGGTCCGGAAATCCAGGTGATCCGGAATGGCCATCAGGTTGGAGGCAGGCACGGCCACACATTGCGCCAGACCTCCTCGAATGTGCTCGCCCAGGATATGGTAGCCCGGACTGACGCTGTGCTCGCCCCTCCGCGTGTATTCATCCTCCGCCACGTTGATTCCGGGATCCACGATGACCCGCTGCCCAACGCTCCAATCCTCGACGCCCTCCCCCACCCGGGCGACCACCCCGGCCACGTCCGAGCCTCCCCAATGAGGCATCTCGAGCTTGAGGCCCGGCCAACCCCTTCGAACCCAGATGTCCAGGTGATTCAGCGCACAGGACTTCACCTCGATCAGGACGCGGCCCGGCCTGACCTCCGGATCGGGTACATCCTCGTAGCGCAGCACATCTTGAGAACCGTGATCATGGAAGCAAAGTGCTTTCATCTTCATTCCTCCTGGTTGGGCACACACACGGCTGGCGCGTTCTCACGTGAGTGTCACTCCTCGTCCGGTCGTGGATCGTGCCTCTTTTTCATGAAGTCATCCATCCGCAGCACATTGTTGGGAGAGCCGGCCTGGCGCCGCTGACGGTCGTTTTTGAGGACTTCGATGGCCTGTCGGAGCTCGTGGTCGTTGTGAATGAGCTCCTCGATCTCGCCCTCGCGCTCATCCCATCTCTGGCGCAGGTGAACCGGATCGAGGGTGAACCCCAGGAGGGCGCCGATGATCTCCAGGCAGCGAGCTGCGGTCAGCTCGTGGGGGCCCTGCAGATAGTAGGGAAGGTGTGTCCATATGCTGAGGCACCTCATTTCCGTGCCCTGCGTCGCTTCGAGGATGGCCGAGTGGACGGACCCGGGCCCCACATAGTCCGCCGGTCGGCATCCCAGCTCCCGGAGCTGGTTATAGCCCTTCGTGTCCTGAACAATGGCCGATATGACCACTTCATCGTGAAAGATCTGATCATACAGGCTGCCGAGCAGAACCACCTCCCGGCACCCCCATTGCCCAAGAAGCCCCAGCAGTTCGCTGGTGAAGGACCTCCAGTTCCTGCACGGTTCCGCCCCCGTTCCAACGAGGAAGGGCTCACGCCCCCCGTACCTGCCCATGAAGAAGCGAAACAAAGGCCACTCCATGCGCTTGATCTGGCCGTGATGCACCTGGACCAACGGCCTGAGCGATTCGGTCTGCCAGTACCCTTCGAGATTCCATTCAGCCACCAGTTCAAGGGGAACCATGTTTTTGAGCTCTGCCAGGGTAAACTCGACCATCTCACCGGCGTCGGGCCACCCGGAAAAATGCAGCAGGACTCGAGGAGCGCTGATGGAATCCGAATACGTTTGGACATGCATGGAGGCTGCCCCCATCATTCTGAAGATGACTGGCTGAGATTCGCCGTTTCAGACAAGGCCGTTCGACTCCAGCAAGTCGATAAGCTCCTCGCAGTCGGAGGCGAGCCAGTCCGCACCACTCCGGGCAAGGTCCTCCCATGAGCCGCTTCCGCTCGCCACCCCTGCCGTCCAGGTCCCTGCGCGCTTGCCCGTCTGAATATCCAGGGGATGATCCCCCACCATCAGGGCATTTCCAGGAGCTGCCCCAAAGTGGGCCAGCGCCATTCTCAGGTGCTCCGGGTCGGGCTTCACACTGACCACGTGGTCCCTCGCCAGGAAACAACCACAGAATTCCTCCATGTCCGGAAACACAGCCTCAACAGCGGCTGCGCAGTTCCTGGTGATGATGGCCGTCTGGACGCCCTGAGCATTGAGCTTCCTGAGCAGCATCCGGGTGAATGGGAAGAGCATGCCTTCTCGGGAAGCCCCAAGCTCCATTTCGACAATCATCCGACTGGACCTGGACCGGAATTCGCGGGCCGCCGGCTTGTCGTGGATTTGGATTTCTTGTTCGAGGAAATCGAGCCACTCCAGGACGGGCAGATGCGGCACAAGCTCTCCGGCGAGGTACTCGGAGGCGATCAGTGCCAGCTCCTGTTTCATGTGCCCAAAATCCAGCCGCAGCTCGGCGAGGGTCCCATCGAAATCGAACACAACGGTTTCCAGCCGCTGTCGCGAGATGTCTTTCACCTGCAGGTTGTGCTCCTTTCCTTTTCCCTTGCCGAACCGGGAAGGCTTCATTATTGTGACCCCGCCTGCAGATCAGGCCAGAGCAGCAGTCACTCTTCATAATAGGTCCCCCCGCGCCTGCGGGCAAGCAGAAGGGGGCAGGCCGCCGGCGGGTGGAGGGAATGAAGCCCATGATACGCAAATTCAGCTTTGACGAAGTGGTGGATCGGCTCATCGCCCTCAAGACCGCCTACCATGACAATTATCTGGCCATGTATTCCAGCTGGTACGGGGGCATTGTGGTGGATCCCGCCCTCATGATGGTGCCCATCGACGATCATCTCGTCCACCGGGGCGATGGAGTCTTTGAAGCGTTCAGGTGTGTCGAGGGCCGGATCTACGGCCTGGAGCGCCACCTGGACCGCCTGGAGGGCTCGGCAAAGGGGATCTTCCTCGATCTCCCCTTCGATCGCGCCTCGATCACCCGCATCGTCCGGGCCACCATCCAGGCCGCCGGCGTCAGAAACGCCGTCATCCGGCTCTATGTTTCAAGAGGACCCGGAGGCTTTTCGACGAACCCTTACGAATGCCCGGCAAGCCAGCTGTATGTTGTGTGCAGCCGGTTTCAAGCCACCCCAGCTGCCAGGTATGAAAAAGGCGTAACCCTGAAGAGCAGTCATATTCCCGCAAAGAACGCCTATCTGGCCAACATGAAGAGCTGCAACTACCTCCCCAACGTTCTCATGAAGAAAGAGGCCGAGGACGCGGGCGTGGACTTCACCGTCTCCATCGACGAGGAAGGCTGTCTGGGTGAGGGATCGACGGAAAATGTCGGCATCATCACGCAGGATCGGGAGCTCCTGGTGCCGCGGTTTGACCGGATCCTCCGGGGAACCACGGTCACGCGGGTGATGGAGCTGGCAGCCGGCCTGTTGGACCAGGGAGCCCTGACGCGGGTGGGCGAGGCGGACATCACCCAGGCACAGGCTTACGAAGCTGCAGAAGTTCTGGTCTTCGGCACCTCATTCGACATCCTTCCCGTCGTGCGGTACGACGACCACCCTATCGGCGGCGGCAAGCCAGGCCCTTTGGCGGCGCGTCTGCTGGAGCTGCTCCGAAGGGACATGGCGACCTGCGCCGAGATGTTGACCGCCGTTGAGGATTGACCCCATGGACCAGGTGCTTCGGGATTTCTGCCACAAGACGGCCGACTCGATCTTTCAAGAGAGCATTCAGTTGAAACAAGCTGTTGCCAGGACCTCCACAACTCTCATCGTCGAGATGGCGGAGGTGGTCGCCCAGGCCTTTCGCGGCCACCACAGGCTCTTTCTCTTCGGGAACGGGGGCAGCGCCGCGGACGCCCAGCACCTGGCCGCCGAATTCGTGAACCGGTTCCAGCGGGAGCGCATTCCTCTGCCCGCGATTTCGCTCACGGTCGACACATCGATCCTCACCAGCATCAGCAACGACTACCACTTCGACGACATTTTCCTGAAGCAGCTCCAGGCCCTGGCTCAACCCGGCGATGCGGCCCTTGGCATCAGCACCAGCGGATCCTCGCCCAACGTCGTGAAAGCCCTGAAATGGGCACGGGAGCATGGACTGCACACCATGGGCTGGGCCGGAGCAACCCTTGGCCAAATGGATACTTACTGCGACCTGATCCTCCACGTTCCGTCCAGGACCACGGCGCGCATCCAGGAATGCCACATCACGGTCGGCCATATCCTGTGCGGGCTTGTGGATGAAATCCTTTTCGGAGATCACGAGACCCCTCTATGAGCCAGGAGAAAACCTCCAAGAAGTGGGAACCGCTGAGCTTTGAATCCCTTCAGACCACCAGCCTCATGGACCGGCCCAGCAAGGTCACGGTCGATGACTTCAGCAGGCCGTGGCAGGCGGGTGGAGACCTCTCGCGGTTCATGAGCAGTCTTCCGGACATCCTGGCGGCGAGTCTGCTCAAACAGGCCGTGGCGGCGCTGGCGCGCGCGGTGCGCGGAGGCCGCACCCTTCTGCTCGGGATGGGGGCCCATCCCATCAAGGTGGGGCTGAACCCGGTCATGGTGGATGCGTTTCGGCGCGGGATCTTCACCGGACTGGCCCTGAACGGCGCGTGCATCATTCACGACGTGGAAGTGGCTCTGGCCGGCAAAACCTCCGAGGATGTGGCGGCTCATCTGGGGCACGGTGACTTTGGAACCGCCCGGGAGACATCCGAGCTCATACACGGTGCCATTGCCAAAGGCTATGCCCGGGGCTCCATGGGGCTGGGGCAGGCGGTGGGAGAAGAGCTTCTCAGAAGCGGGGCGCCCTACTCCCATTTGAGTCTCCTGGCCACGGCGGCTGAGCTGGAAATGCCGGTGACCGTGCATGTCGCTCTCGGAACCGACATCATCCACATGCATCCCGCCATGGACGGCGCCGCCGTGGGGGCTCTGAGCTACCGGGACTTCCAGCTCTTTGCGCGGCTGGTCAGCACCCTGATGCACGGAGTCTACCTGAACCTGGGCTCGGCGGTGATCCTGCCCGAGGTTTTTCTCAAAGCCGTCAGCGTGGCCCGGAACCTGGGCTACTCCATGGAGGGACTGACGACCGTCAACATGGATTTCCAGCGTCAGTACCGCTCCCAGGTGAACGTGGTGGAGAGACCCACCGCCGGGACGGGGTGCGGCATCGCCTTGATCGGACACCACGAGATCATGTTTCCTTTGCTGATGGCGGCGGTCATCGAACAACTGGCAGAGGAGGATTGACATGGGGACGCGCATCCGCATCACGGCCGGTGCAGTGAGTGCTCCGGCCGAACTGGTGGATTCCCCCACGGGTCGGGCCATCGCGGCCGCGCTGCCCATCCGGGCGGAGGCCAACACCTGGGGCGACGAAATCTATTTCCCCGTAACGGTGAAAGAGAAGCTGGACGAAACGGCCGCCGAGGTTGTCGAAGTGGGTGATCTGGGTTATTGGCCGACCGGGAAAGCTTTCTGCATCTTTTTCGGGCCGACTCCGGCCAGCCGTGGCAATGAGATTCGGCCGGCCAGCGCCGTCAACCTGGTTGGCAGGGTGCTCGGCGACGCCCGGCGGTTCAAGGCCGTCGCGGACGGTGAGCCCGTTGAGATCGAGTCATGGAATGAGTAGTTTAGTGAAGGATTGATCAACCAGGGAGGTTTCCGGGAATGCCGATTTTCGAGTATGAATGCTGTCAGTGCTGCGAGAAGTTCGAACGACTGGTCTTCAGGAGCGACGAGCCCGTCAATTGCCCCCAGTGCGATTCCGCGAATGTCCAGCGTGTGATGTCGGTGTGCGCCTTCAAGAGCGGTGGAGACAAGGGCGCCGCCAGCAGCCGGATGAGCACCTCCGCGTCCTCTTCCTGCAGCGGATGCAGCGGCGGGAACTGCAGCACCTGCCATTAACCGAGAGACTGGAACTCAAACCATTGAACGACCAAATCATCCGCATAGGCACACGGGGGAGCCTGCTCGCTCTGACCCAGAGCGGGCTCATCCGGAAGCAGATCGAGGAAGTCCGGCCGGGCGTGAAGGTGGAACTGACCATCATCAAAACCACGGGGGACAAGATCCAGGATGTCCCGCTGGCCAAGGTGGGGGGCAAGGGGCTGTTCGTCAAGGAAATCGAGGAAGCGCTCCTGGCCCGTGAAGTCGATCTGGCCGTGCACAGCATGAAGGACCTCCCCGCCGTTCTGCCGGAAGGACTCGTCATCGGGGCCATCCCGGAGCGCGAAGACCCGAGGGATGTGCTGGTGACGAAAAAAGCCGCCGGACTCATGGATCTGCCTCACGGCGCACGCGTGGGTAGCAGCAGCCTCCGCCGGGCCGCTCAAATCAAGGCTCACCGACCCGACATCCGGGTGGAGACTCTGCGCGGCAACCTCGACACCCGTTTGCGAAAACTCAGCGAAGGAATGTACGACGCCATCGTGCTGGCTGCGGCGGGCCTCCACCGCATGGGGTGGCAGGATCGTATCACGGCCTACCTCGAAGTGGACGACTTTCTGCCGGCCATCGGGCAGGGTGCCCTGGGGCTGGAATTCCGCAGGGATGACCCGGCCATCCGTGACCTGCTCGCCCCGCTGCACCATGAAGAAACGGCCGTGGCCGTCCGGGCGGAGCGAAGTTTCCTCGAACGGCTGGAGGGAGGCTGCCAGGTCCCCATCGGAGGATATGGCAGGGTGGAGGGAGACCGGGTCCACTTCACGGGCCTGGTCGCCACGACCGACGGGGCCAGGGTTTTCAGGACATATCGGTCGGCTCCGCGGAATGACGCCGTCCAGCTCGGGATCCGGGTGGCGGACGAATTGCTGGATTCGGGGGCGCGCGCCGTTCTGGAGGCAATCTATCGAGACCAGGCCAGCTGCTGAAGGAAGAAGGGATACCCTGTGGGGAGAGGCAAGGTTTACCTGGTAGGAGCCGGGCCCGGAGATCCGGGCCTGTTCACGTTAAGAGGTCGCGAGCTTCTGGAGCGGGCCGAGGTTGTCATCTACGATTACCTCGCCAACGAAGAACTGCTGAAGCTCGCCCCTCCGGAGGCGGAGAAGATTTACGTCGGCAAGAAAGGTGGTGACCACACGGTTCCCCAGAAGAGCATCAACGAGATCCTCGTCGAGAAGGGGCAGGATCACCTGGTGGTGCGCCTCAAGGGCGGAGATCCCTTCGTTTTCGGCCGGGGGGGCGAGGAAGCCCAGGAGCTCGTGGCTCATGGAATCCCTTTCGAGGTGGTACCGGGCGTCACGGCGGCTGTCGCGGTTCCCGCCTACGCCGGGATTCCCCTCTCACACAGGGATTACACGGCCAGCATGGCGTTCGTGACCGGCCATGAGCGGGAAGACAAGGACGACTCCAAGATCGAGTGGGAGAAGCTCGCCACGGCTGTGGGCACCCTGGTGTTCTTCATGGGCGTCAAAAACCTGCCCGAGATCTGCAAGAATCTTGTGGCCCACGGTCGCTCGCCTCAAACTCCTGTGGCCGTGATCCGCTGGGGAACGACTCCCGAGCAGAGGACCGTGGTGGGAACACTCTCTGACATCGCCGAGCGCGTCCGGGCGGCCCGGCTCAAGCCCCCCGCCATCACCGTCGTGGGGGAGGTGGTGCAGCTGCGGGATGAGTTGAACTGGTTCGAGGCCCGCCCGCTTTTCGGACGTCGCATCGTGATCACTCGGGCGCGGGAGCAGGCCAGCGATTTCAAAGCGCTTCTGGCCGATCTGGGCGCCCAATGCATCGAGTTTCCGACCATCGGGATCGCTCCTCCCCCGACCTGGGAGCCCTTGGACAGCGCCATCGGCCGCCTTTCAAGCTACGACTGGACCGTCTTCACGAGCGTCAACGGAGTGCGATGCTTCATGGAGCGGCTCAGGGCGGCGGGACTGGACGTGAGGGGTTTCAAGGGGATAAAGGTCGCAGCAATCGGTCCCGCAACAGCGGAAGCCCTCGAGAAGCACGGGCTAAAGCCGGACATGGTGCCCAGAGAGTACAAAGCGGAAGCGGTTCTCGAAGGGCTTTCCGGGGAGAACCTGAAAGGGAAGCGATTCCTCATTCCTCGGGCCATGGTGGCCCGTGACGTTCTGCCGGACACACTCCGGGAGTGGGGGGTGGAGGTGGACGTCGTTCCCGCCTATCAAACGGTCCTGCCTTCGGCCATGAGCGCGGACATTATGGAAAGACTTCGTGCAGGCGGCATCGACTGCGTGACCTTCACCTCGTCATCGACAGTCAGCAACTTCTTCAGCCTTTTCGACCGGGATGAGATCCTTGCCCAGCTCCGCAACGTGGCCATCGCCAGCATCGGCCCCATCACGTCCCAGACGGCCGGGGAATACGGCCTGAAGATCGACATCCAGCCGGCAGATTACACCATCAAGTCCCTGGCTCAAGCTATCTGCGACTATTTCTCGACCCGCCCCCTCTGAATTTTTCGAGGGGTCTGGGACCTCTCCACACCATCGAATGCCCGATGGATTCGTCAATTCCGCATGTCCCTGTCGGGAATCCAGAA
>Ga0105094_10000169_pt1 | contig 29714 bp, 24 predicted proteins | sample PPLLak1March2015_2_FD_87023 | JGI IMG/M metagenome (GOLD analysis project Ga0105094, IMG submission 87023) | Freshwater sediment microbial communities from Prairie Pothole Lake near Jamestown, North Dakota, USA - PPLs Lake P8 Core (3) Depth... | ecosystem: Environmental > Aquatic > Freshwater >...
AGTCCTCTGGGGGAGCCGGAGAGCCGGCCTTCAGGATCGAGCTGTAATCCACCGCATGGTGGGGGATGTTTGCCCGGGCTGCACGCACCAAACCGAACGCATCGGGCCGATCGCTCGCCACAACCACTATGTGAGCGTTCAGCGCTCCCTGCTCCGAACGATCGATCAGCGCCTGGAGATTGGTCCCTCCTCCAGAGACGAGCACCGCGATTCTGAGCCTTCTGGGCCTGCCGTCGACTCCCATTCCCTTTGGTGAGCTCCGTGCACAAGGGTTAGCTGAAGAAGGCAACGGCGTTTCCAAACAACCGGATGCCGTCGCCTTCGAGAGGAAACGATTCCCCCGATCGGCGGCAGACTTCCTTGCGATAAGTCCAGTCCGGGTGGTTCGTCCAGTGGTTGAAGGCCTCGGGATGCGGCATCATTCCGGCAATGCGCCCCGTTGGATCGCAAATGCCGGCAATGTCTGCCACGGAACCGTTGGGATTCTCGGGGAAAGAGCCGTCGGCAGCCAGCCCGTCAGCCTTCGCATACTTCAGGATCACCTGGTTCTGCGCCATCAGCCTCTGAATGACGGCGTCCTCGGCATAGAATTTCCCTTCGCCGTGGCGAACCGGAAGTTCTATCCTTTCAATCCCCCGGGTAAAGACACAGGGTGAGGAAGGATTGGCAGCCAGATGGACCCATTGATCCCGAAAGCTTCCACAGTCGTTGTGGATGAGCGCCACGTCCCGGCTCAGCCGACCCGGCTCGAAGCCCGGAAGGAGCCCAAGATTGACAAGAACCTGGAAGCCGTTGCAGATACCAAGTACCAGGCCTCCCTGCTCCACGAAATCCAGCAGGTCTTCCTTCATGCGGTATTTCATCCGCATGGCCATGACGACCCCGGCCCCGTGATCGTCCCCCCAGGAAAAACCCCCTCCCACGACCAGGATCTGGTAATTATTGAGCTTTGCCTTTCGAGCAATGAGGTCGTTCAGATGAATGCGATCCGGCGCCGCACCAGCCATTTCCAGCGCGTGGGCGGTTTCCAGATCGCAGTTGAGACCAAAACCCGTCAGCACAAGGGCTCGAACAGGGCTCATGGGCGACTCCTCCAAATCCATGGGTGGACTTCCCCAGCCTCCAAGCACATCGCGACACAAGAAAGTGTCCGAAAGCCCCGTTCGTCATCCCCGCGAAAGCGGGGATCCAGCGTTCCAGAAAAGAGCTCTAGATTCCCGCGTTCGCGGGAATGACGTGCATGCACAATGAACACCTTAATGTGTGTGCTTGTACTAAGCACATCCCCAAACAACTGAGTGACCCAGTGAATCGTCATTCGCGCGTGTCCCTGGTGGGAATCCAGATGTCTTCCGATGCTGGATGCCCGCCAAAGACCATGCCGGGACATGCTTCACCGGGGTGACGGCACTGCAGGGCTCCCTTGATGCCCTCTACGGCTCAGTTGTCCCTGCCGGACCCGACAACCAGCCGCCCTTCAGGATTAGCACGTCTTCGTCCAGCAGTGAGCCCCCATTTCTCCCGCGGATGATGAGACGCGGCTCTTCGATGACCTCTCCGACAGGCGCACAGGCCATCCCTTCGAAAAGGCTCTCGAATCGGGTCTTTTCGGACCGGGGAACCGTGACCATGAAGCGACCGCATGACTCGCTGAACATCATCTGGTCATCCCGCAGAGCCTCTCCAGCGGGCACCCTGGACAGATCGAGACTCAATCCCAGCCCACTGCCGAAACACATGAGCGCCGCGTGGACCCCGAGACCGCCTCGATAGATCCCGTGGCATGACGCCGGAATCCCGCCGGCCACGGCTTGCTCGAGTGCTTCGTAAAGGGGCTGGACCTCGGAGATATTCAGCCTGGGAACATTCAACCCGACATACCCCAGGAGCTCGTAATACTCGGAGGCGCCGAGCTCATTCCAGGTGGTCCCGAGGACATAGAGCAAATCCCCCACCATTTTGGGCTCGGGGGTGAGGCACCTGGCAAAGTCCGGCACCACGCTCGTCGCCGTGAACTGCATGGTGGGAAGCCCCGACACCTTGTGGCGCTCGCCGAACCGCCCCGGGAGCCGCCCATCCACGTACATGCTGTCCTTCCCGGAAAGCAGGGGAATCCCGTAGGCGAGGCAAACATCGCGCAGGGCCCAGTTTGCACGAACCAACTGGGCGGCTTTGTAACAACCGTCCGGGTTCTCCGCGGGGTCATACTGGATGCTCGGCCAGCAGAAGTTGTCCACGCCGCCGATCTCGTCGAGCTTCCCGCCCACGGCCAGGACTCTTCGGACCGATTCATCGATGGTCGCCGCAACCATGTGATAGGTGTCGATGAGCGAGTAGACGGGATGAAGCGCCTGCGCCACCGCCAGCCCCCGCTCTCCGTTCAGAACCGGCCTCAGGACGGCCGCATCGGCCGGCACATCCCGGCCGCGCCCCACGAAGGGCTTGATGACGCTCCCCCCCTGGACCTCATGGTCATACTGGCGCTGAATCCATTCCCTGGAGCAGATATTGGGTCTCCCCAGCATCTCCTTGAGCAGATTCCCGTAATCCCCGGGTTCGGCCAGAACCGGCTCGAAAAGCCCGCGGCTCTCGGGAGGCATCCAGTGAGCCTCGAACTCCCACTGGGGAAAATCCTCGGCAAAAAAGCTGAGGTCCAGATAGGCCACCGTCTTTCCCTTGTACCGCAGGTCGAGCCTCCCCGAAGCTTCATACTGGCCGATGACGGAGCTTTCCACTTCATGCTTGGCGGAGAGTGCCAGAAAGCGTTCGATGCTGGTCGGGTGAACGGCCACGGTCATCCGCTCCTGCGATTCCGAAACCCAGATCTCCCAGACATCGAGCCCTTCATACTTGAGGGGCACGCGATCGAGATCCACGACAGCCCCCCCTCCAAAGCGCGCCGATTCGCCGACCGACGAAGAGAGGCCTCCGCCGCCGTTGTCGGTGATGAAGGTGATCAGTCTCTCGTCCCGGGCCTCGAGAAGGAAATCGTGCATCTTTTTCTGGGTGTAAGGGTCCCCGATCTGGACGTGTCCCGCCGGTGTATGCTCGCTGTAGCTCTCGCTCGACGCCGTGACGCCGTGAATTCCGTCCTTCCCCACCCTTCCCCCGCACATCACAATGAGATCCCCCGGCTCCGGCCTCTTTTCAGCCGTCGGCTCGCCTCCGATCGCTTTGGGCATGATCCCCAGCGATGCCACGAAAACGAGGCACTTGCCCAGGTAAGCGTGATGATAGAAGAGATTCCCGAAAGGCGTGGGAACGCCGTGCTTGTTGCCTCCGTCTTTGACCCCTTCGACGACGCCGTCCAGCAGTCTCCGCGGATGCAGATGGGGCTTCAACGGACCCGGGTAGTCCCTGGGGCCGACGCAGTACCCGTAAAGACCGGCGACGAGCCGCGCCCCCTTTCCCGTGCCCATGATGTCCCGGTAGATCCCGACGATGCCGGTGAGCGCCCCGCCGTAAGCCTCCATGTTGGATGGGCTGTTGTGGGTCTCGCCGGTGATCACGTAGGCGTGGGTGTCGTCGAACCGGGCCACCCCGGCATTATCCCAGAGCACCGAGACGACCCAGTCCTTCTTCTCCTGAATAGAAAGAGTGGGCGCTTCAATGCAAGTCTTGAACAGATTGTCCACCACCTGCGCTTCGCCAGTGGACAGGTCTCGGTAATGGAACTTTCCCCGGAACGTATTGTGGTTACAGTGATCGCTCCGGGCTTGCGAAATGGCCTCTAGCTCCACGTCTGTCGGGACTGAGAGCCCCACCGAGCGACGGGCCTCCAGCACCCGGGGCCGCAGGAAATAATTGCGGATAACGGGGACATCCTGGGCATTCAGGGCAAGGCTTCGCTCACGGCTGAGCGCCATGAGCGCCTCATCGGAAGGAATGGGAATCTCGCTGACCTCGGGGGTGTGCTCCAACATGACTCGCGGAAGGATGATCCCCACACCGTTTTCGGGATCCCAGTCATTTCGGGAATACACTCGCCACTGCTGAATGATGTCGTTGGCGAGGAGCTCCCTGGCCACCCACTCCACCTGAGAGCGCTCCCAAGGAGCCCCTGCCAGGAGATACAGTCTGGAGGTATAGGCCGTTTCATCCCGGGACAGCGAGCGCCCCAGATAGTCGCCGATGGCTTCGATGGCGACGCTCCCCGCTGTATCGCGGACGCCGGGACGAAATCCCACCCAAACCGCCCAGTCAAAACCTCCCGCAATCGGGCCGAAACCGGACTGCTGGCTGACCGGATTGGTGAAGATCTCCCGACGGATGGCATCCAGTTGACTGTCATCGAGCGAGGTGTCGAGGGTGAGGATGTGAATCACACGCACCTGGCTCACCTGCCACCCGAAATAATCCCGAATCTTTCTGCAGAGCCCCGCACCCTCGGCATCGAACAGATGGGGTTTCAGGGTGATTTCAAGCCGTTTCGCCATGACCGTGTCTTCTGCTTCTAGGCAATCAGCAGTTTCACTGCTATTGCCATGAGGATGATCCCACCCACTATCTCCATGCGCTGTCCAAATCGGCTGGACAAACGGCTGCCGAGCTTCATGGCCGCCCAGGTCATCACGCATGCCGTAATGCCGATGCAGACGGCGGCAGCCAGAAGGCTTTGTCCGAGAACGCCGATGCTGAACCCAACCCCCAATGCATCCATGCTCGTCGCCACGGACAACACGACCAGGCTCATCCCACGGGTCGGGTCCTTGCATTCCTGGTCTGCGGGGACTTCGTCCGGATGGAAGCTCTCGTAGGTCATCCGGGCACCGATGAAAAAGAGGAGCCCGAAAGCGAGCCAGGGTCCCCACTGCCGCACCAGGCCGAAGGCGTTCATTCCAATGACCCAACCCAGAAGGGGCATCAGGAACTGAAACAAGCCGAAATGGAAGGAGAGACGAAACACCTGGCGCGGTCCGCAGAACCTCGTCCCAACGCCCATGCCCACGGCAAAGGCGTCACACCCCAGAGCGATGGCGATCAAGACCGTTTCATAAAGATGCAAGCTTCACCCCGATATCGAGCAGCCGCCGCCGCCAACCATACAGGGCCACCCTCCGCCGATGGAAGCGTTCATCACCCTGCAGTGGAGAAAACTCGGAGCCTGATGCAGGAGCAAACAGAAAGAGCGGGCAAAGCCCACTCTCAGATGGTTTCGGCTTCCATCAGCCCTGCACGATGACGCATCAACACTCACCGACCGGCCGCATCCATGAAAAAGCTGCAACCGGAGACACTGCTCCGTTACAGCGCCATCCGGCGAGCGCTTATGTGTAGTAGCAGCTGTACATGCTCGTCGTTGCGTCGTACTTGCCGGACATCTCCGCCAAAAGCCTCTCCGTGTCGCGCTCGACGGCCACGAACTTCACCCCCATTCCACGAGGCGAAAGCGCATCGTTGGGACCATAGATATTGGTCCACACCACCTCTCCCTGAAGCTCAATGGTATTCTTGAAGCCCGGAAACTGAAGGACGACCTTGAGTTTGCTGTTCAGAGGCAGGGGCTCCTGACATTCAACCAGCACCCCCCTCTCGCTGAAATGCATGGAAGTGCCCCTGCCGGTCTGACCTTCGGAAGTGAAGGTGACCTGGCAGGGCCCCAGCTTCTCAGAGCCCTTTTCCTTGCCTGGAGTCTGATTTTCTGTGTCTGTCATGACTGATTTCTAACGAAGTTCCGCACTGAAGGTTTTCAATACTTTCGCCACGAGCTCTCCGTGCAAATCGTTCACCTCTTCATCGGTCAAGTTGCGATCATTTGCCCGGTAGGTCAAGCGGTAGCCGAGACTCTTCTTACCCGCACCCAGCTGAGGGTTTCTGTAAATATCGAAAATCTCCACCTGCTCCAAAAGGGGGATCTGCTGCTGCCAGACAAAATCCCACGGCTCCCGGGCAGGAAGGTTTTCATCCACCACCAGAGCCATGTCGCGGATGACCGAAGGAAACCGGGGGAGGGATCTGAAAAGAGGTTGTGGACGTCTCAGCTCAAAGAGTCGGTCGAAATCCAGCTCGAAAAGGAAGACCCCCTGCTTGATGTCAAAAGCTTCCAGCACCACCGAATGAACGGGCCCAAGAGCCCCGAGCCTCATGGATTGGGAGAAGACGGAAGCCGAACGCTTTTCATCCAGATAAGGGGGAATGGCCTCGCTTCTAAAGGTGATCTCACTCAGGTTAAAGAGAGCTGCTATTTCTTCGACCACCCCTTTCACATCGGAATAGTCCACCACACCCGGTCCCCCGTAGAGGAGGTCTGTGCTGCGTTTGCCCGACATGAGGCCGGCCAGCTGGTGCGGCTCGTCGGGCAGCGCCTCTCCGGAGCGCGGAATGAACACCTTGCTCAGCTCGTAGATCCGCATGTCTTCGTTGCGATGATCGAGGTTGCGGCGAGCCGTCTGAAGGAGTCCGGGAACGAGACTCGTGCGCATCACGCCCTGCTCTTCACTCAGGGGGTTCAGAACAGGAATCGGCGACAGGCCCGGGTCCCCCTCGGAAAGCCTGAGCCTGGAGAGGGCGGCATGCGAGATGAAAGCGTAGTTGATCACTTCATCGAACCTCGCGGCACACAATGCATCTTTCGTGGACTGGCGGGCCCGGAGATAGGGATTCACCGGCTCGGCATGAACTGCCGCCAGAGGGGAAGTGACGGGAACCTGATCGTACCCCACGACTCGAACGACCTCTTCGGCCAAATCCACCTCGCGGGTGATGTCGGGGCGAAACGCCGGGGGGGTCACCTTCAGGGTCTCTCCCCCATCCAGCTCTTCCACCTGCATCTGCAGGGACTGTAATGCCCTGGCCATCTTGGTGCCGCTGAGCGATGTCCCGAGAAAGCGGTTGGTCCTTCCCACGCGCAAAGTAAGCACGGGAGGCCGGTACGGCGTCGGGTAGACGTCGATCCTGCCCCGTGCGATCCGACCGCCTCCCGTTTCTGCCACCAGCTGCGCGGCCCGGTCGAGAGCCCGGATCACGCCCTCCGGGTCCACACCGCGTTCGAATCGGTAGCTGGACTCGGATCGCAGCCCAACCTTCTTGGTGGTCCGCCTAATGCACAGGGGATCGAAGCAGGCGCTCTCGATGAGGACGTCGGAGGTGTCCGCATAGATCTCGGAATTGAGCCCCCCCATGATCCCGGCCAGGGCCACCGGTCCTTCACCATCGCAAATGAGCAGACTGTCGTCGAAAAGGGTCCGCTCCACTCCGTCGAGGGTCGTCAAACGCTCACCGGCCCGAGCCCGGCGCACGACGATCCGGCGCTCCCGAAGCCGGTTCCAGTCAAAGGCATGGAGCGGCTGTCCCGACTCCACAAGCACATAGTTGGTCACATCGACGATGTTGTTGATGGCCCTCAGGCCCGCATCCTCCAGTCGCCTGCGCATCCACTCCGGGGAAGGTGCAATGGTCACCCCCTCAACGATCCGGGCAGAATAACGCGGACAGCCAACGGGGTCATCCACGGTGACGGACGTGAGCTCGCCAATGGGTCTGCCCGTTTCTTCCAGCTCACTGGCAGGAGGCGCCACCGGCGTTCCGCAAATGGCCGCCACCTCGCGGGCGATGCCCAGGACCGAGAGACAGTCTCCTCTGTTCGGAGTGATGCTGATCTCCAGAACAATCCCTTGAATGTCGAGGGCCTCGTCGAGCGGAACCCCCAACCGCGTGGCATCGGGGAGAACCCAGATGCCGTCGGCATCTTCTCCCAGCTCCAGCTCCGTCTGGGAACAGAGCATTCCCTGGGATGTGATTCCCCGGATGGTCGTCTCCCTAATCACGAGTCCACTCGGAAAAGATGCCCCCGCAAGCGCCAAAGGAACGATGATGCCCGCTTTCACGTTGGGGGCGCCGCAAACGATCTGATAGCTCGCCTTCCCGTCTGAAACCGTACACAGGCTCAATCGATCCGCATTGGGGTGTTGAACGACCTTTTCAACGCGAGCCGTGACAATGCTTTTCAGGTGCGCATGACGGTCATGAATGGCATCGACCTCGAGGCCGACCATGGTCAGTCGGTCAGCCAGCTCTGTGACCGAAAACGGGATATCTACGAAGCTGCGAAGCCATTCAAGGCTGATGTTCATTTCTTGTCCTCACTCCGTGTCTCAAGGATCGAGCGCCCGAACGGTCGAATCCGAAGCTGACCTCGCGACCGCCCGGATCTGAAGATCTCCCGGACCTGCGGGATGTTTTCGGGATCTGACGATGCAGCCTTGCGAGGTGGGGGATCAGAACTGCCTGAGAAACCGGAGGTCGTTCTCGAAAAACAGCCGAAGGTCGTCGATGCCATATTTGAGCATGGCGATTCGCTCGATGCCCATGCCGAAAGCAAAGCCGGTCACTGTCTCCGGGTCGTAGCCGACCATTGTGAACACTTCCGGGTCCACCATCCCGGAGCCCAGGATCTCCAGCCAGCCTGTCTGGGAGCAGACCCTGCATCCGGCACCGCGGCACATGACACACTGAATGTCCACTTCGGCGCTGGGCTCGGTGAACGGGAAGAAGCTCGGCCTGAAGCGGAGCTCCACATGGGGTCCGAACATCTGATGCACGAATACCGTGAGGATCCCCTTGAGATCCCCAAAAGAGATGTTCTCTCCCACCATCAGACCTTCAACCTGGTGGAACATCGGGGTGTGCGTGACGTCTGAATCACACCGGTAGGTACGGCCGGGGGCAATGATGCGGATGGGAGGGCGGCGCTTTTCCATCACCCTGACCTGAAGGGGCGATGTATGCGTTCTCAGTACCACGTCTTCTGAAATATAAAACGTGTCCTGCATGTCGCGAGCCGGGTGGTCCTTGGGAATGTTGAGGGCCTCGAAATTGTAGTAATCCAGTTCGATTTCCGGGCCTTCCACGGTCTCGAAGCCGAGCCCCCCGAAAATCCTTCCGATCTCGGCCGCCGTCTGGGTGATGGGATGCAGATGCCCTCTCAGCGGCCGCCTGCCCGGGACCGTGACGTCGAACACCTCCCTGCGGCTCTGGTGCCTCCCCCTGGCCAACTCCAGCGCCCCGCCCAGGAGCCTCTCCAATTCCTCTTTGGCCTCGTTCAGCACCCTGCCGACACGGCGCCGCTCGTCGTCGGGAAGGGTGACCAGCCCTTTGAACAGAGCCGCCAATTCTCCCTTGCGTCCCAGGTAACGCACCCGCGCCTGCTCCAGCGCCTTGACATCGTCTCCCGCCCCGGAGATCAGCCTGGACGCCGACTCGAGAAGCGATCGGATCTCTGTTTCCATTCTCTCTGCAGCCGTCTATGCCGCCTGCCTGGCGACCTCCACGAGTTTGGCGAAAGCAGACGGGTCCGTCATGGCGAGATTCGCCAGGGCTTTCCGATCCAGCTCGACATTGGCCGCTTTCAAGCCGCTGATAAACTTCGAATAGCTCATGCCGTGCTCACGTGTGGCCGCGTTGATGCGCATGATCCAGAGACCGCGAAATTCCCGCTTGCGGACTTTGCGGTCCCGGTAGGCAAACTTCAGCGCACGATCGACGGTTTCGGCCGCCGAACGGAGAAGCTTCGAGCGACCTCCCCGAAAGCCTTTGGCCTGACTGAGTATCTTCTTGCGGCGCTCCCGCGATTTGACGGCTTTTTTTACTCTTGGCATTGACCGGACTCCTCACTGCCCCAAAGGCAGCCACTGCGGTGTCGCCACCGCTTACAGATAAGGCAGCATGCGCTTCAAGGCGCTCACATTGATGGCATCCACGACCGTACTCTGACGCAGGCGGCGAGTCCGTTTGGACGGCTTTTTGGTCAGGATGTGGCTCTTGTTGGCCCTGGCTCGCAGGAATTTGCCGCTGCCGGTCCTCTTGAATCGTTTGGCGGCAGCCCGGTTGGTTTTCATCTTCGGCATTCCATCCTCCGTCGCCGGGTCCAGCGAAACAGCCCAAAAAACCCGACGCAATCCCAACAACTCACAGAATTGGCGCAGAAATACCTCTTCCGCCTCATCGATGCCGGAAAAGTTGCACCGACCACTCCCACCGGGATGTCCCTCCGTGGGACCCGAAACGTGAAATTTATTGGGCTCCTCGGTGAGTGTCAAGTCCTTTCTTCAGAGAGACCGCTCAGGACTTGGGGGAAAGCACCATGACGAGATTGCGTCCCTCCATCTTGGGGGCCTGTTCCACGACGACCTCGTCTTTGAGCTCTTCCTGAATGCGCCGGAGGACTTTCATCCCCTGATCGGCATACGCAATCTCCCGACCACGGAAGAGGATGGTGATCTTGGCCTTGTCCTTCTGGCCGAGAAAGCGCCTGACATGCTTGATCTTGGTCAGAAGGTCATGCTCATCCGTCTTTGGGCGTATTTTGACCTCCTTGACCTGGATCACCGTCTGCTTCTTCTTCGCCTCCTGGCTCCGCTTGCTCTGCTGATATTTGAACTTCCCGTAGTCCATGATCTTGCAGACCGGAGGAGTGGCATTGGGAGCGACTTCCACCAGGTCGAGCTCATCCTGCGTCGCCAGCTCCAAAGCCTTTTTCAGCGGCAGCACACCCAGTTGTTCCCCCGCACGCCCAATGAGTCGAACCTCGAGCGCTCGAATTTTTTCATTGACGTTGACTTGCTTCTCCAGATTCACGCCTCCTTTCCTGACCTACGTTTCCCCCCTCAGGCAATGCCCAGGCCCACACGCCCCTTGGTGGCCTCGACGCACTCCTTTTCAACCATGGCGATGAAGCTGTCGGGGCTCATCAGGTCGAGCTGAACCCCGTCTCTTCGCCTGGGACTGATCCCCCCGGCCTGAACCTCTCGATCTCCGACCACCAGCATGTAAGGTATCTTCTGCGATTGAGCCTCTCTGATCTTGTACCCCAATTTTTCATTCCTGTCATCGAGCTCGACGCGCATCCCGGCATTCTTCAGCTTCTCGTAAACCTCGCGGGCGAAGTCGTGCTGGGCATCCGTTACGGTGACCAGAATGGCCTGCACGGGCGCCAGCCACGTCGGAAATGCCCCCGCGTAGTGCTCGATGAGGACACCCATGAAACGCTCGATGGCCCCCAGAATGACCCGGTGCACCATGACCGGTCGATGGCGGTTGCCGTCGTCGCCCACATAGGTCAGGTCGAAGCGGTCCGGGAGGGTGAAATCACACTGGATGGTGGCGCACTGCCATCGTCGTTCCAGGGCGTCGCGCAGCTTGATATCGATCTTGGGTCCGTAGAATGCCCCCTCCCCCTCACAGATGCTGTAAGGAATCCCTTTGCCCTCCAGGGCACCGATGAGGGCGCTGGTGGCTCTCTCCCAGTCGGCATCCGTTCCTATGGCCTTTTCGGGCCGCGTGCTGATTTCCATTTCATATGAAAAACCGAAGATCTCCATGACATCCATGACAAAATCGATGATGGACTGAATTTCCTGATGCAATTGATCCGGTGTACACAGGATATGGGCGTCGTCCTGAGTGAACTGCCGCACGCGCAGCAGCCCGTGAAGGACTCCGGACTTCTCATGCCGGTGGACCGTTCCCAGCTCGAAATAGCGAATGGGCAGGTCGCGGTAGCTCCGCACCCTGGACTTGTAGATGAGCATGTGGGAAAGGCAGTTCATGGGCTTGATCCCGTAGGACTGCTCGTCGATCTCCGTGAAGTACATGTTCTCCCGATAGTGGTCAAAGTGGCCCGACCGCTTCCACAGTTCCGTCTTCAGCAGGGTGGGCCCGATGACGAGGTGATATCCCCGACGCAAATGCTCCCGCTTTTCGAAGACCTCGAGAATGTGGCGGATCAGCGCCCCCTTGGGATGGTAGATGACCATTCCTGCGCCCACTTCATCGCTGAAGCTGAAAAGGTCCAGTTCCTTGGCCAGCCTCCGATGATCCCGCCGTTGAGCCTCCTCGAGAAACTTGATGTACTTCTTGAGCGCATCCTTGTCGGGAAACGCCGTTCCATAGATCCGCTGGAGCATGGCGTTCCGCTCGTCCCCTCGCCAGTAGGCCCCGGCCACGCTGGTCAATTTATAGGCCTTGAGATGACCCGTGTCCGGAATGTGCGGCCCCCGGCACAAATCCACGAAGCCACCCTGCTCATAGATCGACACCGTGGGATCCTCGAAGGACTCAATGAGCTCGATCTTGTATTTCTCGCCGGCAGACTCGAAAAAGCGGACCGCCTCCTCCCGCGATAGCACCTTTCGTTCAAAGGGCAGTTTCTCCCCAACGATCAGCCCCATCTTGGCTTCAATCTTTTCGAGATCGTCCTGCGTGAACGGACGATCCACCTCGAAGTCATAGTAGAATCCGGTTTCGATGGCCGGTCCGATGGCGACCTTGGCTTCAGGGAAAAGTGCCTTCACCGCCTGGGCCATGATGTGCGACGCGCTGTGGCGCAGGATATCCAGGCCTTCGGGCGAGTCTGTGTTGACCGGACGGATTTCGGCATCCTCCTCCAGTTTCTGGCTGAGATCCACCAGACGACCATTGAGGTACGCAGCGACTGTTCCATTCATGCCCTCTCCCCAACTCTTCAGGACATCTCCAACCGAGACACCCTTGGGAAAGGTCTGCTGATTGCCATCCTGGAATGTGACCTGAATCATTTCAGACTGCATTTCGAATGTCCTATAGCCTGCTGCATGAGTGGTGGAGGGTCTGACCGTGAGCCCCCAACAAAAAAAGGCACCGCGCCTCGTTCCGAGGGAGGATGCCTATTCATCGGGGAGTCAACCGAATAATCCGATCGGTTTCAGGGCTGTGCTGCAGCGCGATCCTTCAAGAGTCAACAAAGCGAACAGGCGCCTTATTCAGATCAATCCTTCCACCGTAGGTTGAACGCGGCCGCTTCAGTACATCTGTTCTGGTAGGCACGGGCGGTTTCGAACCGCCGACTTCTACCGCGTCAAGGTAGCGCTCTCCCACTGAGCTACGTGCCTACGCGTTGCGTGCATCTATAACGGTCTCCCCAGAGCCTGTCAAGAAAAATGCCAACAGAAAAATGCACTCCATGGAGAACCTGTTTCAGCCCCGACACGGCCAGCAAATCGAGCAGGAAAGCGGACTCCATCGGAAGACCGCCCGTCGCGTGGCATTCCCTCCAACCGCAAAGGTTTGCAGCTGCGGTCATGCACGATGAGCAACTTTCATGGGTGTCTCAACTCAATGGCTGCGCCCTTCATGATTTCCACGCTGTCCCTCCAGCAGGGAAAAACCCGCCACGATGTACTGCACACCGCTCACGACGGAAAAGCCTGCCGTGCAGACAAAAAGCAGCAGATAGGCCCAGTGCGGGAGCCTCAGCAGGTCGGACGCCAGGACGGCCAGAACCGTGATCAGCTGAATCACGGTGGTCGCCTTGCTGGTGGCCGAGGGCTTCATTTCCACCGGAACTTCATGGAATTGCAGGGTCATGATGCCCATCATGATCATCAGGTCACGGCTCACCGTGATGATCACCAGCCAGTTGGGCACCTTGGAGAGCCAGGCCAGCAATATGAAGCTGCTCACCAGAAGCAGCTTGTCCGCGAGCGGATCCAGATAAGCCCCGAGCTTGCTCTTCTGATTCAGCAGGCGGGCAATGAGGCCATCCAAGCCATCCGTCATGCCGGCAATGAAGAAGACAGCGAGGGCTTGGTTCAACTTGTGGTCCAGCAGGAACCAAATGAGCAAAGGGGTGAGAAAGATCCGCATGAGGGTGAGAAAATTCGGAATCGTCATCGTGCGAGGTCCCTACTGCGTCTCCCCGATGTTGCCGAAAACCACCGTCATGGAATGTCGGTCTTCCAGAAAATCCATGACCTGGACCTTGGGACCTCCTGGAGAGATCTCCCGGCCGTCGAGTGCATCCCGCACAGAGCGCCCATCCACTCCCTCGATCAGTACCGTGATATGGTCGACTCCCAGCTCGAAGCCGGATATCTTTGCATCCTTGAACATTGCCTCGATCTCTTTTCTGACCATCTCCCAGGCACTCTGGGGGTGTGACGCCCGTATGGTGATGGTCCAGCTTTCCAAACGCCGCGCCGTTTCCGGGATGGTCTCCCGGGCTACAGGTTCCTCCTGACCCGAAAGAGCACTGTCGATGGCCGGCAGGACGGACTCTGCGAGGTGGAGCACTCCCTCCTCGAGGGATCTGGTGTCAAGAGCCCGCTCCTCACTGATCTCACCTTCAGGGCTCCCCGTCGACACCTCCACGATCTGCAGCGAAGCCAGAAGTCGCTGGTTTCCCGGTTGCGAGGGATCGAGCCAGCTCTTTCCAATCACAGCCCTGTCCCAACCGGCTCGGCGAGCCAAAGCCAGCACTTCCTCCACTTTCAGGTTGCCTTGCTGGTCCGCCTGGAGCGATTGAACCGGCGCAAACCGTGGCGTCCAATCCAGATTCCTGGCATGTTCCAGAATGCTTCGGGCAAAGGGCGGCAGCCGACTCTCCGCCCCCTGCTCCGGCAAGACCCACTTGGCCTCCCATTTCTCAACCACAGCCCAACCGACCATTGGCTTTGCAACCCCGGGATCGTCGCCGGAACGTCCCTCTCCAACCCTCTGCGGCGGGGACAGGGCCATTCTGGTCGCCCTGTCCTGGACGGCTTCCACGACTATGGGCTGCGCCGAAGGCGGGATCTGAAATCCGTGCTCGCGGAGATCCTGAAGCAGAAGCTCCTTGGATACCGTCACCTGTCCGGTCACCCGATAGAGCCCATTCGCAAGCCCTTCCGAGGCCAACTGGTACCCATCAACATATTTCTCCTTGTGCAGCAGTAGCTTCTCCTGAATCACCCCGAACATGCTCTGGGTGCTGGCAGGCCCCAGCACACCCGCAACGGCCTGCAGCACCCCACTGGAAGTGAGATCCTGAATGGCCTCCATCTGGCTTCTGGGAAGGTCGTTGGGATAATACATGGCCTGCCCCTGAGCGAAGTAAACTTCCGTCTTCTGGGGAGCCTGCGCCCAGGCTGGGCTCAGCGCCAAACCCGTGATGACGAGCACACCCACTGCCGCCAAAACTGCTCCTCGAACGGCCCGGCATTCAATCCAGTTCTTTCCCACCCGCGAGCAACTCCACATCAAGCGTACGCTCCATTCCTCGAAATCCGAAATATGTTTGATGGTTACCATCTTCCCATGTCGGTGTATTCTTTGGTATCATACTCTCGGATCTAACGGAAGGAGATTCAACTGGAAAGCCAGCCTGACCGTTCCACCATAGAGCATCACCTGGTGATGCCTGCTCAGATCCATTACCTCCGATTCATTCTGGAGGCCTATGAGGGGATTGCCAGCATGACGACCAGAGACTCATCTCTGGGCTGGATACAGCTCAATATCGCACCGGGGAATGAGGCTGAAGTTCACCAGATCCTGACCTTCGAAAGCAGGCGGCTTGGACTGCGCCATCTGGCCATCACAAGCTCGGAGTAGCCAGCCCGGGACGAATCGTTGTCATCCACAATCTCACGCTGGTCGATGGATAGCCGATCCGTGGAATGGCCACTCCTCGCCGGAAAGGGGGGAAGCCATGGAAAGAGGGTGGTTTTTGCTCCCCTTTTTCTGTAGAATAGGCGCGGTTCCATTCGAGCGTCTCCGTACAGAACAGAGATGGAGCTCCTCGGATGGCTTCTCCTTTTCCATTGCCGGTGACCGCTCCTTGCAGGAGCCTCCATCATTCGGGGATGCGTGGAGCCGAGGCGTTGTGACAACCACATTGGGCGAAAGGCCGGGGATATGGGGCAGGATTCACCATTGCAGGCACTCGATGTCAGAGACTATCCTTACGGAGGTGTCATTGTCAGAGAGGGCGATGATTGCACGTTTTTCTACGTCGTCCTCAACGGAGAAGTGCAGGTCAGTGAAAGGGGCAAAAATATCCGGGTTTTGAGCGCTCACGACATATTCGGCCTGGAAAGCGTCGTGTTCAGAAGACCGAGCTCGTACACGGTTCGGGCCATCACCGAGACACGCGTGGCCACCTATGCACCCGACGCGCTGGACCGGTTCATTCGAGAGAATCCGCGGATGGCTCTGAGCATTCTCTCCTCGCTCCTCCATCAACTGAAGGAAACGACCCGCACCCTGGCCGATGCGTCCTCCGAGCTCGCCCTGGAAGGCGTCAGGCTGAGCTTCTATGCCGACGGAGAGAAGATCATCGAAGAAGGAGGGAGGGGCAAGGATTTCTTTCGCCTGGTCTCCAGCGAAGGGGGGCTTCGGGTCACGAGCGGCGGAGAGGAGATAGCGTGGATCAGAAAGCCCGGGGAGTTTTTCGGTGAAATGGCCTGCTTTCTGAATGTTCCTCACCAGGCCACCGTGACCAGTGTGGGCGAAAGTGCCGTGGAGGTGTACGAATTCAGTGACATCGAGCTCATCGCCAAGGACAACCCGGATCTTGTGCTCCAGATGATGCGGATCCTGGTGGAGCGATTGCAAGACCTGAAACCCAGAAAACCGAAAACCCTGCATTGAGATATGCCCAAAACTTCCTCTTCTTTTGAAGACAGCCCGCCGTACCTCTATGTCCACACGATCGGCTGCCAGATGAACGAATACGACTCCCAGCGTGTGCAACAAATTCTGGGTGTCCAGGGATACGCACTCACAGGCGACATCGACCAGGCGGACGTGATCTTTCTCAATACCTGTTCGGTGCGAGCCAAGGCTGAGCAGAAGGTCCATTCCTACCTGGGGCGCCTTCGCAAGCTCAAAGCACGCAAACCGGGACTGAAGATCATTGTTGCAGGTTGCGTCGCCCAGCAATTGGGCGCAAGTCTTCTGGGACGATTCGAGCATCTGGACCTCGTTCTGGGAACCCGTGCCATTTCGTCTGTCGGCGGTCTGCTGCATCGAGCGGTGACTCGTTCAGAGCGGCTGGTTCATCTCCCGGAGGTCGAGGAGGACGGCTGGGACTCCTTTCTGAAACAAGGTCACCTCACATCTCCGGGTGTTGTCGCACCGGTCACCATCATGCAGGGGTGCGACAATTTCTGCTCCTACTGCATCGTTCCGCACGTCCGCGGCCGCGAGCGCAGTCGGCCGGCCGATGAGGTCCTGCGGGAGATCCGGCTTCTCACCGAGCATGGCGCCAAAGAGATCCTCCTTCTGGGACAGAACGTGAATTCTTATGGAAAGGGTCTGGATGAAGGCTTGAATTTCTCAAGGCTCCTCCATCGAATCCACGAACAGACCACCCTTCTCAGAATTCGTTTCACCACCTCTCACCCCAAGGATTTGACCGAGGACCTGATCCGCTGCTTCGCCGACCTGCCGCAGCTCTGTCGATGGATCCACCTGCCTTTTCAAACCGGCTCCGACCGGATTCTCCAGAGAATGAATCGAGGATATACCTCGGCCCATTATATGAGCCTCATCGAGCAACTGCGCTCCCTCTGCCCGGACATGGGACTTTCCGCAGATGTCATGGTCGGGTTTCCAGGAGAGGCCGAAAGCGATTTCCGTGATACGCTGCGGCTGATTCAAGACGTTCGATTCGACAATCTTTTCTCCTTCAGCTACTCGGACAGGCCCTTCGCCCGGGCCTCGGAGCTTCCGGACAAGATCCCGGAGGACGTGAAAGCCGCCAGACTTGCGGAGCTTCAGCACCTCCAGGGGGAGATCGTCCTGGAGAAGAACAGGGCTGAGATCGGAAGCGTCCGGGAGGTGCTGGTTGAAGGATCCAGCAAGCAGTCGGACGGCCGTCAGTTGACGGGGCGCACCGAGCAGAATCGCATCGTCAACTTCGAAGGCCCCACGGAGCTCATCGGCCGCCTCGTGCAGCTCAGAATTCTCAATGCTTTCCAGCATTCGCTGCGTGGTGAGCGGACTGCATGCTGAGAGCATGCCTCCCATGGGCCGGCACGGGTTGTTTTTGCTCTCGCGGTTTGTTCTTGTTGATTTATGATTTGTTTTGCTTTAGATGTTTCCAATTCTGGGGATTATGCAGGCGGCCAGGTCGATCCCGCCACGGCCATCGAGCACCGGCGGCAAGATGCCGCGGGGAGCGGTGACCGGATTGACCGGCTTTTGATGATGGCACAACGAGGTTAGTCACGAAAGGTAGGTGAGTACTGAATGGCGGAGGGTGATAGCAGAGAAAGCATTGAGAAAAAAATCCGCAAGCTCCGTAAAGATTTTCAAAAGAACGTCCAGCCTGTCTTGCGTCGCCACAATTACTATCTCTCCAAAGGGGAACGGCGCCGGATCAAGAAGAAGAAGGCGATCAAGCGGATTCAGCGCCGCGAGCGCCGACTTCTGCGCTCAGCGTAGGAGCGAGGTCCGGAGCTCGATGGCGTGACCACCGAGACGAATCAAGGGCACAAGATGGAACAAAAAGCTGCTGTTTTTGAGGGATGAGCTGGTCTGCCTGCGTGCTCCATTCCAACACCGATAAAATCAAAACCCTGAGCCTCTGCAAGGAGCTCAGGGTTTGGTGATTTATGGGCGGTGCCATTGTCTGTGATGCAAAGGACCCCCGCGTACCCTCCCCCGGCGACAGTACTGTTGAATTAAGGGGTGGCACGGGCCAAGCGAAGCTTGCCCGTGACCGAATGAGCTCGCATGGGCAAGCTCCGCTTAGCCCATGGCACCCGGCTTCATGGGCTTCATACTGGCCTCCCGGTCTGATCCAACAGCACTGGCTCGCAGGGGGACCTCAGCCACACGAAATCAGCGCTGTTTGAGAAGGTTGCGCGAGATCACGAGGCGCATGATTTCATTGGTGCCTTCATAGATCTGGGTGATCTTCGCATCCCGCATATGGCGCTCCATGGGGTAATCCTTGCAGTACCCATACCCTCCGAGGACCTGGACACCTTCGACGGCGGCCCACATGGCCGTGTCGGAAGCGAGCAGCTTGGCCATGGCGGCCTCTTTCTCGTAGTGGCGATGATTCTGCTCGAGCCAGGCGGCCCGCAGGGTGAGCAGCTCCGCTGCATCCAGCTGTGTGGCCATGTCCGCAAGCTTCCACTGAATGGCCTGGAAGGACGAAATGGGTCGGCCGAACTGCTCCCGCGTCTGAGCATACTCGATGGCCTCTTCCAGCGTTGCCCGCCCGATGCCGATGGCCTGGGAGGCGATGCCGATGCGGCCCCCGTCCAGGGTGGTCAGCATCTGTTTGAAGCCCTCCCCGAGGCTGCCCAGGAGATTCTCCTTGGGGATTCGGGCGTCCTCAAAGACGAGCTCGGCCGTCCCCGATGCATTGATCCCCAGCTTCTCTTCGACGGTCCCCACATGGAAGCCCGCCGTATTCTTGAGATCCACGATGAAAGAGCTGATGCCTTTGTAGCCGGCAGCCCTGTCCGTAATGGCAGCCAGAACGCAATAGCTCGCAACGTTGCCGTTGGTGATGAACTTCTTGGTGCCGTTGATGAGCCATTCATCCCCGTCCAGCACCGCGGTCGTGTTCATTTTGGCAGGATCCGACCCGGCTCCCGCTTCGGTGAGCCCATAGCAGCCCAACGCCTCCCCGCTGGCGACCGGTCGCAGGTATTTCTGCTTCTGCTCTTCAGTGCCATAGGCGTAGACGGGGAAGTTGTACAGGCTGTTGCACACGCTCATGATCACGCCGCAGGATGCGCACGCCTTGGATATCTCGATCATGGAGAGGACGTAACACACATAGTCCATCCCCGCTCCGCCATATTCATCAGGAATGGTGACCCCCAGCAGCCCAAGCTCTCCCATCTTGTTGACGATCTCTTCCGGGTGCTGATGGGTGCGATCGAATTCCGCCGCGACGGGCTTGATCTCCCTCTCGGCGAACTTGCGCGCCATATCCTGAATCATTCTCTGCTCTTCAGTCAGTTCGAAATTCATGCGACTCCTCCACTTCATGGGATTGATGAAAAACCGTAGCAGTCCCGAGACTCCTCTACATCAACCGCTTCAACTCGATCGGGAACCTGACGGCAGGCAGATCGTCTCCAGATCACCCCCGACAAACTCCGAACACAGCGGCGTCAGCTGGTGAGAGAACCCTTGAAATCGGGCTTGCGCTTTTCGAGAAAAGCCGCAACGCCTTCTCTGGCATCCTGGCTGGCGAAAGTAGCCCCGAAGGCCTCGGCTTCGATGGCGCAGCCGCTCCTGAGGTCCACATCGACGCCCCGGTCGACCACGAACTTGATGCTTCGCAAGGCCGAGGGGCTCTTGGAGGCAAGCTGGGAGGCGACCTTGAGCGTCTCCTCCAGGAGCTTCTCGGCCGGAAACACCTGCGCCACAAGGCCCAGCTCTTTGGCCTGCTGAGCGTCAATCATCTCACCGGTCATACAGAGCTCCTTAGCTTTGGCACGACCCACCAGCCGTGAGAGTCTCTGTGTTCCGCCAAAACCGGGGATGATGCCCAGGTTGATTTCGGGCTGTCCGAACCTGGCCTTGTCCGATGCATAGATGAAATCACAGCTCATGGCGAGCTCGCACCCACCGCCGAGCGTGAAGCCATTGGCACACGCGATGACCGGTTTGGGCAGCTGCTCGAGCTTCGCGAACACTTCCTGCCCCCGCTCGGCGAAGGCACGCGCCTCAAGGGGGTTCATCTTGGGAAACTGGGTGATGTCGGCACCCGCAACAAACGCCTTCTCCCCGGCACCGGTGAGCACCAGCACGCGAATGGTGCCGTCAATGCGGGTCCTCTCGATCACGTCGTTGACTTCCTCGAGGGTGGCGGGGTTGAGTGCGTTGAGGGCTTTGGGGCGGTTGAAGGTCAAAACGCCGACTCCGTCCCGGACTTCGAACAGGATGTTCTCATAGGCCATGATGAAATGTCTCCCCTCAGAAAACTGCATTTTTAAGGATGTTTTTTGCCGGCCCGCCCAAAGACCAGGCGCTTCCAAGGCAGATTCCACCTTCGCGGACTGCAAAGCCCCAAGAGGACGGACGGGCCGAATGCCGCATCATCAACGCTCGAGCACGATGGCCGACCCCTGTCCGCCTCCGATACACAGGGTAGCGAGCCCCTTTTTGGCGTCCCGCTTCTGCATTTCATAAAGGAGAGTCGTCAGGATGCGGGCTCCGGAAGCCCCAATGGGATGGCCGAGGGCGATGGCGCCACCGTTGTGGTTCACCCGCGACAAATCCCATCCCATCTCCCGATTGACGGCGATGGCCTGGGCCGCAAAAGCCTCGTTGGCTTCAATCACGTCGAGATCCTGAGCTTTCCACCCGGCTCTGGCCAAAGCCTTCTGGCTGGCCCGGACAGGTCCCATTCCCATGATGGCGGGATCGACCCCGCTCGAAGCGTAGGATCGGATGGACGCCATGGGCTTGAGCCCCAGAGAGGCGGCCTTGTCTGCACTCATGACCATGATGATGGCGGCGCCGTCGTTGATCCCCGAAGCATTGCCTGCGGTCACGGCTCCTCCCTGCTTGAAGGCAGGCGGCAGCTTCTTCAAAGCCTCCAGGGTTGTGCCCAGGCGGGGATGCTCGTCGGTGTCGAAAAGGATGGGATCCCCCTTGCGCTGCGGGATGGGCACCGGAAGGATCTCATCTTTGAATCGACCCGCCTTGATGGCTGCCTCGGCCTTCTGCTGGCTTGCCAGTGCGAATTCATCCTGCTCTTCCCGGGTGACATTGAACCGCTCGGAGACGTTTTCAGCCGTATTCCCCATGTGATACCCGTTGAAGGCGTCCCAGAGCCCGTCCAGGATCATCAGGTCCACAAGCTTCCCGTCACCCATCCGCTGTCCCCAGCGGGCCCCGTTCAGGGCAAAGGGTGCTGCGCTCATGTTCTCGATGCCACCTGAGACCACGATCTCCGCATCGCCGGTCATGACAGCCTGAGCAGCCAGAAAAACCGATTTCAGGCCCGAGGCACAAACTTTGTTGATGGTGAACGCGGGCACCTCCTTCGGCAGTCCCGCGTTTATGCTCACCTGCCGGGCAGGGTTCTGACCAAGCCCCGCCTGGAGAACGTTGCCGAGAATCACCTCATCAACTTGATCCGGCTGCAGATCGATGCGCTTGAGGGCCTCCTTCAACGCGATCACGCCGAGTTGGACTGCGGGGACATCCTTGAGTGACTTGCCGAAACTGCCAACGGGAGTTCGTACCGCGCTCACGATAACCGCTTGTTTCATGTTCACCTCCGAATTGAGCTGGGAAAAGGGAATGGTGTCACCCCCAACCGCAAGGGAATGATCGAGGCAGCGAAGCGTGGATGGGGTTTCCTAGTATCAAAATCTGTTATTTATAAGAACAAATACCTGTTGTCAAATTCATTGTATTCAGCATTTGCAGGCACTGGCGCTGGGGAAAGGCTGTCCCAGGAGAGATGTCCTGAAGCGCATCAGGTCTTCCCGGGGTCCTATGGCGATCAGGACGTCTCCCACCTCCAGCACCTCCTGGGAGGAAGGATTGTAGACCATGCGGGCGTCCCTGCGCTTGATGGCCACGATGATCAGGTTGAACTGGCTCCGGATTCCCGAGCTCATGAGATCCTTTCCAACCAGAGAGGCTCCCTCGGGAATCTCCGTTTCCTGCATGCTGAGCTCCATCCCTTCCCCGGAAAGGGCCAGCTCCAGGAAGTCCGTGACCGTGGGCTGCAGGATGTTCTGGGCAATCCGATAGGCACCGCTGGCGTAAGGCGAGACCACACGGTCGGCCCCGGCCTTCATCAACCGCTTTTCAGCACCGGCGGTTCCAGCCCGGGCCAGAATCTGGAGGGTCTTGTTGAGATCCCGGGCGGTGAGAACGATGAACACGTTGTCGGTGTCGCGGCTCACCACCGAGACAAGACCCCTGGCCCGCCGAATGCCGGCCATGACCAGAGTTTCCTCCTCGATCGCATCTTCGAAGAGATGAACAATTCGTGATTCTCCGATCCTCTGAAGGGCCGCCTGCTCCTTGTCGATCACCACCACGCCGATGTTTGCCCGGCACAGCTCCTGTGCGATGACCTGCCCCATCTGACCGTGCCCGCACACGATGAAATGGTCCTTCATAGCCTCCAGCTGCTTGCCCAATTTCCGCCTCCGATACATTTCGACCAGTTGCCCGTCCAGAAGGATGCGGGCCATGAGGTTGACGTTGTAGGCCACAAAGCCCGCACCCAGAACGATGAGGAACATGGTGAAGATCCGTCCGGTCTGATCCAGGGGCTTGACCTCGCTGAAACCGGTGGTGCTGAGGGTGATGACCGTCATGTAGAGGGCATCGATGAATCCGTACTCCTCAAAGGTCATGTACCCCGCGATCCCCACCATCAGCAGAACCAGCGATAGCAGCGGAACCATGATGATGTGGTGATGAACCAGGGAGAGCCAGCGTCGCTTCATGATCAACCTTGTTCCGAATTTCGTCCAAACTTCCAGGCCACCTGATCATGATATAGAAGCTTAAGCCAGAAAGGCAATACAAGGTTTTCCGAGAGACACGTCAAAACATTTGACAAGTGATGCCGACTCAGGTAGCTAATAAAAGTTGAACCTGGAAGCATCGATTTGCTGTTGGCACCCTTCAGTCGAGGCCGCCCGCTTCAAGGCAGGGGCCGTGTCCTTGTACCAGTTATCACGTCCACTTACGCGGGATCCAAGAGGAACATTTTGATAAGCTCCAGCAGAGCCCGGACCCTCAGCGCTTGCATGATTTTTCACTTGACAAGATCGCCCTCCCCCCTATAATCACCTTGCAAAATATTGCACAAGCGGGGAATGCTGTGCCGCCGCAAGTTCCGTGTTGCGGCAAACGACAAACCATATACTCTCAACAGGAGAAGAAAAGATGTCCAAGTTGGTTCCTCCCCATGGAAAAGAGAAAAAGCTGAAACCGTTGTTGCTCGAAGGCGCAGCCCTTGCCGCCGAGAAGGAAAAAGCCAAAACCTTGAAGGTCGTCCCCATGAAAAGCCGTGAGGCGTCCGACCTCCTGATGCTCGGCATCGGCGCTTTCACCCCCCTCGATGGCTTCATGGGTTACGATGACTGGAAGGGCACCTGCGCGGAATACAAGATGTCCGACGGCACCTTCTGGCCCATCCCCATCACCCTCTCCACCGACAAGGCCCTGGCCGACAGCATCAAGGTCGGTGAAGAGGTTGCGCTGTTCGACGAGGAGAACAACGAAATCCTCGGAACCATGAAGGTCACCGAGAAGTACACGATCGATAAAGAGTATGAGTGCAAGCAGGTTTTCTGGACCAACGACGTCGCCGGCCATCCCGGTGTCCAGAGTGTCATGGGCCAGAAGGATGTCAACCTGGCGGGTCCCGTGAAGGTGATCAGCGAGAGCTTCTTCCCGAAGGAATTCGCCGGTGTGTATCAGCGGCCCGCCGAAGCCCGCAAGCTCTTCGAAGAAAAGGGCTGGAGGACGGTAGCGGCTCTGCAGCTTCGCAACCCCATGCACCGCAGCCATGAGTTCCTGGCCAAGATCGCCGTCGAAGTGATGGACGGTCTCTACATTCACCAGTTGATCGGCAAGCTCAAACCCGGTGACATTCCCGCCGATGTCCGCGTGAAGGCCATCGATGTCCTCGTCGAGAACTACTTCGTGAAGAATACGGTCATCCAGGGCGGCTACCCGGCGGAAATGCGCTACGCCGGTCCCCGCGAAGCCCTGCTTCACGCCGTTTTCCGCCAGAACTATGGCTGCAGCCACCTGATCGTCGGCCGCGACCACGCCGGTGTGGGCGACTACTACGGCCCCTTCGATGCCCAGAAGATCTTCCTGGACATCCCCGAAGGCGCTTTAGTCCTTCAGCCGCTCAACATCGACTGGACTTTCCATTGCTTCAAGTGCGGCGGCATGGCCTCCATGAGAACATGCCCCCACGGCAAGGATGACCGCCTGCTCCTCTCGGGCACCATGGTCCGCAAGACCCTCTCCGAAGGCGGCGAGCTGCCCGCGGAATTCTCCCGCCCGGAAGTGGTCAAGGTTCTTCAGGCATACTACCAGGGTCTGGAAGAGAAGGTTGAAATCAAGCTTCATGGTGCGGCAACAGGCGATGTGAAGAAGTCATAGACGGAAGAAGTCGAAGCAGAGACTTAAAGAAACCCCAATATCCACGCAAAAGCTTGCCCCCTGAAGGCTGCTTGCGGAGCCCCTGCATCAGGGGGCGGGCCAGGTCTTGAGAAGGGAGGTGTAAGGCTTAAGGCAACGGATTTTCTGAAGGGAAGCAAAATCGACTGAAGGTAGAAGGAATAAACTACTAGGAGGTAAGGCGATGCCAAGTTTCGTAATGACCGAAAAGTGCGACGGCTGTAAGGGGCAGGACAAAACTGCTTGTATGTATATATGCCCCAACGACCTGATGATGCTCGATAAAGAAAAAATGAAGGGCTACAATCAGGAGCCTCAGTATTGCTGGGAATGCTACTGCTGCGTGAAAATCTGCCCTCAGCAGGCCATGGACGTTCGGAGCTACCAGGATTTCTGCCCCATGGGCGCCGCTTCCACGCCGCTCAGAGGCAGCGAGGACATCATGTGGACCATCACCTTCCGTGATGGCCGCATCAAACGCTTCAAGTACCCCACCAGAAGGACTGCAGAGGGTTCCATTAAGCCCTTTGACGGATTCCCCGAGGCCAACCCCGCTGATCTGAACAATGAGTTCCTCCTCGGCGAGCCCGACATCATGGGTGTTAAAGAACTCTGTACAATAAAGAAATAAGGAGACGAAACAATGAGAGATTTCGCGACAACGGTTGTTGAGACCGATGTATTGATCCTGGGTGGTGGGATGTCCGGCTGTGGTGCCGCCGTTGAGGCTGCTTACTGGGCCAAGCCGCTGGGACTGAAAGTGACCTGGATTGACAAGGCCGCCGTCGACCGCAGTGGTCCCGTGGCCATGGGCCTTTCCGCCATCAACACCTACATGGGTCTCGATGGCAAGGTCACCATGAATCCCCGTCAGCCCGAAAGATTCGTCGAATACGTGACCAACGACCAGATGGGCCTGATGCGCCAGGACATGGTTTATGACGTTGCCCGGCACGTCGACTCCTCGGTCAAGCATTTCGACAAATGGGGCCTGCCCATTTGGAAGGATGAGGCCGGCAACTACGTGAAGTCCGGTGAGTGGCAGGTCATGATCGCTGGTGAGAGCTACAAGATCCTCGTGGCCGAAGCCGCCAAGTCCGCCATGGCCACCCTTGGTGACAAAGGCGAGCTCATTGAGCGTGTTATGATCACGCATCTTCTCAAGGACGAGAAGGAAGACAATCGCATCGCCGGCGCCGTTGGCTTCAGCGTGCGTGAAGACAAGTTCTGCGTTTACAAGGCCAAAGTGACGATCTGCCTCCTCGGTGGCGCCGTTCACGTGTTCCGTCCCCGGTCCCAGGGTGAAGGCTTCGGCCGCTCCTGGATGCCCCCGTTCGTCAATGGCTCGGTCTACGCTCTCGTGCTCGAGAACGGCGGCGAGCTGACCCAGATGGACAACACCTTCGTTCCGCCTCGGTTCAAGGATTCCTACGGCCCCGTCGGCACGTTCTTCCTGTTGTTCAAGACCCCGGCCCTGAACGGCCTCGGCGAAGGCTACGTGGGTGCCTATCCGGAAGAGCTGAAGGCATGGGATCCCTATGCAGCTGCCAAGCCGACCCCGACCCCGATGAGAAACTATGAAATGATTCTCTGTGCGAAGGAAGGTAAAACCCCCTTCATGATGCACACCGAGAAGGTCGTTGAGCGCTACAAGGCGGAAATTACCGATCCCAAGGAACTGAAGAAAAAGATCAAGATGTACGAGAGCGAAGCCTGGGAAGACTTCCTGGATATGACCATCCAGGGTGCCACGAACTGGGCCGCCCACAATGTCGATCCGATGGAGAAACCGATGGAGCTGCAGATGTCTGACTCGGTCTTCATCGGCTCCCATGCTTGCTCCTGCGGTGCCTGGTGCTGTGGTCCCGCAGACCTGATGCCCAAAGAGTATGCCGCGACCTTCCCCGAGCAGTACAACTGCATGACCACCATCAAGGGTCTCTTCACGGCCGGCTGCGGCGTGGGCGCCTGTGCCCATAAGTTCTCCAGCGGCTCCCACGTCCAGGGTCGAATCGTCGGCAAGGCAGTCGTGAAGTTCGCCAATGACCACAAGGACTATGCCCCGACGGTTTCCGATGCCCAGATCGCGAAGCTCAAGGAAACCGTTTTCAAACCGATGGCCCTGTTCGAAGAGAAGAAGGGTTTCACCACCCAGGCAGACGTCAACCCGAACTACATCTCCCCCCACAACTACCTGTTCCGCCTGCAGAAGATCATGGGCGAATACTGCGGAGGATGGGAGACCAACTACGGAACGACGGACAAGCTGCTTGAGATCGCCATCTGGAAGCTCGGAATGCTCCTCGAAGATGCCGAGAAGCTGGCGGCCAAAGACTCTCATGAGCTGATGCGTGCCTGGGAAGCTTACCACCGATCCATCGTCGGTATGGCTTGCGCCCACACAAGGCTGGCTCGCCAAGAGTCCAGGTGGCCCGGCTACTACTACAAGTACGACTACCTGAAGCTGGACACCAACAAGAACGTGTTCCTCAACGTGAAGTGGGACAAGGCTGCCAATCAGTGGTCCGTGATCGAGCGGCCCATGATCAGCATCCTCTAATCTTGCTGTTATCAGAGTAGTATGCACGAGGGGCGACCTTTCCGGGGTCGCCCCTCAACATTTCCTGGTAAAATTATCCGTAATCAGTCAGAGCACAGACCCGTTGCTTTCAAGAAGAACTGCCTACCATTGAGAGAATATTCTATGAACGAGCACGGTTCCGAAAAAATCCTCTTCACTCTGGATGAAAAGTTCAGATTCTCGTGTCACAGCGGTCTTCCCTGTTATAATAGCTGCTGCCGCGATATAAATATCTTTCTTACACCTTATGACGTCCTCAGAATGCGAAAAGGCATGGGATTGTCTTCTGAGGAGTTCCTTCAAAAATATACGACTACCCTTTTGGGCGACGACGGCATACCCTTGGTAGTTCTCAAGATGATGGAAGATGAGAAGAAGACCTGCCCTTTTGTGACACCTGAGGGATGCAGCATTTACCCTGACAGGCCCTGGTCCTGCCGCATGTACCCTGTGTTCCCGCTTTCCGCTGAAGAGGTGGAATTCCTGATTGAGGAAAAGGGCTCATGCCTTGGTTACGGACAGGCGGAAGAATGGACGATACGCGAGTGGAAAACACACCAGAATATTGACATATATGATAGCATGAATCAGTCCTATAAAGATATAACGCACCATGAGTTTTTTCAAAAAGGTAATAAACTTGATTCCGGAAGAGCAAAATTGCTTTATCAAGCTTGCTATGACTTGGATTGGTTCAAGAGATTTCTCTTTAACACAAGGTTTTTCAATAAATATAATGTAGATCAAGATCTTATCGATAAGATAGAAAAAGACGATGATCAACTTTTGCTTTTTGCTTATCGATGGGTTAAGTTTGCAATATTTTCAGAAGACACACTAACACTTAGAGACAAGGAAATGGATAAGCTCTGGCAGGCTAGCAGCAAAAACTCCTCATGAGCTTTTATCACTTCAATCGCTGAGTAGCAGGACGTGAGCTGTTTTACTTATATTCTTCTTTTTCTTGAATGGTGCTCTCCTTGCCCATGCTTTTGTATTCCACCACCGTGATACGTGCTCAGAACCTTTCAGCAGGTAACTATCCCAACGCAAGACCATCGCAAACGGCTGACCGACGCCCCTCTTTCATGCACTTGGGGCGTCAGCGCCGGATCATCTTCATCTTCTGACATATTGCTTCTGCGCTGATGATCCTCCTGCTCAAATCCTGGAGGGTTCTACCCCTCTCAACCCTGCCGGGAAAGAGCTCCGTCAAAAAATCTCTTTGAACGGAGTCTCAGGCATGGCCATTTCATTTTTTACTGGTTACAATGTGTCCGTTCGATTCCCCCAGCACAAAGAGCCGAGCACGACATCGCCGATCGACGAATCGCATCAACAGCCGTCGTGGTTGTCTCAAACGGTTTGAGCGTCTTGACAGGCAAGAATAGCTCAACCTGGAACTCTATGTTGACAGAAAGGATTAAAAGCATGTTGCCCAGTACACAATACGTAGAACCTGTCGAGCGCTCTTTAGATTCGAGTTTCAAGTTCAGGTGTCATAAAGATATCAGTTGTTTCAATATATGCTGTCGGAATACGAGTATGCTCTTGACGCCTTATGACATATTCAGAATGAAAACTCGATTGGGACTTTCCTCTGAAGAGTTTCTCAAGAAATATACTTTTGTCCATATCGATGAAGCCTCGTCACATCCTTTCGCAGTTCTTAAAATGAATGAAGATGAAGACGGTAAGTGCCTTTTCGTTACACCCGAAGGATGCAGCATTTATGAGGACCGGCCTGCCAATTGCCGCTACTATCCTGTCGGCAAAGGCGTCATGATGAAAGATTCGGAGAAAGGGCCAATGCCTCAGGAGTTCTTTTTCTTTATCAGGGAGCCAAACTGTAAAGGATATGATCAAGACACTGAGTGGACTGTTGATACATGGAGGAAGGAACAGGGAGTCGACGTTTATGATGAGATGAACAAGGAGTGGGCTGAGATACAATTGAGGAGAGATAATCCAGGCCAACCCAAGCTCGACCCGAGCAAGCAGCCCCTCATTTACATGGCAAGTTATGATTTAGACAGGTTCAAAAAGTTTGTCTTTGAAAGCGGCTTCCTCAAGGTGTTTGAAATTGATCCTGAAGAGATCGAAAAGATAAAGACCGATGACATTGCGCTCATGAAATTTGGCTTCAAATATCTCAAGTACATTCTGATGCTGGAAGAGACGTTGAAGGTTAAGGAGGAACATCTTAAGAAGCAAGAAAGTGGCGAGTAGCTCTCTGGGGGAAAAGCAATTACAGTTA
>Ga0105094_10000175_pt1 | contig 29579 bp, 28 predicted proteins | sample PPLLak1March2015_2_FD_87023 | JGI IMG/M metagenome (GOLD analysis project Ga0105094, IMG submission 87023) | Freshwater sediment microbial communities from Prairie Pothole Lake near Jamestown, North Dakota, USA - PPLs Lake P8 Core (3) Depth... | ecosystem: Environmental > Aquatic > Freshwater >...
CCGGCAGCGAGGGCGAGTCGCGGTGGATCGCGTCAAACAGCGCCATCCCGTCCATGCCCTGCATGCGCAGGTCCGTCACCACCACCTGCGGGCGCGACACCGCCAGCGCCGCCAGCGCCGCCTCCCCCGACTCCACCGCCGTCACCGCATACCCCGCCGCCGTCAGCCGCATCGCGATCAACTGCAGCAGATCCTTGTCGTCGTCGACCAGCAGGACCGTGGATACCTCGCGTGTCATCTCATCACCTTTGCCTGCGCCGCAGCTTCTCCTCGCGCTCGAGGATACCCCTCTCGATCGATCTCAGGGCCTCGAGCTGCTGGCGCAGGGTCTCCTCGCGCTTGTCGCGCTCCTTGTCCGCGCGCTCGCGCTCCCGATCCACCCGCTCGCGCTCGCGCGCGGCCCGCTCTGCGTCGCGGGCCATGCGCTCAAGCTCCCGGGCGCTGCGCTGGCGCTCCGCGACCTGGGCGCCCAGCAGCGCCGCGAACCGCCCGATGCCCGGCGAGCTCGAGTCCGCCAGCGGCCCGAGAAGCTCCGCCGCGCGCGCCTCGTCGCGAAGCGGCGCCGGCAACGTGGCCAGCAGCACCGCGAGCCGCAGGCGGCTGAGCACCGACGGCTCGGCGGCGTGGCTCTGCTGCGCGCGCTGCAGCGCGGCTTTCTGCTCCGGTGCCGGCGCCCGTGCGGCGCTGACGGCTTCTCCGACGATGGCGTCGACCGTCTGGTACGGATCGCCGATCGACTGCAGCTGCGCGCACCCGGCAAGCGTCGCGAGCATCAGCGGCACGAGTACGAGCGCCCTCATGCCGGGACCGCGGCGAGGCGCGGGCTCTTGCGCGGCAGCGTGACGCGGAAGTGCCCGCCGCCTTCCTCGGGAAGGACCCGGATGCGCCCGCCGTGCGCCTCCGCGAACTCCCGCGCGATGGCCAGGCCAAGCCCGCTGCCGGCGATCGGGCCGCTCGCCTTCGCGCGGCCGCGGAAGAAAGAATTGAAGATCGAGTCCTGCTCCTCCTCGGGCACCCCGGGGCCGCTGTCGATGATGTCGATCTCCGCGTCCTCGCCGCTCGAGCGCAGGACCACGGAGATCAGCCCCCCCGCGGGCGTGAACTTCACGGCGTTGCCGATCAGGTTGTCCAGGATGGAGCGCAGCTTTTCCGGGTCGGCCTCGACGCTCACCCGCGCGAGGTCCAGGCCCAGGCGCTGTCCCTTGGCCTGCATCGCCAGTCCGTGCGAGCCTGTCACCTCGCGCACCAGGGACTCGAGCGCCACGGTACGCGGCTCGAGCGAGGCGGCAGTGTGGAGCGCACGTTGGTAGTCGAGCAGGTCCTCGATCAGCCGCTGCAGCTTGACGCTGTTGTCCCGCATGATGGCCACGATCTGGCGCTGCGGCGGGGCGAGCGGGCCGCCGATCTCGTCGTTCAGCAGCTCGGCCCCCTCGCGCAGTGCGGTGAGCGGCGTCTTCAGCTCGTGGGACAGGTGGCGCAGGAAGCGGTTCTTCTCGGCCTCGAGCTCGGCGAGGCGCCGGCGCAGCCAGTCGAGCCGCTCGCCGAGGGTCTGCAGGTCCTCGGGGCCGTGCACGGTGATCGGGCGCGAGAAGTCCGCCCCGCCAAGCTGGCGGATCGAGTCGTCGAGCTGGGCGATCGGCCGCGAGATGTACCGGGTGAGGGCGAGCGCGATAGTGAGGGCCACCGCGGTGCCGAACATGACGAGCAGGATGAGCTGGCGCTGCACCCCTTCGGCGTCGGCGCGCAGGCGGGCCACTTCCCGGTCGGCGACGAGCGAGCTGATGGCGAGCACCTCGTAGGCGTTCTCGGCCAGCTCGCCCGTGAAGCTGCTGATCTGCCGGGTCTCGAGGCGACGGCGCGGCTTGGCGGTGAGCAGCTCGTAGAGCGCCTGCTCCTGCGCCACGGTTTTCTTCAGCGCCTCGAGCTGGCGGGCTTCCAGGGGCAGCAGCAGCAGCTCGTCGGACACCTGCTTGAAGCTGCCATGCACGCGGCCATAGTCCGCCGAAAGCTCGGGTGCGTCGAGCACCGCCAGCTGCTGCGCGAGCCGCTCGATCGAGCCGATGCGGTTGACCAGGGAGCGGCTCGCGCGCGCAGCCTGCGAGGCACTGAAGACTGCCTTGCGGCTCTGCTCGGCAAGCCGCTCGGTGTGCCAGGCCGAGTAGGCCAGCGCGCCCACGAGCGGGGCCGCGACCAGCGTGAAGCCGGTCAGCAGCAGCCCAAGAAATGACCGGGGATACGCCATGTCCTTATAATTTCAACAGATTTCCCCACACGCGAGGACCAATGTCACAGCCGTCGGCCCCGGCAATCTATCTTGTTGCGGCGGTTGCCGCCAATGGAATCATAGGCGCGAACGGCAAGCTCCCCTGGCACCTGCCCGGGGAGCTCAAGCACTTCAAGCAGCTGACCATGGGGCACCCGGTCATCATGGGACGGCTGACCTGGGAGTCGCTCGGCCGGGCGTTGCCGGGCCGGGAGAACATCGTCGTCACGACCACGCCGGACTACCAGGCGCCGGGCGCCGCCGTGGCGAGCTCGCTCGGCAGCGCGATCGCGCTATGCCTTGGCGAGAGCGTGGCTTTCGTGATCGGCGGCACGCGCCTGTTCGCGGCGGCGCTGCCGGTCGCGCGCGGCATGGTTCTCACCGAGATCCACCGGGACTACGAGGGCGACACCGTTTTCCCGGCGTGGGACCGCTCGCAATGGCGCGAGACGCAACGCGAAGCGCATGCCGCACCCGACGGCACGCGCTTCGACTATGTACTTTACGAGCGGGCCTAGCCCTTAGATTCGAACACCCGCACCTCGGGCAGCGGAAAGCCGTTGAACTGGCTGGCATAGGCCGTGGTGTAGGCGCCGGCATTGCGGATATAGACGAAATCGCCTTCCTGCAGATCGGAGGGCAGCGGCTCGTCGCGCATCACGATGTCGACCGAGTCGCAGGTCGGCCCGCCGACTGTCCAGGACACGTCGGGTCCGGAGCGCTCGGTGCGGATGCGGTATTTCAGGCCCTCGCTGGATTCGATCACCCCGCCGAACAGGCCGGCGTCCCAGTGCATCCAGCGCTTGCCCGCCCGCGTCGCCGTGCCGAGCACGCGGCAGACGAAATAGCCGGCGTCGGAAACGAGGTAGCGGCCCGGCTCGGCGATGACCTGGACCTCCTCGCCGAACGCCTTGAGGCCCTCGTTGACGACCGCGCCGATGACCTCGATGGACGGGATCGGCCTGACGTGGCGCACCGGGAAGCCGCCGCCGATGTTGAGCAGGCGCGGCCGCAGCCCCGACTTCGCCATGTGGTCGAAAAGGCTGCGCGCTTTCTCGAGCGCGACGCGCCAGTTCTCCGGGTTGCGGCACTGCGAGCCCACGTGGAAGGTCACGCCGGCAAGGTCGGCACCCAGCCTCGCGGCGCTCGCGACGATGTCGCGCGCGTCGCCGGCGCCGGCGCCGAACTTGCCCGAGAGCGGCCAGTCGCTGCCGATGTTGGGGGTGGCGATCCGCAGGTAGATCTTCGCGTCGCGCCGGGTCTCGAAGACGCGGCGCAGCTCGTCGGCGCTGTCGACCACGAACCATTCGACGCCCCTGGCGGCGGCGTAGGCGATGGACTCGCGCGACTTGATCGGGTTGGAGTAGAACACCTCCGCCGCCGGCACGCCGAGGGCGAGCAGCAGGTCGAGCTCCGCGATCGAGGCGATCTCGAAGCCGCAGCCCTCCTGCGCGAGCACCTTCAGCACGCGGCGGTCGGGGTTCGCCTTGACCGCGTAGTGCGGCCGCACGCGCGGCATGGCCGCGCGAAAGCGCCTGACCTTGCCGCGCACGATGGCGGTGTCGAGGATCAGGAACGGCCGGGTGTATTTCTGGCGTGCCGCCTGGCGCACGATCTCGAAGTCGAGGCTGACCTCGGGATGCGTGTCGAAGAGATTCTCTTGCGGCTGCTGCTTGAGTGCGGCGTTTTGCTTCGTGCGGATGATGCTACTGCGGTCCCCCATCAGAGTGTCCCCCGATCAAGAACTAAGTTTCTGGAATGTCGCGGACGCCAACGGCGTAGACCGGACCCGAGTTCCTCTTGCTTGTCATGATGACCTCCTTTTCCTCGCTGAATCCAAAAGGAAAAAAACTTGAGCGGAGTATAGGGACATGACCCCTGCTGTCAAGAGTTTTTTTCGCTTTTTTTCCCGCGCCATAGGGAAGCGTCGGGGCGCGGAGCTCACAAACTACTATAGGTACCCGCGCCAAGGCAGGACCACGCTAGATATTGTGCTGCTCAGATGCGGGGGAGCGTGACGCCCTTCTGCCCCTGGTACTTGCCGCCGCGCTCGCGGTAGGAAGTCTCGCAGGGCTCGTCGGACTCGAGGAAGATCACCTGCGCCACGCCTTCGTTGGCGTACACGCGCGCCGGCAGCGGCGTCGTGTTCGAGAACTCCAGCGTCACGTGCCCTTCCCACTCCGGCTCGAGCGGGGTGACGTTGACGATGATGCCGCAGCGCGCATAGGTGGACTTGCCGAGGCACACCGTGAGCACGTTGCGCGGGATGCGGAAGTACTCCACGGTGCGGGCCAGGGCGAACGAATTGGGCGGGATGATGCAGACGTCGCCACGGTAGTCGACGAAGTTCTTCTCGTCGAAGGCCTTCGGGTCGACGATGGTGGAATTGATGTTGGTGAAGATCTTGAATTCGGTGGAGCAGCGGATGTCGTAGCCGTAGCTCGACGTTCCATAGGAAACGACTTTCCTGCCGTCCACGGACTTGACCTGGGACGGCTCGAAGGGCTCGATCATGCCGTGCTCGAGCGCCATGCGCCGGATCCAGCGGTCCGCTTTCACACTCACGTGTTCTGCACCACGATATTCGGGAACTTGGCGCTCATGTCGCGCTGCGACTCGGCGATCTTCACCGCGCAGCGCCGCGCGATGCGGCGGTAGGTCTCGGCGAGCGGCCCGTCGGGCTCGGACACCACGGTGGGCTTGCCCGAGTCGGCCTGGCTGCGGATCGATTCGGCGAGCGGCAGCTGACCGAGCAGCTCGGTGCCGTAGTCCTTGCACATGCGCTCGGCGCCGCCGGTGCCGAAGATATGGCTCTCGTGGCCGCATTTCGGGCAGACGTGGTACGACATATTCTCGACCACGCCGAGGATCGGGATGCCGACCTTCTCGAACATCTTCAGGCCCTTGCGGGCGTCGATGAGAGCGATGTCCTGCGGGGTAGTGACGATGACCGCGCCGGTGACCGGGACTTTCTGCGCCAGCGTGAGCTGGATGTCGCCCGTGCCGGGCGGCAGGTCGACGACCAGGTAGTCGAGATCCCGCCAGCGCGTGTCCTTGAGGAGCTGCTCGAGCGCCTGCGTCACCATGGGTCCGCGCCACACCATCGGCGTGTCGACGTCGATCAGGAAGCCGATCGAGATCGCCTGCAGGCCGTGGCCCAGCATCGGCTCGAGGCTCTTGCCGTCCTTCGATTCCGGCCGCCCGGCGATGCCGAGCATCATCGGCTGCGACGGCCCGTAGATGTCCGCGTCGAGCACGCCGACGCAGGCGCCCTCGGCGGCGAGCGCGAGCGCCAGGTTGACGGCGGTGGTGGACTTGCCGACGCCGCCCTTGCCGGAGGCGACGGCGATGATGTTCTTGATCCCCGGGATGAGCTTGACGCCGCGTTGGACCGCGTGCGCCACGACCTTGGAAGCGACGCGCACGGTGGCGTTCGCGGCGCCGGCGGTCTTGAGCGCCTGCACGATCTGGCGGCGGATCGGCTCGTGCTGGCTCTTGCCGGGATAGCCGAGCTCGATGTCGAGCGAGACGTCGTCGCCGGAGACCTTGACGTTGCGGACCGCGCGGCTCGCGACGAAGTCCTTGGCGGTGTTCGGATCGACCAGCGCGCGCAGCGCGTCCTGGACGCGGGATTCACTGAGGGACATGCTTGAAGTGTAAGCTAAAATCGCGCCTTTCCCGAGCAGGATCCATGCCCCGCCGCAGGCTCTTCGTCACCACCGCGCTGCCGTACGCCAATGGCTCGTTCCACATCGGCCACATCATGGAGTACATCCAGGCCGACATCTGGGTGCGCTTCCAGCGCATGCAGGGCCACGAGGTGCATTTCGTCGGCGCCGACGACGCCCACGGCGCGCCGATCATGCTCAAGGCCGAGGCCGAAGGGGTGACGCCGCGCGAGCTGGTGGCGCGCATCGGCGCCGAGCGGCCGCGCTATCTGCAGGGCTTCCATATCTCCTTCGACAACTGGCATTCCACCGATTCCCCGGAGAACGTCGAGCTGTCGCAGGACATCTACCGCAGGCTGAAGGCCGCCGGCCTGATCTACACCAAGCCGGTCGAGCAGTTCTACGATCCGGTGAAGGGCATGTTCCTTGCCGACCGATATATCAAGGGCCAGTGCCCGAATTGCGGCGCGCCCGACCAGTACGGCGATGCCTGCGAGAACTGCAGCACGGTGTACGCCGCGACCGAGCTGAAGAACCCCTACTCGACGCTATCGGGCGCCAAGCCGGTGCTCAAGTCCTCCGAGCACCACTTCTTCAAGCTCTCGGACGCCGCCTGCAGGCGCTTCCTCAACGAGTGGCTGGACCGGCCGGGCCGCCTGCAGTCCCAGGTGGTCAACAAGGCCAAGGAATGGCTCGAGGGTACCGGCGACAAGGCACTCTCGGACTGGGACATCTCGCGCGACCCGCCCTATTTCGGCATCCGCATCCCGGACCTCGCCGAGGAGAAGTACCTCTACGTCTGGCTCGACGCGCCGATCGGCTACCTCGCTTCGCTCAAGAATTACTTTGACAGCGGGAAAGCGAAGGCAAAGGGCGAGCCCCGGTCGTTCGACCAGTTTCTGGAAGACCCTGAAACCGAGCAGATCCATTTCATCGGCAAGGACATCATCTACTTCCATACGCTGTTCTGGCCGGCGATGCTCAAGTTCGCGGGGCGCCCCTACAAGATCCCCGACCATGTTTGGGTGCACGGCTTCATTACCGTGTCGGGCGACAAGATGTCCAAGTCGCGCGGCACGGGCATCAGCCCGCTGCGCTACCTCGAGCTCGGTATGAACCCGGAATGGCTGCGCTATTACATCGCCGCCAAGCTCAATGCGAACGTCGAGGACCTCGACTTCAACCCGGAGGACTTCGTCGCCCGGGTGAACAGCGACCTGGTCGGCAAGTACGTGAACATCGCCAGCCGCTGCGCGGTGTTCGTCCAGCGCCGGTTCGCCGGCGAGCTGGCCGACGCCGCAGGCGACCGGCTGCTCGCGGACTGCCAGAGGAAGTCCGCCGAGATCGCGGCGCTCTACGAGGGCCGCGAGTTCGGCAAGGCGCTGCGCGAGATCATGGCCCTCGCCGACCTCGCCAACCAGTTCGTCGACGAGCAGAAGCCCTGGGAGCTCTCGAAGCAGCCCGGCGCCGAGGCGAAGCTGGCGCAGGTGTGCGCCGTCGCCATCAACCTGTTCCGCGTCCTGACCGTCTACCTGAAGCCCGTGCTGCCCCAGCTTGCCGCCCAGGCGGAGCGTTTCCTCAATGTCTCCAGCCTGCAATGGTCGGATGCCGGCCGGCCGCTCGCGCGCGGGCACCGGATCAACGAATATCGCCATCTGCTGAACCGGGTCGAGGAGCAGCAGCTCGACCGTCTCTTCGACGCCGCGCCGCTGCCGGCAGCGGCCGGGGCGGCGCAGCGCCATCCCGGGCAGCCGCATGCCGCCAAGGAGCAGGCCGTGACCGAGACCATCGCCATCGACGAGTTCAACAAGCTGGATCTGCGCGTGGCAAGAATCGTCCGCGCCGAACACGTCGAGGGCGCCGACAAGCTGCTCAAGCTCACCCTGGACCTGGGCGGCGCCACACGCACGGTGTTCGCCGGCATCAAGTCCGCCTACGGCGCCGAGCAGCTCGAGGGCCGCCTGACCGTGGTCATCGCGAATCTCGCGCCGCGCAAGATGAAATTCGGCGTTTCGGAGGGAATGGTGCTCGCCGCCTCGGGCGACGGGCCGGGGATTTTCCTCATTTGCGCCGACGCAGGAGCGCAGCCCGGCATGCGCGTAAAATAGCCCTCGTCGCGGCGCGTGTTTGCCGCAAGGGCGAGGACACCTAATGGAGGGCTCGGGCCGCACGTTGGTCTGCAGCGTGCTGTTTCTCGACATCGCGGAGTACTCCAAGAAGCCGGTCTCGGAGCAGCTGCAGCTCAAGCAGGCCTTCAACCAGGCGCTTTCCCAGGCGCTCGAGCAGGTGGCCTCGCGCGACCGCATCATCCTCGATACCGGCGATGGCGCGGCGGTCACCTTCATGGGCGATCCCGAGGACGCCCTGTTCGCCTCGGTCGCGATGCGCGATATGGCCGCCTCGGTCGGCGTGCGCATGGGCGTCAACCTCGGCCCGGTGCGCCTGGTCAAGGATTTGAACGGCCAGATGAACATCATCGGCGACGGCATCAACGTGGCGCAGCGCGTCATGAGCTTCGCCGGCCCCGGACAGCTGCTCGTCTCCCGCTCCTTCTACGAGGTCGTCTCGTGCCTGTCGCGCGACTATGCGGGCCTCTTCCATCACGAGGGCGCGCGCACCGACAAGCACGTGCGCGAGCACGAGGTCTACTCGGTGGTGGGCGGTGCGCCGGCGGCGCGGCGCCTGTCCGACACGCTCACGATCGAGATCGGCGCGGAAGGACCGACCGGATGGCTGCGCGGCCTCGGCCCGCTCGGGCTGCGGCGCTCCGCGCTCCTTGCCGCGCCGGTCCTGTTCCTGCTCATGGTCGCCGGTGGCGTCGCGGCGCGCGCGTTGATGGACCGCGACGCGCCGGCGCCGCCGGCCTCCAAGCCCGTCGCCGCCGCACCGGCGGTTGCGAAGCCCGCTCCCGCACCTCCGGCGCCAGCCGCCCCCGTTGCCAAGCCGGCGGTGGAAGCGCCCGCGCCGCAAGCAGCCGCGCCCGCGGCCGAGCCCGCGCCGGCGACGAAAAAGCCGCCGCCGCGCCTCGAGAAGAAGATCGAGCGCCAGGCAAGGGCGCCAACGGCAGCGGGCGTCGGTCGCATCGTGTTCGCGGTCGCCCCCTGGGGCGAGGTGCTGATCGACGGCAAGAGCCGCGGCGTCAGCCCGCCCCTGCGCACGCTTGAAATCCCCGCCGGCCCGCATACGATAGAAATCCGTAACTCTACGTTCCCGGCGCATGTCGCCAAGGTCGAAGTCAAGGCGGGGGAAGCCATCCAAGTGCGGCACAGGTTCCGCTGATGCTCCGCGCCGCCATCGTGGCTGGCGTGCTGCTCGCCCTCTCGGCGTGCTCCAGCGCACCCATGCGCGAGCTGCAGCAGCTGCTCTGGACGAGCAAGGGCGACGCCGCCTTCGCCACCGGCATGCGGCAGTACGAGAACGGCCAGTACGTCGAATCGGCGCGCAATCTGCAGGCCGCGGTGAACCTGGGGCTGCCGGCTGCGCAGCGCGCGCGCGCGCACAAGCACCTTGCCTTCATCCACTGCGCCTCGGGCCGCGAGCGCCTGTGTCGCGAGGATTTCCGCAAGGCGCTCGCCGTCGAGCCGAAGATGGAACTCACCGCCGCAGAGGCCGGGCATCCGGTGTGGGGGCCGATCTTCCGCTCGATGAAGGGCGGCGAGCCGCCGCTCAGCGCCGGGCTGCGCCTCTACGAGGAAGGCAAGCACGAGGAGTCCGCGACGACCCTGCAGGGCGCGATCGAGCGCGGCCTGCCCGACAGGGACCGCGCCAGGGCGCACAAGCACCTCGCCTTCATGCACTGCGCCTCCAACCGCGAGCGCCAGTGCCGCGACGAGTTCCGCCGCGCGCTCGACTTTGACCCCGGGCTGCAGCTCACCGCCGCCGAATCCGGCCATCCAGCGTGGGGACCGGTGTTCCGCTCGATGAAAGGAGAGCCGCGCAGCGAGCCCGCCTTGGCGAAAGCCGAGGCGAGCCTGCAGCCCGCCAAGGGCGCCGCCGCGCCGGGCAAGGGCGAGCCGGCGCTCGCTGCCGGGCTGCGCCTGTACGAGGAGGGCAGCTACGACGCGTCCGCGCGCAACCTGCACGAGGCCCTTGCCCAGGGCCTTGCTGACGCCGAGCGGGTAAGGGCGCACAAGCACCTCGCTTTCATCCATTGCGCCGCCGACCGCCAGCGGCCATGCCGGGAGGAGTTCCGCAAGGCGCTCGCCATCGACCCCGCGCTCGAGCTTGCGCCCGCCGAGGCTGGACATCCGGCCTGGGGGCCGGTGTTCCGCGCGGTGAAGGCGGGCCGCTAGGCCCCACGATGGAGCAACCGCAGCTCGGCCGCTACGTCATCCAGTCCGAGATCGGCCGCGGCGCGATGGGCGTCGTCTACAAGGCCATGGACTCCGTGCTCGAGCGGGTGGTCGCCGTCAAGACCGTCAACATGGCGCTCGAGCACGACCACGCCGACAAGTACGAGGCGCGCTTCTACCAGGAGGCGCGCGCCGCCGGCGGGCTGAACCATCCCAATATCGTCACCGTCTACGACGCCGGCAAGGCGGGCGACGTCGTGTACATGGCAATGGAATACATCGAGGGCGTCGAGCTGCGCACGCTCATCGGCGAAGGACGCCAGCTCGCCGTCGCGCAGGCGCTGTCGATCGCCGCGCAGGTCGCCGAAGGCCTCGCCTACGCGCACGAGCGCGGCGTCGTGCACCGCGACATCAAGCCGGCCAACATCATGGTGGTCGCCAACGGCCCGGTGAAGATCACCGATTTCGGCATCGCCCGCATGCGCGCCTCGGCCGACCTGACGCAGACCGGGGTGATGCTCGGCTCGCCGAAATACATGTCGCCGGAGCAGGTCATCGGCAAGCGTGCCGACCACCGCTCGGACATCTTTTCGCTGGGCGTGATCCTCTACGAGATGCTTTGCGGCGCGGCGCCGTTCAACGGCGAGAACGTCACCGCGCTCATGTACCAGATCGTGAACTTCGCGCCGCCGGCGCCGAGCGCCATCAACGCCGGCGTGCCGCAGATGCTCGATTACATCATCGCCAAGATGCTCGCCAAGCCGCTCGAGGAGCGCTATCAGGATGCGCGCGAGCTGTCGCGCGACCTGCGCGAATGCGAGCGGCAGCTGGCCGCGCCGCCCGCGGCCAGCGTGCCGCGGGGGCCGGTCGCGCTCGCGAGCGGGGCGCAGCCCCAGCTCGTCGACACCCGCTCGCAGACGGTGGTGCTGGCACAGACCCTGAACCGCACGCGCGAGGCGGACAAGGCGCCGGAGGACATGGCGAGCGCGCCGGCGCGCGGCGTCGCGCCGTCCTTCGACTCGAACGAGGCGACGCAGCGCCTTGCCGTGCTGACCGGCGCCGCCACGGCGCCGGGCGCCCTGCTCAACACGCGCGAGACGGCGACGCAGGCGATCCGCTCCCTGCCGCGCGCGGCCCCCGCCGGATGGCGGCGGCGCGACTGGCTACTGGTCGGCGCGGCGACGCTGTGCGGCCTGGTCGTCGCGCGCGCAATCGTCAAGCGCGACGACTCGGAGAAGCGCTAGCGCCCGGCGCAGCTCTGGGGCATCGCGTTGACCGGATAGCCCTTGCAGCTCCAGGCCACCTTACCGGCCTGCAGCGTCGGCAGGAGGGCGATCTCGAGCGCGTTTTTCTCGTTCCAGCCGCGGATCGCGCCGTCGTCGCTCACGATCCATTTCATCTCGCCGTGCTTGGCATCGTTCCGCGGCGCGACCTTCACGCCCTGGCCGACGCCGGCGAGCTTGCCGGCTTTCTCCGCCTTGGCGGCGACCTCCTGCTTTGCCGGATCGGCGCCGCTCACCAGCGCCTGGGCGGCCTCCTTCAGGCCGGCGCCTTCCATCTGCGGCAGGACGACCGCGACGACGAGGAAGCCGATCAAGGCGAGACCCGCGAATATGAGCAAGCCGATGCGCATCTGTTTCCCCCCTTAAAGCCCTGGACTACCGTCACGCTTTTTTTGCTGCGCTGCGCGAGGCAGCTTAACATGGGCCTCGCTCTAGCGGCATGGTGACTCGGCAAATTCGTGTCAGCGGCATCGTGCAGGGCGTCGGCTACCGCGCCGCGCTGTGCCAGCACGCGCATTCGCTCGGCGTGACCGGCTGGGTGCGCAACCGCGCCGACGGAAGCGTCGAAGCGCTCGCGCACGGCGCGCCGGCCGCGGTCGAGGCGCTGATCGCCTGGGCGCGCCGCGGGCCGCCCGGGGCGCGCGTGGCGGACGTCCGGATAAGCGAGGCCGCCGCGGAAAGCGCGCCCGCCGGCTTCGAGCTGCGCCCCAGCATCTAGACGCTCCGGCGCCGCTTCAGCGCGTTCACCACGGAAAATTCCCAGGGCCGGCAGGCCGCGAGCAGCGCGACGCTCACCTTCCGGGCGCTCGGCGCGGACGCGTCCGCCTCCGCGAACTCGTTGAAGTCGCGCCCCAGGCGCTCGAGCCGGCGCTTGAGCACCATCGCCGATTCGGGCGACAGCACGCGCGACTCGAAGCGCAGCAGCTCGAGCGGCGCCTCGAAGCGCCCCTGCAGGAACTCCTGCATGACGCGGCGCCCGTAGACCTTCTTTACCGGCCCGCCCGGGCGCCAGGCGAAATCCTTCGCCACCTTCAGGCGCACGCGGTCGCCCGGGCGCCAGTCGATGAGCCCGAGCTTCTCCAGCCGCGCGCAGGCGCCGGTGAGCTCCGCGCGCGAGATGGCGAACGCGTCGAGGACCTCCGCGAAGCGCCAGTCGTTCTGCAGCAGCCAGAACACCGAGAGCAGCCGCTCGTCCTTCGCGAGCGCGCTCTCCTGCTCGAGGCTCAGCTCGCGCGCCTGCGCCTCGGCGCTGCGGCTCATGCGCGCCACCTCGTCGAGCTCCAGGTCGAGCACGGCGAGGATCTGCTCGATGCGGCTGAGCGTGAAGGTGCCGCGCGAGAACATCCGCTTGACGCTCGCCTCGGAAAGCCGCAGCTCGCGCGCCAGCGCGCCGTAGGTGAGCCCGCGCGAGCGCAGGCTGCGCTTCAGCGCGTCGACGAAGCGGCGGCGCAGGGCCATGCCACGCACGGTATCAGATAACGCTACTTTTTTGAGCGGTATTGCATCGCGCGACGCGGCCCCCCGACAATCGGCGCCAACCGAGGGAGGACTGCCATGGCCGAACCGCTTTCCCGCCCCCTGTCCGCCGCCGAGCTTTGCGAGGCGATGCGCCGGGCACGCGCCTACGATGCGTCAGGGCTCGACCGCATCCTGCGTGTCGACGAGGATCGCGGCCTCGTCGAGGTGCAGGCGAGCGTGACCTGGCGCAGCCTCGCCGAGCGCCTGCGCCCGGGCGATGCGCAGGCCGGCGCGGCGCGCACGACGCTGCCGACGGTGGGGGAGAGTCTCGCCTGGAACGCCGCGGGCCCGGACGGCCGCCCGGCAGTCACCCATGTCGAGTCGATCGCGCTGGTCACCCCGGAGGGCGAGCTGCGGCGCGTCAGCCGCGTTGCCAACGCGGAGTTGTTCGCGCTCGCGGTCGGCGGTCAAGGGCTGTTCGGCGCGCCTTACAGCGTCACGCTGCGCATCGAGTCGCTCGCGCGCGCCGTCAGCGACAGCGCGGCCGTGCCGCCGGCGAGCATGCCGGCAGACGCGCTGCGCCTGCTCGTGCCGCCCGAGGCCGTGGCGCGATTCCTCGCCGTGGCGCGCCAGCGCTGCGGCGAATGGCGCGTGGCCATCGCGGCCGAAGCGGTGCGCACTACGCGCAGCGAGGCGGAAACGTTCCTGCGCTGGGCGCGGCGCGACTATGCCGAGGTCGCGCTGCAGCTGGGTCGGCACGGCAACCTCGGGTCCTCGCTCAAGGCGATGCAGGTGCGCCGGGAGCTGATCGATGCGGCGATTGCCGCCGGCGGCGCCTTCCACATTGCCTGCACGCCGGAGGCGACGCGCGCGCAGACCGAAGCCTGCTATCCGCAGCTCGGTCGCTTCCTCGCCGAGAAGCGCCGTTTCGACCGCGAGGAGCGGCTGGTGAACGCCTGGTATCGACGCCAGCGCGCCCTGCTCGCGGGCCGGGCCTGAAAGGGCCTCCTACAGCGCCCCGTAGACGACCTGAACGTTCTCCGGCGTGAGCCAGGCGCCGAGCTCGTCGAGCAGCCGGCTGTCGGGGCGCACGCGCCACGCGTCGCCCAGCGCGACCTGGCACAGCGCCTTGCCGTTCTCGTAGAGCACGAGAACCTGGCAGGCGCCCTGCCCCGCGTGCCGGTAGGGGGCGAGCACCTGCTGCAGGCGCTTCGCGTCGGCCTGACCGTTCACCGCGATGCGCAGCCGGGCCGCGTAGCGCCCGCGCAGCGACTCGAGGTCGAGCAGCTCCTCGGCCGTGACGCGCAGTCCGCCGGAGAAGTCGTCGCGCTGCACCTTGCCCGCGACGACGAGCAGCGCGTCTTCCTTCAGCTTGTCGCGGTGCTTCTCGAACAGCTCGTTGAACACCGAGATCTCGACCTGCGCCGTGCCGTCGTCGAGCATGACCACCATCATGCGCCCGCGCCGCGTCATCTGGCTGCGCGCCGCGGCGACAACCCCGGCCATCCAGGAGCGCTGCTCGGAGGCGGCGAGCCGCGCGAGCGGCGTGCGGGGAAAGCCGGCCAGCTCGCGCTCGTAGACGGAGAACAGATGGCCCGACAGGTAGAAGCCGAGCGCCGCCTTCTCCTCCAGCAGCATCTGCCGGCGGTCCCAGGGCGCCGCCTCGACGTAGGCATGCGCGCCGCCGCGCGGCACTTCGGCTTCGCCGAACAGGCTGGTTTGCGAAGCCTGCCGCTCCTCCTGCTCGGCCGCTTCCAGCGCGCGGCCCACCGACGCGAGCAGCCGCGCTCGGTTCGCATCGACCGCGTCGAACGCGCCGGCGCGCACCATCGCCTCGATCGCCCGGCGGTTGACGAGGCGCCGGTCGACGCGCCGGCAGAAGTCGAACAGGTCGCCGAACGGGCCGGCGCGGCGCGCCGCCAGGACCGACTGGATGGCGGACTCGCCCGTGCCGCGGATCGCGCCGAGGCCGTAGAGGACGGTGGTCTTGTCCGCGGGCACGAAGCGGTATTCCGAGGTGTTCACGTCCGGCGGGCGGATGGTCAGCCCATTGGCGATCGCGTCCTCGTGGAACTGGCGCACCTTGTCGGTGTCGTCCATGACCGCCGACAGGTTGGCGGCCAGGAACGCGGCGGCATGGTGCGCCTTCATGTAGGCGGTGTGGTAGGCGAGCAGCGCATACGCGGCGGCGTGCGACTTGTTGAAGCCGTAGCCCGCGAACTTCTCCATCAGGTCGAACAGCTGCGTCGCCTTGCCCCGCGACAGCCCGCCCCTCTCGGCGCCGGCGACGAAGATGTCGCGCTGCTGCGCCATCTCCTCGGCCTTCTTCTTGCCCATCGCCCGGCGCAGCAGGTCGGCCCCGCCCAGCGTGTACCCGCCCATCACCTGGGCGATCTGCATCACCTGCTCCTGGTAGACCATGATCCCGTAGGTCGGGCCCAGGATCGGCTTGAGGCGCGGATCGAGATACTCGACGCTTTTTCCATGTTTGCGCTCGATGTACTCCGGGATCAGGTCCATCGGCCCGGGGCGGTACAGCGCCACCAGCGCGATGACGTCCTCGAAGCGGTCCGGCCGCGCCCGCTTGATGAGGTCGCGCATGCCGCGCGATTCCAGCTGGAACACCGCAGTGGTGTTGCCCGAGGAGAGCAGCTTGTAGGTCTGCGCGTCATCCAGGGGAAGTTTTTCCAGGGAGAATGCCGGCTCGCCCAGCCCGCGCACGTAGCGCTCCGCCCAGTCGAGGATGGTGAGCGTCGTCAGACCGAGGAAGTCGAACTTGACCAGCCCCACGGCCTCGACATCGTCCTTGTCGAGCTGCGAGATCACGTTGGTCGTGCCCTCGGCGGCATAAAGCGGGCAGAAATCGGTGAGCCGGCCCGGGGCGATCAGCACGCCCCCGGCATGCATGCCGACGTTGCGCACCAGGCCCTCGAGCTTCTCGCCCAGCTCGAGCAGCTCCGCCACCTCGTCCTCGCTCTTCTCGCGCTGCGCGAGCAGCGGCTCCATCTCGCGCGCCATCTCGAGCGTGATCAGCTTGCCCGGCTGCACCGGGATCAGCTTGGCGAGCTGGTCGCAGAAGTTGTAGCCCAGGTCGAGCACGCGCCCGACGTCGCGCACCACGGCGCGCGCCGCCATGGTGCCGAAGGTGGCGATCTGCGACACGCTGTCCTCGCCGTACTTCTTGCGCACGTAGTCGATCACCCGGTCGCGCCCGTGCTGGCAGAAGTCGATGTCGAAGTCCGGCATCGAGACGCGCTCGGGGTTGAGGAAGCGCTCGAACAGCAGGTCGTAGCGCAGCGGGTCGAGGTTGGTGATGCCCAGCGAGTAGGCGACCAGCGACCCGGCGCCCGAGCCGCGGCCTGGTCCCACCGGCACGCCGTTTGGGAATGAAGGCTCGCGTACCGCTCGGGCCCAGTTGATGAAATCGGCGACGATGAGGAAGTAGCCGGCGAAGCCCATCTGGATGATGGTCGCGAGCTCGAAGTCCAGCCGCTCGCGATAGCGCGCTTCCTGGTCCAGCTTCCTGTTCTGCAGGCCCGCGTGCGCCTGGGCGCGCAGGTAGTCGTCGATGGAGATTCCCGGCGGCGTGGGGAAATCCGGCAGGCGGCTCCTGCCGAGCTCGATGTCGAGGTTGCACCGGCGCGCGACCTCGACCGAGTTGTGCAGCGCCTGGGGAATGTCGGCGAAAAGGCGCGCCATCTCCTCCTGGCTCTTGAAGTACTGCTCGGGGGTGAACAGCTTCGGCCGGCGCTGGTCGCCAAGCACGTAGCCCTGCGCGATGCACACGCGCGCCTCGTGCGCCTTGAAGTCTTCCGGCGCTAGGAACTGCACAGGATGCGTGGCCACCACCGGCAGGCCCGCGGCCGCGGCCAGGGCCACGGAGCGCGAGAGCACCGCCTCGCCGTTGGGGAGGCCGGCGCGCTGCAGCTCCAGGTAGTAGCGCCCCGGGAAGAGCTTCGCCCACGCGGCGGCGAGACGCTCCGCGGCGTCAGCATGGCCGGCGAGCAGCGCCTGGCCGACGTCGCCCGCCGCGGCGCCGGAAAGCGCGATCAGCCCCTCGGTGCCCCCCTCCTCCAGCCAGGCGCGGGCGATCTCGGCCCGCGCACGATGCTGGTTCGCGAGCCAGGCGCGCGACAGCAGGCCGCACAGGCGCAGGTAGCCTGCGCGCGAGGCGCACAGCAGCAGCAGGCGAAAGGGCTTGTCGCGGTCGGCGTCGTTCTGCAGCCAGCAATCGGCGCCCAACACCGGTTTCAGGCCGGCCGCCCTGGCCGCCCCGTAGAACTTCACCATGCCGAACAGGTTGGCGCTGTCGGTGAGCGCGAGCGCCGGCATGCGGTCGTCCACGGCGCGCCGGACAGCGTCCTCGATGCGCACGATGCCGTCGCTCACCGAGTACTCGCTGTGCATCCTCAGGTGAACGAACCGCGGCCCTCCCATGTCAAAAAATTCTACCGGAAAGGCACCCATGAAACGCCTGCTCATCGTCCTCTCTTTCCTCGTCGCCGGCACGGCCGCCGCGCAGGACCGAAGCGCGCAGCTCGACAAGGCCTATGAGGAAGCCCGAACGGCCTACAACGCCCTCAAAGCCGCCGAAGCGCGGCGCGACCAGGGCGTCGAATCGCAGCCAGGCGAGCGCGCCGGCAGCGCTGCGGGCGGCAGCCGGCCGACCGAGAACTACTTCGCGCGCCAGGGGCTGCTCGAGCAGGAAGTCGAGCTCGCGCGGCGCCGCTACGAGGCGGCGATGAAGCGCTGGAATGACCTCAAATAGGTAGACGAAGACGCTAGACGACGTGCGCCACGGGCTCGCCCGTGGCCGCTTCGATGGCGCCGATCTCATAGACCGTCTCGCCTGCGGCGCGCAGCGCGCGCGCGGCGGGCTCGGCGTCCGCCGGCGCCACCACCACGGCCATGCCGATGCCGCAGTTGAAGACGCGGTGCATCTCGTCCTCCTCGACGTTGCCTTCGCGCTGCAGCCATTGGAAGAGCTCCGGCCGCGGCCACGCCGACTTGCGGATGCGCGCCCGCGTTCCCTTCGGCAGGATGCGCGGCACATTGCCCGTGATGCCGCCGCCGGTGATGTGCGCCAGCCCCTTCACCGGCAGCGCCTCGAGGAGCGCGAGGACCGGCTTCACGTAGATGCGCGTCGGCTCGAGCAGGTCGAACGGCGGCTTCGCGCCGCGCTCGAGGATCTTGCGGATGAGGGAATAGCCGTTGGAATGCGCGCCGCTCGAGGCGAGCCCGAGGATCGCATCGCCCGGGCGGATGGCGCGGCCGTCGAGGATGCGGCTGCGCTCCACCACGCCGACGCAGAAGCCGGCGAGGTCGTATTCGCCGCGCGGATACATGCCGGGCATCTCGGCCGTCTCGCCGCCGATGAGCGCGCAGCCGGCGAGCTCGCAGCCGCGGGCGATGCCCTTGACCACTTCGGCCGCGATGCCGACCTCCAGCTTGCCGCAGGCGAAGTAGTCGAGGAAGAACAGCGGCTCCGCGCCCTGCACCAGCACGTCGTTGACGCTCATCGCCACGAGATCGATGCCGATCGTGTCGTGGCGCGCGAGCGAGAACGCCAGCTTCAGCTTCGTGCCGACGCCGTCGGTGCCCGACACCAGCACCGGCTCGCGGTATTTCTTCGGCAGCTCGCACAGCGCGCCGAAGCCGCCGATGCCGGCGAGGACCTCGGGGCGCAGCGTGCGCTTCGCGAAGGGCTTGATCGCCTCGACCAGCGCGTCGCCGGCGTCGATGTCGACGCCCGCATCGCGGTAGGAGATCGCTTCTTTCGACATGCTAGAGTGGGAATTCTACTCGACCGCAATGCAGCAGCTTCCCCTCGAAATCTCTTCTCCGGCAGAGCCGGACTTCGGCAGCTTCATCGCCGGCGCGAACAGCGAGGCGCTCGCGCGCGTGCGCAGCCTCGCCGAGGGCACGCTCGCCGAAGCGATCGTCTACCTGTGGGGCGAGGCCGGCAGCGGCCGCTCGCACCTGCTGCGCGCGGCAGCCCGCGCCAATGCCCACCTTGTCGTCGCCGACGACGTCGAGCGGCTCGACGCCGACGGCCAGCAGGCGCTCTTCGTCGCCATCAATGCCGCGCGCGAGGGCAACGGCGCGGTGCTCGCCGCGGGCGCCGCCGCCCCGGCGGGGCTGCCCCTGCGCGAGGACCTGCGCACCCGCCTCGCCTGGGGTTTGGTCTACCAGCTGCGGCCCCTCGGCGACGCCGAAAAGGCCCAGCACCTGCGGGCCGAAGCCGAGCGCCGCGGCCTGAAGCTCGGCGACGACGTCGTCGGGTTTCTCCTGACCCGCTTTCCGCGCGATCTGCCGAGCCTGCGGGGGGCTCTGGAAGTGCTTGATCGGTATTCGCTTATCAAGCAGCGCGCGCTGACGCTGCCGCTCGTGCGAGAGGCATTGGCGGCCGCGCAACAGTCGCCAGAACTCCCTCGACAAAGGGGCGGGCGGTAAGTAGATTGGGTAACCCGTTTCTCTGGCCGAGACGCTGTGTTCGCGAGGACATCTGCCTTCCTGATCGCACTGAGCGCCGTGCTGGCATTGCCGGCGCACGCGCAGTCCGGGCTGCGCCTGCCGCAGCACGGCGAGGGGCTCGATCCGTCCTTCGCGCGCGGCTGGCTGGCGCCCGAATACGACCACTTCGGCTTCGCCACCTTCCGCTGGCGCGACAACATCCGGCTCGGGCCGGCGCCGCGCATGAACTGGTCGTACGCGATCAGCGAGCGCGGCAGCCTCGGCATGTCGCTCGGCAACAGCCGCGAGCTCGACGAGCAGCGGCAGTTCTCGCTCTTCGGCAGCTACTGGCTGTCGCCCGACTGGGCACTGAGCGCCGAGACCACCACCGGGCGCGACGCCGGCGGCGTGCTGCGCCTGCAGGACATCCGCATCGGCGTGCAGCGCCGCTTCTGAGCGGGCGCCGGAAGCACCATCGAGGCTGGGTAAAATCGGGCGCGCCATGCGCCTCGCCCTCTTCGACCTCGACAACACGCTGCTCAACGGCGACAGCGACTACGAGTGGGGGCAGTTCCTCGTCGACGCCGGCGTCGTCGAGCGCGAGGCCTACGAGGCGCAGAACCGCAGCTATTACGACCAATACGTCGCCGGCACGCTCGACATCCATGAATACCTCGGCTTCGCCCTGCGGCCGCTCGCCGAGCATTCCGCCGCCGACCTCGCGCGCTGGCATGCGGACTTCATGCGCCGGCGGATCCTGCCGATGATCACCCCGCAGGCGCGCGCCCTGGTGCGCGGGCATCTCGACCGGCGCGACCTGTGCGCGCTGGTCACCGCGACCAACAGCTTCGTCACTGCGCCGATCGCGCGCGAGTTCGGCATCCCGCACCTCATCGCCACGGAGCCGGAGTCGCGCGACGGACGCTTTACCGGGCGCGTGGCGGGCACGCCGTGCTTCCGCGAGGGCAAGGTGCGGCGCGTCGACCAATGGCTGCAGGGCATGGGACGGCAGCTCGGCAGCTTCACGGAGAGCTGCTTCTACAGCGATTCGCACAACGACCTGGCGCTGCTCGAGCGGGTCACCCGGCCGGTGGCCGTCGACCCGGACGAGGCCCTCGCCGCCGAGGCGGCGCGCCGCGGCTGGGCGAGGATTTCCCTGCGCCGGTAAAATCCCGGCCCTCGATGATCAAGAGGTTCATCCGGCGCGTGCTCGGCCTCCAGGCAGAAGGCGCGCTGCGCCTGGGGCGCGACAAGCACGGCCTGTCGCGCGATGCCCTGCATCCGTCGGCGGCGAAAGTCTGCGCCGTGCTGCGCGACGGCGGCTTCGCCGCCTACGTGGTGGGCGGCGCCGTGCGCGACCTGCTGCTCGGCATCGAGCCCAAGGACTTCGACGTCGCCACCGATGCGCGTCCGGAGCAGATCAAGCCGCTTTTCCGCCGCGCCATCATCATCGGCCGGCGCTTTCGCCTGGTGCACGTCATGATGGGCGGCGAGACCGTGGAGGTGTCGACCTTCCGCGGCGCCGACCCCCATGCCGCGGAGAAGGACGAGCACGGGCGCGTGCTGCACGACAACGTCTTCGGCACGCAGGAGGAGGACGCGCGGCGGCGCGACTTCACGATCAACGCGCTCTACTTCGACCCGGCGACCGAGGAGGTGGTCGACTTCCACGGCGGCCTCGCCGACCTGAAGAAGCGCCGGCTCTCCATGATCGGCGATGCCGAGACGCGCTACCGCGAGGACCCGGTCCGCATGCTGCGCGCCGTGCGCCTGGCGGGCAAGCTCGCCCTCACCATCGAGCCGGCGACGCGCGAGCCCATCCGCAGCCTCGCGCCGCTCATCGAGCGCGTCCCGCCGGCGCGGCTCTTCGACGAAATGCTGAAGCTGCTGCTCTCGGGGCACGCCAGCGCCTGCCTGCGGCAGCTGCGCGACGTCGGGCTGCACCAGGGACTGCTGCCGCTGCTCGACGTCATCCTCGAGCAGCCCCTCGGCGAGCGCTTCGTCACCCTGGCGCTGGCGCAGACCGACGAGCGCGTGCGGGCCGAGCGGCCGGTATCGCCGGCGTTCCTGTTCGCCGCGCTCGTCTGGCACGAGGTGCTGGCGGCGTGGAAGGCGCACCAGGCGCGCGGCGAGCGCCCGATCCCCGCGCTCGAGACGGCGATGGACGAGGTGCTCGACACGCAGTGCGCGAAGCTCGCCATCACGCGCAAGCTCACGGCCACCATGCGCGAGGTGTGGTCGATGCAGCCGCGCTTCGAGATGCGCTCGGGACAGCGCGCCTACCGCCTGCTCGAGGCGCCGCGCTTTCGCATGGCCTACGATTTCCTCGCGCTGCGCGCGGCGAGCGGCGAGGTGCCGGCGGAGCTCGAGGCCTGGTGGCGCGCCTTCCAGTCCGCGGACGCCGAGGCGCGCCAGGCGATGCTGCTGCCCGAGACCGGCCCGCGCAAGCGCCGGCGCCGCCGCCGCAAGAAGCCCCCCGCCGCGGCGCCCCAGGCGGCGTGAGCCTCGCCTACGTCGGCGTGGGCTCCAACCTGGACGGGCCGCAGCGCCAGGTGGCGCAGGCGCTGGACGAGCTCGATGGCATTCCCGGCACGCGCGTCGTCAAGCGCTCGTCGCTCTACCGCTCGGCGCCGGTCGGCTACACCGCGCAGCCGGAGTTCGTGAACGCGGTGGCTGCCCTCGACACGACGCTCGACCCGGACGCGCTGCTCGGCGAGCTGCAGGCCATCGAGGCCCGGCACGGGCGCAGCCGCAGCTTCCCCAACGCGCCCCGCAGCCTCGACCTCGACCTCCTCCTTTACGGCGAGGTCGAGCAGCGATCGGCGCGCCTGACGCTGCCGCACCCGCGCATGCACGAGCGCGCCTTCGTCCTCAAGCCGCTCGTCGAACTCGACCCCGGGATCGCCGTTCCCGGGCGCGGCCGGGCGCTGGACCTGCTTGCCGCGTGCGCCGGGCAGCGCGTGGAAAAGACCGGTGGATAGGTTCCGATACCTCGTGGTCGAAGGCCCGATCGGCGCCGGCAAGACGAGCCTGGCGCGGCGCCTGGCGGCGCGCCTGTCGGCCGACCTGGTGCTCGAGCAGCCCGAGGAGAACCCGTTCCTCGCGCGCTTCTACCAGGACATGGCGCGCTTCGCCCTGCCGACGCAGCTGTTCTTCCTCTTCCAGCGCGTGCGCATGCTCGAGCCCCTCGCCCAGCCCGACATGTTCGGGCGCCCGGCGATCGGCGACTTCCTGCTCGACAAGGACCCGCTGTTCGCGCGCCTCACGCTCTCGCCCGACGAGCTGGCGCTGTACCAGAAGATCTACGACGCGCTGCGGCCGCGCGCCGCCGCGCCGGACCTGGTGATCTACCTGCAGGCGCAGCCGGCGACGCTCCTCGAGCGGGTGCACCGGCGCGCCGCCGGCTACGAGCGTGGCATCAGCGACGAATACCTGGCGATGCTCGCCGAGGGCTATGCGCGCTTTTTCTACCACTACGATGCGGCGCCGCTGCTGATCGTCAATTCGGAGAACCTCAACTTCGTCGAGCGCGACGCCGATTTCGAGCTGCTGGTGTCCAAGATGCGCGGCATGAAGAGCCGGCGCGAGTTCTTCAACCTCGGCTGATGCGCGTCGTCCACGACGTCGCGTCGCTGCGCCGCGCCCTGGCCGAGCTCGGCCCGGTGGCCTTCGTGCCCACCATGGGCAGCCTGCACGCCGGCCACCTGTCGCTGGTGCGGCTCGCCCGGCGGCACGCGGCGGCGGTCGTCGCCAGCATCTTCGTCAACCGCCTGCAGTTCCTCCCGGGCGAGGACTTCGAGCGCTATCCGCGCACGCTGGAGCGCGACCGCGAGCTGCTCGCGGCGGAAGGCACGGCGCTCGTCTTCGCGCCCGACGAGCGCGTGCTCTACCCCGTGCCGCAGACCTACCTCGTGCGCCCGCCGCCGATCGCCGAGGCGCTCGAGGGAGAGTTTCGGCCGGGGTTCTTCCACGGCGTCGCCACGGTGGTGCTGAAGCTCCTCAATTGCGTGCAGCCGGCCGCCGCGGTGTTCGGCAAGAAGGACTACCAGCAGCTGGTGATCGTGCGCGACATGGTGCGCCAGTTCGACCTGCCGATCGAGATCGTCGCCGGCGAGACGGTGCGCGAGCCCGACGGCCTCGCGATAAGCTCGCGCAACGCCTACCTCGGCCCCGCCGAGCGCGCCGAGGCGCCGCGCCTGTACCGCACCCTGATGGAGGTGGCGGCGGGCAGGCTCGCCAGCGAAGGGGCGATGGCGGCGCTCACCCGGGCGGGCTGGCAGCCCGACTACGTGGAAGTGCGCCGTCGCAGCGATCTTGCGCTGCCGCAACCAGCGGATCGCGAGCGGGTGGTGCTGGGCGCCGCACGCCTGGGCGGCACCCGGCTCATCGACAGCGTGGAGTTCTAGCCCGGGTAAGGGTCGAAGGTCATCGACTCGACCGGGCAGCCGATCGCCAGGGCGAGCTTGTCCATGGCCTCGTCGGTGAGCTGCACCGGCTGGAACTCGCCCTCCTGGCCCTTCGAGGAGATGAAGGCCTTGGCGGCGTCCTCGCTGTTCCAGGTCACCACCGGGTCGGGGCTGACGCCGGCCACCTGCCGGCAGATCGGAAAACCATCGGACTTGTAGACGATCGCGTACATGCTTGCCCCCCCGGCGGGCTAATTTACCCGATGTAACGGCCGGGCAACAAGGCAGTTTCCATCGGGGAAGCCCTGATTGCATTCCGTCCCGGGCCGGGCGTCAAATGGCCGCGGGAGGCCGGTCCATGGCGGCAGCCGTGTCCTGGCCAGGCGAGATGCCCCGCCTAGGGGCATGTTTGTTTGGGAGCAAAACGATGAGCAACATGAACGACGCTGTGGGCCTCTGCGTGCCGTACAGCAGGGCCAATTCGCAGTACGAGACCCAGTTCGAGCCTGCCACCGGCACCATCTGGGGCCACTTCAACCCGCGCGGCACGGCCTGCTTCAGCCTCGGCCTGCTCAAGGACATCCGCGTGCACGACGAGCTGCTCGCGATGAACGGCGGCAAGGTCGACATCGAAGGGGAGATGCAGACGGCGAACTACTACGTCTGCGGCTCCCGCGTGCCGGGCGTCTTCAACCTGGGCGGCGACCTGGCGCTGTTCGTGCTGCTCATCAAGGCGCGCGACCGCGAGGCGCTCGCCCACTATGCGCGGCTGTGCATCGACAACATGCACGCGCGCATCCAGAACTACGGCGTGCCGACCCTGGTGACGGTGTCCCTCGTGCAGGGTGACGCGCTGGGCGGGGGATTCGAGTGCGCCATGTCCTCGGACGTGCTGGTCGCCGAGGAGAGCGCGCAGCTTGGCCTGCCGGAAGTCCTGTTCAACCTCTTCCCGGGCATGGGCGCCTACAGCCTGCTCGGGCGGCGCCTGGGCATGCGCGCCGCCGAGGAGCTGATCCTGTCGGGCCGGGTCCTGAGCGCGGCGAAGCTGCACGAGATGGGCGTCGTCGACGTGCTTGCCAAGGCCGGCACGGGCGAGATGGTGGTGCGCGAGTGGATCGCGAAGAGCTGGAAGCGCCGCAACGGCCTGCAGGCCGTGATGCGCGCGCGACAGCTGGTCCACCCGATCACGCGCGACGAGCTCGACGCCATCGCCGAGGTCTGGGTCGACGCCGCGCTGCGCGTGGAGGACAAGGACCTGAAGATGATGAGCCGGATCGTGCGCTCGCAGATGCGGCGCATGGAAAGCGGCGAGGCGATCGACGTGACCGCCGAAGCCGTGGCCGCGGCCCTCTGACCGACGCCCACTGGGAGATCCATCATGACAACCCGTTCCATTGCGGCATTCCTGCGCTCGCCTGGCGCGTACGTCGCGACCTCGGCATGGCGCAACCTAGCCCTCGCGGTGGTGCTGATGATCGTGGCCAGCGCGCTGTTCGCGCTGCAGGCCGCGCTCGTCAAGACCGGCCTCGAGAGCATCGCGCCGCTCGAGCTCGTGTTCTTCCGCGGCCTGGTGTGCGCGGCGGCGATCCTCGCCTTCGCGCGCCTGAGCCGCGCGAGCCTCGCCACCTCGCGTCCGGCAGGGCAGCTCGTCCTGGGCACCGTCGGCTTCGTCTCGCTCGCGCTGTACTTCGTGGCGATCGGGATGTTGCCGCTGGTGACCGCGACGGCGCTGAACTACACGGCGCCGCTGTTCCTCGCGCTGGTCATCGGCCTGCGCCGCGGCGGCGCGCTGCATGCCGCGCAGCTCTGGGTAGCGGCCGGCTTCGTGGGCGTGTGCCTGGTGCTGCAGCCGTCGTTTTCCGGCGGCAGCACGGTGGGGGTGATCTACGCCCTGCTTTCGGGCATCACCGGCGCGTTCTGCTACCTGCTGCTCGGGCGCCTCGGCCATGCCGGCGAGCCGCAGCGGGTGACGGCGTTCTACTTCTCGCTCGTCGCCTGCGTGCTGGCCGGCATCCCGACGCTCGCCGCCGGGTTCTCGATCGCGAGCAACGAGCAGATCCTGCTCGTCCTTGCCATCGGCCTGCTCGCGACCGTCGCGCAGCTCGCCATCGCCAAAGCCTACGCGATCAGCTCGCCGCTCATCCCGTCCACGCTGTCCTACAGCGCCATCGTCTTCTCCAGCATCCTCGGCGCGCTCTGGTGGGGCGATACGCTCGGCTTCTCGGACGCGCTCGGCATCGCGCTGATCGTGGCGAGCGGCGTGCTGGTGTCCGCCGGGCAGGCGAGCGCCAAGGCCGAAGCGCCGGTAGCGAAGGCCGAGGGCGCGCAGGAAGAGCAGCGCAAGCGGGACAACCGCAGGAACAACCTGCGCTCGCTGTACGCCACCTTCAAGCTGGCCAAGAACCCGAACGAAACGAAGTACGTGTTCATGATGGGGGATGCCCAGGACGACATCGCCGAAGGAGAGCGCGCGCTTGGCCGCATCAGCGACCCGTTCCTCTCACCGGGCCTGGAGGCCATGTGGCGGCAGCAGTTCAGCCCGGAGCACTACAACGTCGATGATCTTCTGGAGCTGCCGGTCGACACGCTGGGCGGCGCCTACGCCCGCCACATGAGGGCGCACAACCTCCGCCCGGACTTCTATGCGGAGCAGACGCCGCGGCACCGGACGAACTACCTGCGCATGCGCATCCGCCAGACGCACGACATCTGGCACATGCTCACAGGGTTCGGCACCGACGAGTTCGGCGAGGTCGGCCTGCAGGGCTTCTATTTCGCGCAGTTCACGAACGGCCAGTCCGCGCTCATCGGCGCCGGGGCCATGCTCAAGAGCCTGCTGCGCGGCCGCTTCGGCGATCTCGAGAAGCACGTCGACGCGTTCTGCGAGGGCTACGTCGCCGGCAAGCGCGCCGAGTCCCTGCTGGAAGTGAAGTGGGAGGAGCTCTGGGGCGAGAGGCTGGACGACGTGCGCAAGCGCTACCGCATCGAGCCGCCGCGCTGCCGCGCGGGCATGCTGCCGAACGCGACTAGGGCCTGAGATGCGCGGTGAAGCCGCCTTCACCGAACATGCGGCCGAACTGGTAGAAGTTGACGCGCGTGGAATTGACGATCGCGGCCCTTGCTCCCGGGTCCGCGATCGTCTTGACCAGGCGGTTCAGCTTCGCCATGTGGTCGACATCCATCGTGGCGTGTGAGGTGAGGAACTTGAACCCGCCCGCCGCCACGTCGCGGCCCAGGGCCTGCGCGATGGACTCGGAGACCCTGCCGCCGTACACGGAGGAAACGACCTCGAGCATGTAGAGCATCCCCAGCACGGAGCATGGGTGTACCCGGTCCGCGCCATGGTAGTTGAAGGCAATCATGGCCTGGACCGGAGCGCTCGGCGGATTGACGCCGGCCGCGGAGACGTCGCCTCCCAACGCCTCGATGTCTTCCAGCACCCATGCTTCGTGGCCTTTTTCCTCCTCGATGCGCTCGTACAGCGCGTAGCGCACTTCCCGGAACTCCTCGCCGCAGCGCGACGCGGCGGCGGCCATCACCGGGCAGAAATTCCAGACGATGTGGTACAGGTCATGCAGGAAGGCCTGGTATTCCGGCAGCGGCAGGCCGTGGTGGATCATCGAATGCACCTTCGGCACGGCTTCGAGCTCGCGCCGGCTGGCGTCGGTCATCTCGACCAGCGTGATGAAGAACGACAACGGCTCCTGCTCCGCTTGCTTGGACTTTCGGCTAAAAACCGTCGACACTTTGTCCATCCCCTTTGCCGGGGATTGTAGCAGCCGCTAGCCCGTCGACTTCTTCATTTCGACGAGGTAGCGCTCGAGCTCGCCGCGCGCGGCGGCGAGCTCTTCGGTCAGCGAGCGCAGCACCCGCGGCGCCTGCAGGCGCAGCTCCGGATCGGACAATCGGCCAAGGCTCGCGCACAAGCCGGTGAGGCGGTCCGTTCCCATGCTCGCCGCCGATCCCTTGAGCGCATGCAGGAGCGAGCGGAACTCGTGGTAGTCGCGTCCGGCAAGCGACTTCTCGACGCGCTCGAGCAGCGCGCGGTTGTCGGCGAGGAACACGCCGATCAGCTTTTCGACGAAGGCCGGGGACGAACCGAGCTCCTCGAGATGGCCGAGCGTCTCGGCATTCACGACCGCGGCGTGCTGCGGCAGCTCCACCACCACGCGTGCCGGCGGCGCCGCCACTGGCTCCGGCCGCTTGCCTTCCTGCGGCTTGCCCGCCAACGCCTGGATTTCCTCCAGCAGCCGCAGCGCCTCGATCGGCTTGGGCAGGAAGGCATCGAAGCCGGCCTCCAGCGCCTCGCGCTTGACTTCCGGGGTCACGTCCGCGGAGAGCATCAGCACCGGCAGCCGCTCACGCCCGCGCGTGATCAGACGGATCGCCTGCAGCGTCTCCATGCCTCCCAGGACCGGCATGTTGCGGTCGAGGAGCACGATGTCCGGCCGCTCGCGCTCGAGCGCGTCGAGCGCCTGCTCGCCGTCGTTGGCGAGCATCACGCTGTGCCCGCCGCGCTCGAGGATCTTGCCGATCACCTCGCGGTTGGTCGGGTTGTCGTCGGCCACCAGGACGCGGAGCTTGCGCGCGGCGCCGCCGCGCCGGGCATAGTCCTGCAGCCGCACCACGCCTTCGCGCATCTCGTCGCCGGCACTGACCGAGTGCAGCACGTTGAAGAGCAGCCGCTTGTCGAAGGGCAGCTCCAGCACGGCGGAGAAGCCCGCGGACAGCGCCTCGAAGCGCGAGACCTCCGCTTCGTGCGCTACCGCGAGCACGGTCGGCGGCGCCGGATCCGGCGCCGCGCGGCGGAAGCGCTGTGCAGCCTTGAGGTCCTCCCCGCGCGAATGGATCAGCGCGCTGTGATAGGGCTTGGCCAAGCTGATCTCGGCGACGAGGCGCGCCACGCCGTCCTCGATGCTGCCGACGGCAATCGGCGTCGCGCCCCAACCGGCGAGCGTCTGCTCCAGCGCTTCGCGCTCGGGTTGCGGGAAGCCGATCAGCAGCACGCGGGCATCGGCGAGCTCGCCGTTGCCGGCGCCGGCGCGCTCGGGCTGCTTCTCGACGTCGATCTCGAACCAGAAGGTGCTGCCGAGTCCGACGGCGCTTTCAAGGCCGAGCTTGCCGCCCATCAGCCCGACCAGCTGCTTCGCGATGGTCGTCCCGAGCCCCGTGCCGCCGAAGCGGCGGGTCGTCGACTGGTCGGCCTGGGTAAAGCTCTCGAAGACGCGCGTCTGCGCCTCGGGGGCGATGCCGATGCCGGTGTCGCGGATGGAGAACTTCAGCCGCACGCGGGTCTCGGTCTCCGCCTGCGCCGAAACGTGCACCGTGACGCTGCCGTGCTCGGTGAACTTCACCGCGTTGCCGGCGAGGTTGATGAGGACCTGGCGCAGGTAGTGCGGGTCGCCGCGGACCGCCGGAGGCACCTCCGGCATGATCGAAACTACGAAGTCGAGCCCTTTCGCGGCCGCCTGCGCGCCAAGAATGCGGCAGGTGCTGTTGACGAGGGCATGCAGGTCGAAATCGGCCTTCTCCAGCACCACCTTGCCCGCCTCGATCTTGGAGAAGTCGAGCACGTCCTCGACCAGGCCGAGCATCACGCGCGAGGAGCTGCGCAGCGTCTGCAGCATGTCGGCCTGCTCGCGCGTGAGCGAGGTATCGCGCAGCAGGTCGGCCATGCCGATGATGGCGTTGAGGGGCGTGCGCATCTCATGGCTCACCACCGAGATGAAGCGGCGCTTCGCCTGGTTGGCTGCCTC
>Ga0105094_10000176_pt1 | contig 29558 bp, 23 predicted proteins | sample PPLLak1March2015_2_FD_87023 | JGI IMG/M metagenome (GOLD analysis project Ga0105094, IMG submission 87023) | Freshwater sediment microbial communities from Prairie Pothole Lake near Jamestown, North Dakota, USA - PPLs Lake P8 Core (3) Depth... | ecosystem: Environmental > Aquatic > Freshwater >...
GGTTTTGTGTTATGCTTATTCATCGAGACGTACTCCTGCTTTCTGTGAGTTGTGGCAAACCCACTTTTAGCAGATTACGTCTCTTTTTTCAACCTTTCAGACTTTTCGGATAGGTTCTTAGTGCACCTTGTGTATTTTGTTCTGAAAATATCAACTTCGTGTACTTTCGTGCCATGGAGACTTCGTGATGATATTTTCTTTTATCGTGATAAAACAGGATTCATGGCAACTCCGTGTTCTTTGTGGTTCAATGTTTTTAAATCCGGAGTACCGTCGATTAGAGATAAGAAGAGCCCGGATCAGCGATCCGGGCTACTGGTTCCTTAGTCCCCAATGACGCTACTGGCTGGCAGGCGGGGCGGGCGTCTCGGGCGTCTCGGGCAGGGGAGCGGGGAGGCGGCTCTTGTTGCGGCGGCGCCAGGCACGGATTACCAGGTACGGCGGGAGGACAAATACCAGTCCCAGCAGCGCCAGGACCGGCAAGACCAGGATGATGATCCAGATGGCGGCGTTGGCGATGAACTTGACAGCGTTGATCAGCGCCTGGATGGCCTGCTTCGCCTCGCCCGCCGGCTGCCAGCTCCCGATGGTCAGCGGCTGCACCGCCTCGTTAGCTCTCAGGCTGGCAGTGATCATCGATAGGGCCGCGGATTGCTCGTAGTATTGGATCTGCCCCTTGATCACCTCGATATCGCTGCGCACGCGCACCAGCTCGTTGTAGACCGCCAGCACATCCTCGGTCTTGGTAGCCGAGCCCATGATCTCCTGGAGCTGCGCTTCGGCGCTCTCCAGGTTGCGCAGGCGCGACTGCAGATCAGTGTAATCCTGGGTCACGTCATCGCTGTTGGATGACTGGGTCAATGGCGGGCGGTCGCTCTCATCGCGGATACGCTGCATGGCCTCGTCCATACGCTCGGCCGGCACGCGGATCGAGATCGTCGCCCGGGGTACCTCTGCCCCGCTGTCCAGCTGCTCCTGGAACAGGTTGGCGTTGACCACGAACCCGCCCATCTCTTTTGCCATGGCTGAGATGCGCTCCATCGACGCTTCCGGGTCGACGACCACAACTTCCAGGCTGCCATTCTTGATCACGATGCGCTCGACCGCCTGTGCAGCATCGAGACCCCGGTCGTAGCTGTAGCTTTCGCCGGCAACCGGCGGCGCTTCCTGCGGGCTGACGCCGCCTTCGCTCTCCACGGATGTGTTATCCCGGGCTGGCGACATTGCCCCCGCGCAGCCGGTCAGCAATGCGGTAAGCAGCAGTATGGTGATTAAGATCGTGCTGATTGGATTTCGCTGTTTGTACATGTTACCCTCCACCGCAGTATATATTTCCCCGTAGCGAATATCGTGATAGCCACAATTTTCGGGCAGATACTAGACGCTGATCCTCCCCGCAGTGTTCCCGGCATTCGAGAAGCGCCGGTTTCACCAACCCCCGGACAGGCGTTCGATATGCCTCCCCGGCAGCCCCGCTACCCGCATCGCGTCTTGCACCGCCTGGATATCGTATTCCACACGGTGGTACTCGACCGTCTCTTCGTTCAAGTTATACAGGATATAGGCCGCTTTGGGGTTGCGATCGCGCGGCTGCCCGACCGAGCCGGGATTGATGATGGCGCGCGGCGACATGGCAATGCACATGCCTTCCTCGAGCATCACGGGCCGGGCCGAGGCCTGGCTGTCGCGGTAGTAGAACAGGACCGGCAGGTGCGTATGCCCCACGAAGCAGTAAGCGGTGCCGAAAAATTCGAAGTTGCGCGTGGCGTTGTGGGTGTCGAGCAGGTATTCCCACACCGGCTGGCGCGGGCTGCCGTGTACCAGTGTCACGTGGTTACCCAGATCGGCGTAAGCGCTGAGCGTGTCAGCGCGCTCGGGCAGGCTTTCCAGGAAAGCCAGGCTGGCTTCGGTGAGGTTATCGCGGGTCCATTCGATGGCCCGGCGCGCCTCGGTGTTGAAAGTGTACGGGTCCAGCTGACCGAGCACAGCCGCATCGTGGTTGCCGATGACACACAACAGGTCCGGCAGTGCGCGCACGCGGGCGATGCACTCGTTGGGGTTGGGTCCGTATCCAACCAGGTCGCCCAGGCACCAGGCGGCGTCGAAGCTGCCGGCATCAGCGATGACGGCGTCCAGGGCGGCGAGATTGGCATGGATATCGGAGATGACGAGCGCTTTCATGAGAAGTCAATGGTAGCACAGAAATGGTGGAGCGGGAAGATTCTCACCACGGAGCACACGGAGTTGCCATGAAATCTGTTTCATCCCGATAAAAGGAAATATCACTACCAAGTCACCAAGACACGAAGGGTGGTTAAAAAAACTTTGCGTCTCTGCCGCTCTGCGCCTTTGCGTTGAGGGTTTTCAGGCTCAGACGGCTGTCCAGGCCTGGTACAGGCTCAATTTGCCGCCTTCGCCATCTGAGAGGAAGGAGGTCCGGACGCGGTAGCCCGAGTGCACCGCCAGCTCGTCCAGCTCCGGTCCGCTGAAATGGTGTACGTAGCGCAGGCCGTACCCGCCGCCGCGCCAGTCCAGCAGGTAATCGCCGGGGTCCACGTCCGCCGCCGACAGGCCAGCCACTTCCCAGGGCTGGATGCGCCCGCGCAGACGGGAACTGTTCAGGAAGGTCCACTCCGAGTGGATCAGCTCTCCGCTAGGGAGGGTCAGGCGGCGCGCCTGGCGCAAGACCTGGCTACGCAGACTGGCTCCGGGCAGGTGGTGCAGCACGGCAAATGCCAGGATGAAGTCGAAGGCCGGGAGGCTGGACAGGCCGAGAGCGCCAGCCCAATCCGAGGCGGACAGGTCGGCATGCCTGAACTGGAAGACATCGCCTGGGAGGCAGTGCCCGGCGGCGGCACCCAGCAGGGCTGGGCTGAAATCCAGGCCGGTGTAGGCGCCGCTGAAGCCACGCCGGGCGAGTTGGCGCGCCAGCTCACCATTCCCGCAGCCCAGGTCGAGGAGCCTGGCATCCCGGGGGATGCGCTCCAGGATGGACCCCACGCCGGGCTGCAGGCGCTGGCGCGTGGCGGAAAACTGCGCGGCTAGCCTCTGGTAAAATTGGTGGTTAAGTGCTAAGAGTCGACCAGCGACGGAGTCTTGCATGGAGTAATTATAGCCCCACAGAGCACACGGAGATTACGGAGAAGATCAAGAGGAGTTAAGAGATTTCAACACGAAGTCACCAAGACCCGAAGGGTGATTGTAAATAAACTTTGCGTCTCTGCTTCTCTGCGCCTTTGCGTTAAGGGTTTCACCACGGAGTTGCCATGAAATCTGTTCCATCCCGATAAACGAAAATATCACCACGAAGTCACTAAGACACGAAGGGTGTTTAAGAATATTCATTCTTATGGTTAAGGGCGCGTTCCACTTATGAAAAATCATTCCTGGCACCAGATACGCAGGCAAACGCCGGAAAGGCTGGCTTTGGCGCGCCTGATCCTGGAAGAAGTGCGCGCGGGGCGCAAAGTGCAGGATGCGGTGCGGCGCAATCCGCTGCCGGGCGGCGGTTACCTGGGCAAGCACATGCTGGTGGCGGCCTACCACCAGCTCACCGAAAGCGGAGAATGGCAGCTCGATGCGGATTTCCTGAGGCTCATCCGCATGAAGCCGGTGCGTACGCTGTCGGGCGTGACGACGGTCACGGTGCTCACCAAGCCCTACGCCTGTCCCGGCAAGTGCGTGTTCTGCCCGACCGACCTGCGCATGCCCAAGAGCTACCTGCCCGACGAGCCGGGAGCGCGCCGCGCTTTAGAGCACGCTTTCGACCCGTTCGACCAGGTGGCGGCGCGCCTGGAAGCGCTGGACGCCATCGGGCACCCGACCGATAAGATCGAGCTGCTCATCCTGGGCGGCACGTGGAGCGCGTACCGCCGGGATTACCAGGAGTGGTTCGTGCGGCGCTGCTTCGACGCCCTGAACGGGATCGTCTCCGAGAGCCTGGCTGAAGCTCATGCCCGCAACGAGACGGCAGCACGCCGCAACGTCGGGCTGGTGATCGAGACGCGACCGGACCATGTGGATGCGCAGGAGGTAACCTGGCTGCGCTCGCTGGGGGTGACCAAAGTGCAGATGGGGGCGCAGAGCCTGGACGACCGCATCTTGGAACTCAACCAGCGCGGCCACAGCGTAGAGGCAACACGCCGGGCAGCGGCTATGATGCGCGCCGCCGGGTTCAAGATCGTGCTGCACTGGATGCCCAACCTGTTGGGCGCCACAACCGCCTCGGACCGGGAAGACTTCCCCCGCCTGTGGCAGGGGCTGTGCCCGGATGAGATCAAGATCTATCCCACCCAGCTCCTGGAGAACGCCGACCTGTACCAGCATTGGCTGCGCGGCGAGTACCAGCCATACAGCACGGAAGAGCTGGTCTCCCTGATTGCCGATATCAAGCCGACCATCCCGCGCTACTGCCGGGTGAACCGGGTGATCCGCGACATCCCGTCGACCAACGTCGTGGCGGGCAACAAGCGCACCAGCTTGCGCCAGGACGTGCAGCAGGAGCTGCAGCGGCGCGGGGAGCGCTGCGAGTGCGTGCGCTGCCGGGAGGTGCGCGGTGAGAAGATCGATTTCAATTCCATCGCACCTCAAGATATCGTATACCAAGCCGGCAAGACGCAGGAGCATTTCCTTTCCTACGTCACCGCGGAGGACCGCCTGGTGGGCTTCCTGCGCCTGTCGCTGCCCGGGCCTGGCGCCGTGCAGACCGGCATCCCCGAGCTGGAAGGGGCGGCGATCATCCGCGAGGTGCACGTGTACGGGCAGTCGCTGGAAGTGGGGGCGGCGCGGCGCGGCGAGGCCCAACATGCCGGGCTGGGCACGCGCCTGCTGCGCCAGGCCGAGCGCATCGCCGCTCAGCATGGCTACCGGCGGCTGGCGGTCATCTCGGCGGTGGGCACGCGGCGCTACTATCTGCGCCGGGGCTTCGAGCGCGGCGAGCTGTATTTGAGCAAAGAGGTCATTGCAACGCCGGTCGAGTGAGGCATAACGTTAATTATCATAACCTCGTATAGGGACATTTCGAACTATAATCATGTTGAAGTAATGTTGTTCTGGCGTCTACGCATGCCGAACCGTATCTGGTTGAAACCTTTTAGACTGGCAGTTCATTTAGTCTGAGACGATTTAGAGGCTAAATAATGAAAAAAGCACTCTTTGGCGGATTGCTGGGCTTTTTTATCGGCGGCGTGGTGATGCTGTTCTTCAGCTGGGTAGATGGGATACTTTACTTCCGATTGCTCCCGCCCAGAATCGAAAGCTTCGAATTTACTCCTCAGGTGGCGCTCATGCTGTTCCAGTGTCTCCTGACTGGCGCAATTGCAGGGGGCGCCACGTACCTGACAGGGCGTTGGGGGCTGGGGGTCGTTTCCGGTATAGTAGTGGGATACGGGCTGGGGTTCTTATTTATGGGTCAGGACGACCAACCCTGGGAGACGATCGTTGCGCTGGGAATGTTGCTGCCAGTGGCGTCTGTGGGGGTGTTGTCCAGCCTGGCAGCGGCAGTGTTGAGGATGCAAAACAGCGTCTCCGCTGTAAAAAAAACATTAACTTAACCCAAGTTGCTACCCGGGTAACTGAATTAAAAATCCATGTGACTTCTGGTAAATTTGTAGGCGCCTGATCCACAATTTGCCAGGATGGACACATGGATTCGTGACACTTTACTCACTCGATCATGATAAGCGTCCCTTGATTCATATTATGAAATCTGTCACAATACTAGTGTTAACCAAGCCTTCTCCAAACTCGAAAGGGAATACACATGTGCGCCACATCAACTTTTCCTGGACTACGGAAATTCACACCCACCAAGCTCAATATACGCTTTCCAGTTCCCTCAGATATTGAGATAGCCCAAGAATGTAATCTAAAGCCGATTACACAAATCGCCGAAGAAGTTGGCTTGCTGCCCGAGGAGGTCGAGCTGCACGGCACCTATGAAGCCAAAGTCAAATTGGAGGTCCTGGAGCGTCTCAAGGACGTTCCGGATGGGATCTACATCGACGTCACCGCCATCACACCGACCCCATTGGGCGAGGGCAAGAGCACGACGATGGTCGGGTTGAGCCAGGCGCTGGGCGCGTACCTGGGCAAGCGGGTGTTCACCTGCATCCGCCAGCCGAGCCAGGGGCCGACCTTCGGGATCAAGGGCGGCGCAGCCGGCGGCGGCTACAGCCAGGTAGTGCCGATGGAAGACTTCAACCTGCACCTGACCGGTGATTTGCATGCCATCACCGCAGCGAACAACCTGCTGGCAGCGGCAATCGACACCCGCATGTTCCACGAGGCCAACCAGCCGGATGATAAGAAGCTGTTCAACGCCCTGTGCCCGCCCAATAAGGAAGGCCAGCGCCGGTTCTCACCACCCATGCTGCGGCGCCTGAAGAAGCTGGGTATCGACAAGACCGATCCGGACGAGCTGACGGATGATGAGAAGCGCCGCTTTGCACGCCTGGACATCGATCCTGCCAGCATCACCTGGCGGCGCGTGGTGGATACCAACGACCGCTTCCTGCGCGAGATCGAGATCGGCCTGGGACCTGAAGAGAAGGGTATGACCCGCCGCACAGGCTTCGACATCACCGTCGCCAGCGAGATCATGGCGATCCTGGCTTTGACCACCGATCTGGAGGATATGCGCGAGCGTTTCAGCCGGATTGTGATCGGCACCAATAAGGCCGGCGAGGCGATTACAGCCGAGGACCTGGGCGTGGCGGGAGCCATGACAGTGCTGATGAAAGAGGCCATCAAGCCCACTCTGATGCAGACCCTGGAGGGCACGCCGGTCTTCGTACATGCCGGTCCATTTGCCAATATCGCCCACGGCAACAGCTCGATCATTGCGGATAAGATCGCCCTCAAACTGGCCGATTACGTGGTCACCGAATCGGGCTTTGGAGCCGATTGCGGCATGGAGAAGTTCATGAACATCAAGTGCCGCTACTCGGGGCTGACACCGCAGGTGGTGGTCATTGTAGCTACCGTGCGGGCGCTCAAGATGCACGGCGGCGGACCCAGGGTGGTAGCGGGCAAGCCGCTCGACCCGGCCTACACCGATGAGAACCTGGAGCTGCTGCGCGCTGGGTTGGGCAATATGCAGCATCACATCAAAAACGCCAAGCTGTTCGGCGTCAACGTCGTGGTGGCGATCAACTCCTTCAAGGACGATACCCCCGCCGAGGTCGAGCTGGTGCGCCAGGCGGCCCTGGATGCCGGCGCCGAAGACGCCGTCGTCGCTCGCCACTGGATGGAAGCCGGCGCGGGTGCGGTCAAGCTGGCCGAGGCAGTCATCAAAGCGGCCGAGAAGCCAACCACTTCAAGTTCCTTTACCCGCTGGATCTCACAATCAAAGAGAAGATCGAGATCATCTGCAAGCAGATCTATGGGGCGGATGGCGTTGATTACCTGCCTGAGGCTGAGGCCAAGATCGAGCTCTACACACGCCTGGGATTCGACAAGCTGCCGATGAACATGGCTAAGACCCACCTGAGCCTGAGCCACGACCCTAACCTGAAGGGTGTGCCGAAAGGCTATAAAGTGCCGATCCGCGATATCCGCGCTTCGGTTGGCGCGGGCTTCCTGTACCCGCTGCTGGGAGAGATGCGCACCATGCCCGGCCTGCCGACGCGACCGGTGTTCTACGATGTAGACCTGGATCTTAAGACAGGCAAGGTGGTCGGGCTGTTCTGATAACCCCACCCTACCCTCCCCATCGAAAGGTCACCGATGGGGAGGTTTTTTTACTCCACCCGGCCCTCCCCAGCGAAAGATCATCGATGGGGAGGGTTTTTACGTTGACCCGGCAACTAAGGAAACTGTAAAGAGGCGCTGATGCAAACCTATCTATAATATGGGATAGCCTTGATGGTGGGATGATTGTGGTGGTAGAGCAGAGGGTTTATGGCTGAGATCGACACTGGTGGGATCGCCGAGCAGCGCGGAGCAAAGCTGCTGCTGGCTTTAAACGCGGCTGCAGTGCAACTGCAGCGTTCAGCCCACTCTGAGGGCGACGTGTTCCGCGCCTTCTACGAGCAGATTGTAAAGATCAATTTGAACGGCAGCATCAATCTGCTTTCAGAAGACGGCAGCCACCTGACCATGATGATTGCGGCGGTGCCGTGGCAAGAGCTGCTGCAGATAGACAGGATAACCAAAATCCAGGACCGCCCAGACCGGCTGGCGGGTTTCCAGTCTTTCCGTTTCAACATACCGGTAGCCTCATTGGACGTGCGCGAAGCGGTGCTGGAGCGGGGCGAGACGATCTTCGCCTCGGACAACAGCCTGTATTTGAGGCAGGTACTGCCAGATGAATACCGCTTTTTATCAGACGATGTGATCGCTCAATTTGGTGGTCAGCCGGCAATCTACGCACCGCTGGTCATGGAAGGGCAGGTGGGTGGGCTGCTTACTGTGGATGGGGTCGGTCTATCTGCTGAAGACGTGCCGGCCCTCGAAGCCTTCGCCAACCATATTGCGGTCGCGTTGCAGAATGCGCGCCTGTTTTCGGCTTTGCGGGACAGGGATGCAGAGCACCGGCAGGCAGAAGGCGCGCTGCGCGACAGCGAAGAAAAATATCGCCAGATTGTCAGCCAATCCACGGACGGCATCGTTTTAGCCAATGAGGCCGGGCTGATCATCGAGTGGAATGATGGTCAGGAACGCATCACGGGCATCCCCCAGACCCGGGCCCTGGGCCGATATATTTGGGATGTACAGTTCGAGCTGGCGCCGCGCTCGGATCTCTCGGAAGAGTACAAGCAGCAAATTGTCGCCAGCATAAAAGAGTTCCTGGCAAAAGGCGCCTTGCCCGGCATGGAGCAGCCAAGCGAGATCACCATCCGCCGTCCGGATGGGGCCTTGCGCACGATGCAATCGGTTTTATATCCCCTCAAGACCGATCTCGGCTACCGGTTGTGCAGCATAGCACGCGATATCACCGATCGAAAGTCCCTGGAGGGGAATGTGCTTCGCCGGGCAGAAGAGCTGGCAATCCTGCAGGCGCTATCCCTCGACCTGACCTCGGTCCATGAGCTGCCGATCCTGTTGAGGGGCATTGTCGAGAAGGCGGTACAGCTCTTAGGCGCAGAAGGGGGAGGCCTGTACTTATGCGAGCCGGAGCAGGAGCAGATCCGCCTGTATGTGGAACTACACGGAGCGCCGGAGGAGATGATCGGCATAGCGTTCCGTTACGGGGAAGGCGCGGCCGGCCTGGTGGCAGCTTCGGGAAAACCCCTGATCATTGACGATTATCGCACCTGGGCCGGGCGTTCGCCGGTATTTGAGAGCAGTCAGCCATACTCCGCGGTCCTGTCTGTGCCAATGATCTGGAAAGGGCAGGTTACCGGCGTCTTGCAGATTCTGGATGATATTCACATGCGGCGCTTCACACAAGCCGACCAGGAGCTGCTGACCTTGTTTGCCAATCATGCAGCCGTGGCCCTGGAGACAACTCGCCTTTTGGAGGCAGAGCGCGTCCGCCGGCAGGAAGCGGAGACGCTCGCGAAAGCCTCGGCGGCTTTGACTTTGCCCCTGGATCTGGGGGAGCTCCTGGATGCCATCCTGGACCAGCTGCATCAGGTTGTGCCTTACGACAGCGCGGCAATCTTCCTGCTGCAACGCGATCAATTAGAAATTGTCGCCGGGCATGGATTCTCGAATGGAAATACGGCGGTAGGCTACAGCTTCTCTGCCCAGCAAGACCAGCTCTTCATGGAAATTCAACAAACCAGGCGCTCAATCATCATAGCCGACGCGCAGACAGATGCACGCTTTCGGGGCATCGGAGGCGCCGATTATGTGCGTGGCTGGTTGGGGGTGCCGCTGGTGGTGCGCTCACAGGTGATCGGCTGTCTCACCCTGGATAACCGGCAGGTGGGCGTCTACAATGCCCGGCACGCCGCCCTGGCGGAAGCGTTTGCCAGCCAGGCAACGACGGCGATCGAGCGCGCCCGCCTGTTCGAGTTCGAGCGCACAGCTCGTGAGCGCGCCGAGGCGATCCGGGATGCCGCCGGGGTGGTCAGCTCCAGCCTGTCGCTGAACCAGGTGCTGGATGCCGTTCTGGAGCAGTTCTCACGGGTGCTGTATTTCGATAGCGGCAACATCATGATCATCGAAGGTCAGCGGGCTGTGATCAAGGTGTGGCGCGGGTATCTGCAAGAAGATGCTGAGGAGCTGCTTAAATCAGTCAGCTTCGATCTGGCGCAGGAGCACGCCGTGGGACAGGTAGTAAGCCGCGGCAAGCCATTGATGATCACCGATGTTGATAACGATCCGCGCTGGCAAACCACCATCCTGAGCGACCGCATACAGTCCTGGTTAGGGGTGCCGCTGGTCATCCGGGATGAGGTGATCGGCCTGTTCAACATCGACCGCTACACTCCCGATGGTTTCTCCGAGGACGAGGTTGCTCTGGCGCAGACCTTCGCGGCGCACGCGGCGGCTGCCATCGAGAACGCGCGCCTGTTCGAACAGGCTGCCACCGAGAGACGCCATCTGAGCCTGCTGTTCGATGTGGGCCGCGGACTGTCGATCAGCGTGGATCCAGATGAAATACTCAACCGGGCGATCTCCTTAACCTGCCAGTCGTTGGGCGGATTGGTCGGTCAGGCCTTTCTCTTCCATCCGGACGAGCAGCGCCTGCGGTTGTGCGCGCTATACGGCAAATATGAGATCGACCTGCAGGATGTCAATACCAGGATGGATATCCGCCTGGGGATTGGCCTGTCTGGTTGGGTTGCCCAGCACAGGCTGCCGGCATATGTCGTCGATGTGACCCAGGATGAGCGCTGGCTGCACATCGACGAGCTGGATGATGGTGTGCGCTCTGCGCTGTGCGCCCCGATCGTTTACGGGGAGCGCCTGTTTGGCGTGCTGAGCGTGCTGCACCACGAACGAGATGCTTTTTCAAGCGACCAGCTGGATCTACTGCAAGCCATCTGCCGGGAAGTTGGGCTGGCCTTGAGCAATGCCGACCGCTTCCAGCAGGTCAATCGCCGCCTGGCTGAAATGACCCTGATCCAGAACCTGGCTGAGATCTTCACGCAGCGCCTGGAGCTGAGCGTGCTTTTGGATGAAGTGGTCAAACAGCTTTTCGAGCGTTTCCACTATCCGCTGGTAGAGATCTTCCTGCTGTCTGGCGACCACCTCAGCCTGCAGGCATATCGCGGCAATTCACCGAAAGTGATGGATCAAAAGATCACCGAAGGCATCATCGGGCGAGTGGCGCGCACGGGGGAAGTGAACTTCATCCCGGATGTCACCGTGGATCCGGATTACTACAAGTGCAGCCCGGATACTTTAGCCGAGCTGGCGGTCCCAATCTTCCAGGCAGAGCAAGTGATCGGGGTGATCAACATCGAGAGCCATGTGGCCGATCAAATCACGCAGCACGACTGTGACCTGCTCCAGGTGCTGGCGGGTCAAATCTCGATCGCGCTGGAGAACGCCGTTCTGTACGAGCATGCTCGCAGCCACGCCGAGGATCTCGAGCGCACGGTTGAGCAGCGTACTGTCGAGCTCAGCGAGCTGTACGAGCTCAGCCAAAAGATCGGTTTTACACTTTCGTACGATGACCTGCTGCGCCTGGTGCTTTCATCCTTAAGGAATGCTGTGGGCTGCGAGTTGTCAGCCGGCTGCCTGCTGATCGATGGATACCGCTTATTCGTTGTGGAATCGGAACGCCAGCTTTCCACAGCTGGGATCCACGAGCTCCGGACGGCATTCGCTCAACATCTGGATCAGCAAGACAGCCAGATGCCCGGCATCGATTCCACCCCCGTTGAAGTGATCCTTGCCAGGGATTTCCGGCCCGAGTCGCCGGTCATCGATCACGTCGCCTCGACCTTCGTCACACCGATCCTGCTAGGAGGGCAGGTGATCGGTGTGCTGATCGCTGGCAGCGAACAAGCGGTAGAGTTCACCAGCTTTCAGGTGCGCCTGCTGAGGACATTTGCTCACCAGGCAGCCACAGCCATCGAGCGCATCCGCGCGATCCTGGCTGCAGAGCAGAAGCGCCTGGAGGGATTGGTCGAGCACCTGCCGGTTGGCGTGCTCCTGCTGGATGCAGACTTTCGCCTGCTGGTCTCTAACCCGCCCGGCAAGCAGATCTTAAGCGTCATGGACGCCGGAATCCAAGACGGCCGCCTTACTCACCTGATCGATCACTCTGTGGAAGACCTGATCCAGCACTACCGCGATCCGCTGCCGCACGAAATTGTCCTGGAAGGGCCGCCCCGGCGCTACTTCGAAGCCCAGGTCCGTCCTATGGGCCTGGACACTCAGCAATGGGTGATGACATTAAGGGAGGTCACGCAGGAGCGTGAGAACCAGACCCGCATCCAGATGCAGGAACGCCTGGCGACGGTGGGACAGTTGGCGGCGGGCATAGCGCACGACTTCAATAACATCATGGCTGCCATCCTGGTCTATACTGACCTGCTGATGGGCGATCCAAACCTACCGACATCCAGCCGCGATCGCCTGGCGATCATCGAGCAGCAGGTCCAGCGGGCAGCCAGCCTGATCCGGCAGATCCTCGATTTCAGCCGCCGGGCGGTGATGGAAAAGAGCTCCCTGGACCTGCTGCCCTTTATGAAGGAGCTGGAGAGGATGCTCGCTCGGGTCATGCCGGAAACGATCCGCATGGAGCTGGCCTATCAACCGGCAGTCTATCTGGTGAACGCCGATCCGACCCGCCTGCAGCAGGTGTTCATCAACCTGGCGGTGAATGCCAGGGATGCCATGCCCAATGGAGGTGTGCTGCATTTCGTGTTGGAGCGCTACCAGCTGCCGCCTGGCGAGCCATCCCCCGTGACGGATCTGCCCCCTGGAGAGTGGGTCAAGATCACGATCAAGGATACCGGCACCGGCATCGCTCCGGATATCATAGACCATATCTTCGAGCCATTCTATACGACCAAGCCGGTGGGGCAGGGCACCGGTTTGGGGCTGGCGCAGGTTTACGGCATTATCAAGCAGCATGAGGGCTATATTGTTGTGGACAGCCAGGTTGGGGAGGGGGCGGAGTTCACGATTTACCTGCCGGCCCTGCCGGAGCCGAGGGGTGAGCGCAAGCAAACCGAGCCCCTGGCCCAGATTGATGGCGCTGGAAAGGCCGTGCTGGTGGTCGAAGACGATCAGGCTACCCTGGCGGCCCTGCGAGCCTTATTGGAATCGAAGAATTACGATGTCGTCACGGCCCGCAATGGATACGAAGCCCTGCAGCAGTTCGAGCAATCTCAAAATTCGATCTGCCTGGTGGTGAGCGACCTGGTCATGCCGCACATGGACGGCGTAGCGCTTTACAAAGCCATCCAGGATATAGCCCCCGATATGAAGATCCTGTTTGTCACGGGTCACCCGTTGGAGGGTGAGCGGCAGGCGCTGCTGGAGCAGGGGGATGTGCACTGGCTGCAGAAACCATTCTCGGCCCGCGAGTTCACGCGCGTGGTGCAGAGCCTGCTGGAGGTGTGACCGTCTGAAGTCGATTTGTGGGTGAGCGCCAGCGGTCAATAGCGTATGGTGCTGATCACCATGACGATGATGATCATGATGGCGATGGCCGCAAATATGATCTGCTGGGCGCGCATCTTGCGGCGTTCACGGTCGTTAGTGGTTTTTTTCTTCTTCTGTGGCATGGAACACCTTCATTTGTGTTGAAACTCATTCCAGGTGAGCTTTAATCGCCTGGGCTGATTTTTCTGTAATACCCGGGACCGCCATCAGCTCTTCCATGGAGGCCTCCTGGATATCGTGGATCGAGCCAAAGTGGCTGAGCAGCTGCTTGCGGCGCGCCGGTCCGATGCCTGGCACGGCATCCAGGCGGGAGGCCAGGCCCTCCTTGGTGCGCAGCTTGCGGTGGGAGGTGATCGCAAAGCGGTGGGCCTCGTCGCGAATGCGCTGTACAAGGTATAGGCCTTGCGAATGGCGCGGCAGGAGGATGGACTCCGGGTGCCCGGGTGCGAACAGCTCCTCGTTCTGCTTTGCCAGGCTGGCTACGGGTACTTTATCCAGCAGCCCATTGCGTTCCAGGACGGCAACCGCCCGCCCGAGCTGGCCTTTCCCGCCATCCACCAGCAGCAGGTCCGGTAGCAGGGAGAAGGCCTGGTCGGGCTGCTTCCCGGGCGCCAGGGCGGCCTCTTCTGCCGCCTGCCAGCGGTTGAAGCGCCGGGTGAGCACTTCCTCCATGCTGGCAAAATCGTCCGGCCCGGTCACGCTGCGGATGTTGAAGTGGCGGTAGTGCTTTTTCTTGGGTACGCCCTGCTCGAAGACTACCATGCTGCCCACTGCCGCCGTTCCCTGGGTATTCGATATGTCGTAGCACTCGATGCGGTTGGGAGGGGCAGGCAGTCCGAGCGCGGCCTGCAGCTCGGCAAGCGCCTGTTCCTGGCGGTGGGTGTCGGCCTGCCATTGGGCCTGCAGCGCCGACAGGGTCTCGGCGGCGTTTTCGGCTGCCATCTGGATCAGCTCGCGCTGCTGGCCTTCGTGCGGGACGAGGATCTCGACTTTCTCCCCGCCGCTCTTATGTCTCAGCCACTGGCGGATGATCTGGGCTTCTTCCACCTCGTGCGGCAGCAGCACCTGGTCGGGGACATTTGGGGCCTGGTCGTAGAACTGCTTGATGAACTCGGCCATCACGCCGGGATCAGGTGTGGCTTCGGTGCCCTCCAGTAGGAAGTATTCGCGCCCGATCAGCTTGCCGCCGCGGATAAAGAACACCTGCACGCAGGCGTCGCCGTTGGAGCGGGCCATGGCGATCACGTCGGAATCGATGTAATCGCTGGAGATGACCTTCTGGCGCTCAACGACGTTCTCTATGGCCCGGATCTGGTCGCGCAGGGCGGCAGCCCGCTCGAAGCGCAGCTGCTCGGCGGCCTGCTCCATCTCGGCTTGCAGACGCTCGACGATCGGCTCGGTGCGCCCTTGCAGGAACTGGCACAGGTCATCGATCATCTGGCGATAGCTGGATTGGCTGGCAGCTCCGATGCAGGGCGCCACGCACAGCTTGATATCGTAATACAGGCAGGCGCGCTCGTCTTCGCCGGTAATCGTCCGGTCGCAGGTCAGGTAAGGGAAGATGCGCCGCAGCACGTCCAGGGTCTGGTGGACGGCCCAAACGCTGGTGTATGGACCGAAGTAGCGCGAGCCATCCTGCACCATCTGGCGGGTGACGGTCACTTTCGGGTAGGGGTCCGCCCAGTGCACTTTGATATACGGGTAGCGCTTGTCATCCTTCAGGCGGACGTTGTAATGCGGGCGGTGCTTTTTGATCAGGTTCATCTCCAGGATCAGGGCTTCCAGCTCGGAATCCACTACGATCCATTCGATATCGCTGATCTTGCGCACCAGCTGCTGGGTGCGCGGGTCCCTGTTGGCGCTGAGATGGAAATAGGAGCGCACCCGGTTGCGCAGGTTGATCGCCTTGCCGACGTAGATGACTTTGCCGGCTGCGTCTTTCATCAGGTAGCAGCCGGACTTGATTGGCAGGGTATCCAGGACGAGGCGGACTTTTTCGGTCGTTTCCATCGGTGAAAGATTCTATCATACCGAACCCCCTGTATCACCGCAGAGTACGCAGAGTGCGCAGAGCAGACAATATGACTATGTCATTCCGACCGGAGCGCAGCGAAGGGAGGAATCCATGAGGGCATAGCCATAGATAGCCATTACAGGCACTACCTGACCGGCGTTTCAGGGATTCCTCACCCTTGCAAAGGGCGCAAGGGTTCGGAATGACCTGCGGAGCCGCGAGGGTTCTGGATGACATGCGGGGCGTTAGTGTTATTCAATTGTGTACGTCCTGGCCAAATGCCTTATAATGAAAGTATGGCAGAAGAAGATCTTGAGGTAAAAGTCGGGGAGCTGCTGCGCCAGCGCGGGCTGAAGCTGGCGGTAGCTGAATCATGTACGGGCGGGCTGGTGGGCCACCGCATCACCAACGTGCCGGGCTCATCGGATTATTTCCTGGGCGGCATCGTTTCCTATGCCGACGAGGCCAAGATGGGGCTGTTGGGCGTGCGGGCGGAGACGCTAACGGTGCATGGGGCGGTCAGCGAGCAGACGGTGCTGGAGATGGCGCGCGGCGTGCGCCGCCTCCTGGAAGCCGATATCGGCGCCGCAGTGAGTGGGATCGCCGGTCCGGGCGGCGGGACGCCGGAAAAACCGGTCGGCCTGGTGTGGATCGGGTTGAGCACGCCCGAAGGACAGCGCGCCTGGTGCCACACATGGGGCGGCAGCCGCGTGGAGGTCAAGGAGCGGTCGGCAGGGGCGGTCCTACAGCACCTGGCGGATTACCTGCGCCACGCCTCGAAAGTGGGTGGTGGGCATGCCCGTACTCGCTCTGAGCTGCTGGAGCCGGTGGACGTCGCCGCGCGCATCGAGCAGGATGGCCGCATCACCCCGCTGCACTTCACCTGGCGCGGGGCTAATTACCCGGTGACCTCCGTGGGGCGCAGCTGGCAAGATGGAACCGGGCGCCACAGCCTGGTCATGGTGCCTGGGGAGCATGTCTTCGAGCTGGTTTTCCAGGCTGCCGATGGTCGCTGGTCTCTGCGCCCTCCGGCCTCGAAAAAGGTCGCCTAGCCCGGCACGCCCAGCCGTCCCCTCTCGGCTTCCACCATACTCTCATCGAGCTTGCGGAAAAGCGGCTCTGGCTGTCGCAGTACCTGACCGGCGGGCAGCTGGCTGGGCTGCCATTTGCCGCTGGCCTCTCCCGGCAGGTAGCGCAGCACCTTGTGCTCTCCCAGGTCGTCCTGGCGCATCTCGATCACCTGCTCACCGAAGAGCGGACGGTCGTAGCCCAGATACTGGTGCAGCCGCTCGCTGGTGAACGGCAGGAAAGGCGCCAGCAGCGTTTTGAGCGAGTCGATTGCCCGCAGGGCAGTGTAAACCGTGATGGCAGCCGCGTCTTTATCCGTCTTGATCTCGAACCACGGGGCGGCTTTATCTAGGTATTTGTTGACCTCAGTCGCCAGCCGGATAGCCTCGAACAGGGCAAAGCGCAGCCTCACCGCTTCGATATGCTCGCCTACGGTCTGAAAGCCGCCTTCGACTGCCGCGAGCAGCTCCTTGTCCTCCGGGCGCAGCTCGCCGGGATCCGGCACGTGACCCTCCCAGTGCTTATAAGCAAACGACAGCATGCGGTTTGCCAGGTTGCCCCAGGTGGCGACCAGCTCGTTGTTGTTGCGGTTGAAGAACTCCTGCCAGTCCCAATCGGTATCCTTGCTCTCGGGCATGTTGACCGTCAGGTAGTAGCGCAGTGGGTCGGGGTCGTAGCGGCTGAGGAAGTCCAATCCCCACACCGCCCAGTTGCGGCTGCCGGAGATCTTCTGCCCTTCCAGGTTCAAGAACTCGTTGGCGGGCACGTCATACGGCAGCACCAGGCGGTGACCTTCCTGACCTTCGAAGAACTTGCCGAACCAATCCCCGGCGCCGATCAATTGGGCAGGCCAGATCACGGCGTGGAAGGGGATGTTGTCTTTGCCGATAAAGTAGTAGGCGCGCGCTGCGGCGTCGTACCACCAGTCGTGCCAGGCATCCGGCTGGGCGCTGATCTGCGACCACTCGATGGCGGCGGATAGATAGCCGATCACCGCCTCGAACCAGACGTAAATGCATTTGCCCTCCCATCCCTCGACCGGGACGGGGATGCCCCAATCCAGGTCACGCGTGATGGCGCGTCCGTGCAGGGCGTTGGCCTCGATCTGCCCCAGGGACTGGCGCAGCACGTTAGGCCTCCAGTAGCTTTCTCGCTGCCGCAGGAAGTCCACCACCTTGGACTGCAGCTTGCCCAGATCCAGGTAGAAATGTTCGGTCTCGCGCAGCTCGGGCGTCGAGCCGTCGATCTTCGAGCGCGGCTCGATGATCTGGCTGGGGTCCAGCAGATTGCCGCAGTTATCGCATTGGTCGCCGCGGGCGTTGGTGTAGCCGCAGATGTAGCAGGTGCCTTCGACATACCGGTCGGGGAGGAAGCGCCGCTGGGAGGGTGAATACCACTGAGGCTCGGTGTGAATGTACAGGTAGCCGTTCTTCTGCAGGGCCAGGAATATCGCCTGCGAGACCTGGAAGTGGTTTTGGGTGTGCGTGCTGGTGAACAGGTCGTACGCCAGCCCGAGCTTTTGGTACAGCTCCAGGAAGCTGGCATGGTATTTCTGGTAAACATCCAGCGGCGTGCTGCCTTCTGCGTCAGCGCGCACGGTCACCGGCGTGCCGTGGGCGTCCGAGCCGGATACCATCAGGACCTGGTTGCCCGCCAGGCGCTGGTAGCGGGCGAAGATATCGGCAGGCAGGTACGAGCCGGTGATGTTGCCGGCGTGGATGGGCGAGTTGGCGTAAGGCCAGGCGACAGAAACCAGGATGTTCTTGGACATGGCGTCCTCCCAATCGATAGCAAAATGAAAAACAAATGTCAAAAGAAAAGGGCTGTCCTGATCTGGACAGCCCTGCAAAGATCAAACCGGATCGGTCAGGCCGATTCCCTTGCGGCTGCCCAGGCGCGTTGAAGCATTCCCATGCGCATGGACATCAGAATAACAGCCAGAGTGAGGCGTACACGGCCCGAAACCATTTCATCCATCCTTCAAATCGTGAGGCAGAGTCTAAACGGGCGTGTCTTTTTTGTCAAGGAGCCATGGTCCCTAAAAATACTCGCGCAGCTGGCGCGCCTGGCAAGGATGGCGCAGGCGCCTTAAAGCCTTGCCTTCTATCTGGCGGATGCGCTCGCGGGTCAGTCCGAACTTCGCACCTACTTCTTCGAGGGTGTACGGGTGGTTGTCATCCAGCCCGAAGCGCATGCGCAGGATGCGCGCTTCCCTGGGTGTGAGGGTCGAAAGCACTTCGTCGACGCGCTCGCGCAGCATGCTCTCGTAGACAGCCTGCGAGGGCGTGGGAGTGATCTTATCCTCGACGAACATGCCCAGCTCGGAATCGTCTTCATCGCCGATCGGGCTCTCCAATGAGATCGGCACCCAGGAGACCTGCAGCATCCACAGCACTTTCTGTGGGGCAATGTCCATCTGGCAGGCGAGCTCATCCGGCGTGGGCGGCCTGCCCAGGGACTGCTCCATATCGTGAGAGGTGCGGTAAAGCTGGCGAATGCGGTCGGTCATATGAACCGGCAGCCGTATGGTGCGCCCCTGGTCGGAGATGGCGCGGGTGATTGTCTGGCGGATCCACCAGGTGGCATAGGTCGAGAAGCGGAAGCCACGCCGGTACTCGAATTTCTCGACGGCTTTCATCAGGCCCAGGTTGCCTTCCTGGATCAAATCCAGGAAAGGCACGCCGCGGTTGGTGTATCTTTTAGCGATGCTGACGACCAGGCGGGTGTTGGCCTTGATAAGATGCTCACGAGCCAGCGAACCGTCATGTACGGTCTCCTCCAACTGGCGGCGCCAGACGGTCCTGGTGCGCCCATTCAGCCGGGTCAGCTCGGCCTGCGCCGAGTGCCCTTGCTCGATCCGTTTGGCCAGGTCGACTTCTTCATTGACCGTCAGCAAGGGCACGCGCGACATCTCCTTCAAGTAGATCTCTACCGTGTCGCTGGCGCTGAGGTTCTCCAGGTTGGAGAAAAATCCGGGGTTTTCGGGTTGGATATCGTCTTCGCCGTATGGATCGTCGCGTTCGTCTTCGATGATTTCCACGCCTTTGCGGCGAAGAAAAGCGACGTACTTCTTGGCGCTTTCGGGCTCATCATCCGTTTGGTTGGCTTCCAGGATGTCTTCTAACGTAAGGTAGCCGTGCAGGTCGGCTTTGTCGAGTAAGGTGCTCAGCACATCCGCTTCAGTCATCTGGTTACCTGGTAATGTCATGCACTTCCCTCCTGGATGACAGGCGCGCAATAATGAATTTGGGCTAGAGATCAAGCCTCGTTATCCTTACTGAGAAGTGACTTGAGGACAGCCAGTCGTGGGTCTATGGTTTCGGGCTGGTGTCCACATTGAATTTCATTCAGGTTTTCACCACAGGTCGGGCAAAGCCCCTTACAATCTGGGGTGCACAGCGGTTTGATCGGGATGTCCAGCAGCATATACTCGCGCACCAGCGGCGCCAGGTTTATATGTGCATTCTCGGGCAGGATCAGATCCGAGTCGGTAGTCGATTTTCTGGAAAAGGCGTACAGCTCGGTGAAGTCGATGGCTAAAGCCTGCTCGAACTCCGTTAAACAGCGCACACACTCCGTATGGAGTGTGGCGTGCATTTTTACCTGAACCAGCAGCCCTTGGGCTGTGCGTGAGACGCGTGCCGTGCCGTTAAGATTGCCCAGGTCGAGATCGGGCTCCAGGTAGATGTCGGGTACATCGAAGGTGAAATCCCGGCTGGCTCCAACGGTTTGATTAATTAAAAAGCCGACGTTCAGCCGGAGAAGGTTGTGGGAATTTGACACTGGAGTAGTGTTGGTCGCTGAGATGTCTGCAATCGGCTACAATGGGGTGGATATTACCCTGTAGGCTGGTGATCAATCGGTCGGTTAAAAGATTATAGCATAGTTAAATTCGAAGGTCAAGTTATACCTTATTTATTGCGAGAGAGTTTGTTTTGTGCTATTAAAATTGTAATTCGGAGGCGCTCATGACTGCTCTTTTAATCGCCAGCGGCAATCCGGGCAAATTGAAGGAGATGCAGGCCCTGTTGGTTGGCCTGCCGGTCCAGCTCCTTACCCCTACACAGCTCGGCCTGCACCTGCAAGTGGCGGAACATGGGGAAACCTACGCCGAAAATGCAGCCCATAAGGCGCTGAGCTACGCGCAGGCTGCCGGGCTGCTCACCCTGGCAGATGACTCGGGCCTGGAAGTTGATGCCCTGGGAGGCCAGCCGGGGATCCGCTCGGCGCGCTTTGCCCCCCAGCCCGGAGCGACCGACAAAGACCGGCGCGTCTACCTGCTCGGGCGGCTGCGAGGCCATGCGCGTCCATGGACGGCGCATTTCCACTGCACGGTTGCCCTGGCAACGCCTGCCGGACTGCTGCGCCATGCCGAGGGCCAGTGCTTTGGAGAGATCATCCCCGAAGAACGCGGCCTGAACGGGTTTGGCTACGACCCGATCTTTCTGCTGCCCGAGCTGGGCAAGACGATGGCAGAGCTTTCACCGGCAGAGAAAAACCGGCTCAGCCATCGCGCCCGGGCGGTCATGGCAGCCATCCCAATACTTACTGAAATGATAAGCGCCGGGGGGTAATATCGACCGCCGCAGGGCTTCTTATCAGTTATGATATTGCTATGGGTGCCGGTTCACCCCCTTATCGCTTCGAAGATCAAATCACTGTCTCTCTGCGCTGGCTGGCCCTTTTCGGGCTGACGCTCTCGTTATACCTGGGGAAGAATATATCCCCTTATCTGATCGTGACAGTGCTCCTTGCCGCGCTCTGGAACGCCAGCCTGACGGTGATGGTGGCATTCGGTCATCGCCTGCCGGCGCACCACTACCTGGCTGTTGGCGTGGATATGGCATTTGCCTACCTGCTCTTTTACCTGAGCGGCGCCTTGAACGGGGCTATTGGTTGGGCCGGCTTGCTGCCGGTCATGACGGCTTCGCAGTACTTCGGCTTGCGCGGGGGCCTGGTGGTTGCGCTGGTCAGCCTGCTGGTGCAAGGCACCGTCGCTTACCCGGTGAGCGGTTTTGTGGCCGTCCTGGCTTACCTGGCAACGCTGCTGCCCCTGTATGTGATCGTGGCACTGATCTTCGGTTTGCTCTCCCAACGCATCCAGGCCAGGATCACACACCCCCAGGCTGCCTCACGCTCCGGAGGCGGGCGGGCAGACGTCCAAAGTCGCGGCTCTCTCTACCAGCTTGTCTCCGCATTGAGCAGCAGCCTGAACTACCAGCGAGTGTTGGATACGGCCCTCGACCTGAGCACCGGGGCACTGGAAGGCGGCGATGGTGATCACCAACGCATTGTCTGCGCGGTGCTGCTGTATGCCGATACCAGGGAAGGCGTCACCGAGCTGAGGGTTGGCTCTGCCCGCCGCTTTACCCATGCAGACATGCGCAAGACTCTGCCCGGTACGACCGGGCTGATCGGGGGGGTGATCGATGGCGGTGAGGCGCAGCCCTCCGGTGAGGTAGCCAGCGATCCGGAGCTGGGACGCTTGATCGCCATGCGCACCTGCAAATCTGCCTACTGCATCCCCCTGCGCAGCGGGCTGGATACCTACGGCGTGCTGCTCTACGCCCATCCGGCAGCCAACTTCTTCAGCCCGGAGCGCCGCGAGGTGCTGGATATCATCGGCAACCAGGCCACCATTGCCATCCAAAACGCGCGCCTGTACCGAGAGCTGGAGCAAGAGAAGGAACGCATGATGGAGATCCAGGAGGAGGCGCGCAACAAGCTGGCGCGCGACCTGCACGATGGACCCACTCAGACCGTGGCTGCCATCGCTATGCGGGTGAACTTCGCCCGGCGCCTGTTGGAGCGCGATCCGAAGTCGGCTTCCGAAGAGCTGTACAAGATCGAGGAGCTGGCTCGCCGGACGACCAAGGAAATCCGCCATATGCTGTTCACCCTGCGTCCTTTGGTGCTGGAATCGCAGGGGCTGGTCCCGGCTCTTGAGTCGATGGCGGACAAGATGCGCGAGATCTATGGGCAGGATGTGCGGGTGGCTGCCGATGCAGAGATCGTCTCTCAAATCGAGCTCGGCAAGCAGGGAGTGATCTTTTACATCGTGGAGGAAGCCGTGAATAATGCCCGTAAGCACGCCCAGGCAGCCCAGATCTGGGTGCGGCTGGGGTCCGGCGGGGACGAGCTGGCCTTGCTGGAGATCGAGGATAACGGCGTCGGCTTCGATCCCCAGGCAGTGGATTCTGGCTACGAAAACCGCGGCAGCATGGGCATGGTTAACATGCGCGAGCGCACCGAGCTGCTCAACGGACACCTGCGGGTCGATTCTAAGCTCGGTCAGGGCACGCGCATCTCGATTATCATCCCCCTGACCGAAGGCGCTGCAGAGCGGATGCGGCGCGGCCAGTGATGCCTGCGGTTCCAAAAGCGCTGCGCCGGCTGCGGATCCTTGCACTGTTCCTGGGAGCTGCCATATTCGTTTGGCTGCCCTTCGAGGACCTTACCCCGCGCGGGTATTTCGTGTTCGCGGCACTGATTTGCAGCCTGTCCGCCGCCTGGCTGGCGTTTCGCTGCCGCTGGTCCACCACGCGCGCTGTCACAGCGCTCTTGCTGGGCGGGTTTGCCGGGTTGGCTGTAGCCCCGCTGGCGGTCGCGTTGATGGTGCTGAAGAGCGGGCTGCATGCTCACCCAACGCCAGACTTCACCCTGCAGCAGGTTTGGGCAGTGCTGCGCCTGGCGCCAGTCTGGGGAATGGCTGGCTTGCTGGCGAGCCTGGCCCTGAGATTGTGGGCTGCGTTCCGGGCGGATGGGCACTAAGAGAGGAATGTCACGGAGATCGATGGCTGTCGCGGCGGATATCTACTACCACATCTACCAGGCGGGGGAGAGGCTGCCGGTGGTGCTGTTGCACGGTGCAGGCGGCACAAACCTGAACTGGCCTTCGCAGGTGCGGCGTTTGACCGGGTTTAAAGTGTATGCCCTGGATCTGCCCGGGCACGGCAGGTCGGGCGGGCGCGGCCAGCAAACCATCCAGGGCTATGCCGTCGAGATAATCACCTGGATGCGTGCGGTCGGGCTGCACAACGCATTTTTCATTGGCCATTCGATGGGCGGCGCCATTGCCCAGGTGCTGGCTCTGGATTATCCCGAGCATGTCCTGGGGATCGGGGTGGTCGCCTCGGGAGCGCGCCTGCGGGTTATGCCGCAGCTTTTACAGTACGCTTCATCTAGCGATACGTTTGCCCAGGCGGTTGCCCTGGTGATCGCGGGGTCGTTCGGCCCGCAGGCTGCCCCGCGCCTGGTGGAGCTGGCGGCCAGAGTGCTGGCAGGAACCCGTCCGAGCGTGCTGCACGGGGACTTCCTGGCGTGTAACAGCTTTGATGTCATGGGCCGGGTGGCGGAGCTGCGCCTGCCGTGCCTGCTGGTGTTCGGTGAGGACGATCAGATGACCCCGCCGCGCTATGCGCGCTTTCTCTACGATCATATCCCTGGCGCCCGGCTCGAGATTGTCCCACAGGCGGGGCACATGGTGATGCTGGAGAAGCCCCAGGCGGTGGCGGATATTTTGGCGGACTTCCTCGGCACGATTGAGTTTTAGGTAATGGCTAATTGCCTCGGGCAGAAAAATCCGTCGCCACACAGATTTTTATCGATTTTCTCTGCGTACCTTCGGCATCTGTGGTGAAATCTATTCATTTGCCAATAAGAAATATCACCACGAAGTCACCAAGACACCAGGTTATCAATAGGCAATTCTTCTTCCCTTCGTGTCTTGGTGCCTTGGTGGTAGGAAAGAAAATTAACGCAAAGGCGCCCTTCGTGCCTTGGCGGCGAAATCTTTCTCTCCAGTTTTAGACGGCTTGCGAAATTCGCATCAGGAAGGTATAATCTGCCACACTGAAATCTCGGGCGGTTAGCTCAGTTGGTTAGAGCGTTGCGTTGACATCGCAAAGGTCGTAGGTTCGAGTCCTATACCGCCCACCACATAGGACGCATCCCGAACCGCAATCTCTCCCCGTTGACCAGTTCCTGGCTATGCTGCGTTTTGAGCAGCGTGATCAGCTGGCTGAACTGCCGGGGGATTTTTGAAAGCAGGTCGGGATGGTTTCGTTTAATAGCAAAGTTCCCCCCTTTCAGATTTCAGCAGGAATTCTCGTAGATAAACTTATTACCGTTCAAGCTGCGGCTGAGGTCACAGGCTATTGCAGCCAGTACCTGCGACGCTTATTGCGCGGAGGGAAGCTGGATGGCATCAAAGTCGGCCAGGTATGGCTGATCAAAATGGCGTCCTTGGGTGCCCATTTGAAACACACCGAAAACACTGGTGACCATCGCTGCGGGCCTCGAAAAGCTATAGCGAGGGAAGCGTCTACAAGTGTAAAAGGTACCTGTAAATGAATGTATACACCTGGAGAAATGGAGGTCATTGATGAGTGTGATGATCCTTGATGCTGGAAACAGCATCATTAAGGCCAAGATCGCCCGGCGTGAACAGGGTGAGGTAACTTTTCCTCACGCTCTGAAACAGCTTACAGAGACCGAGTTTCGGGGGATTCTGGCAAGGGCGGGTAAAACCAGCCTATCGCTGGATTACTCTCGAATCAACGGCCTACCTTATGCGGTCGGGGAGAGCGCCGAGCGACACGGAGTGCACATCCAACGCACAGGAGCTGCGCGCTACACCCGCGATTACTACGGCATCTTCGCTGCGGCTGCCCTGGCAAGACTATACGAGCGGGGAGGGGAGATCATGGTCTTCGGCAGCCATCCTCCCGGCGATGTGAATTTCCGGCAACATCTGATGAAAGCTGTGATCGGGGATTGGCAGGTCGAAACCAATGGCAGCGAGAAACGCTTCCGGGTGACTTATGCCAACACTTTCGATGAGCCGGTGGGCGGGCTGATGAACGTGCTCCTAGCCGAAGATGGTCAGCACTACCAGCGCTCTGACCTGAACGCTGGTCGTTCCTTAGTCATCGACATCGGCGGATTTACCACCGACTCTATCGCAGTCAACCCAGGCGGGGAAGTGGATTACAGCCTGTCGCTCATGACCGTCCACTCCCACACCCTGCCTTCCACCTCCTGGAACAGGTCTTCCGGTGTTGTGCAGGAGAGCAAGCGGCCTTCGCGAATGAAAGCAATGCGGATAGCGACCGCTTCAGAATCTGAGATGATGTGGGTGGAGAGCAGGTTACGGAAGCGCACACGCTCTTCCGGGTCCAGGCCTACCGTCGGCTCATCCATGATGAGCACTTGTGGATCGTTGAGCAGGGCCTGGGCAATGCCGACCCGCTGCTTCATCCCGCCGGAATATCCGCCCAGCGGGCGGCGGGCTGCATCGCGCAGGTTGACCAGCTCCAGCAGCCCGTCAATCCGATCGCGGGCAGGGGCTCGTTCCAGCCCCTTGGCAGCTGCCAGGTACTCCAGGAATTCGATGGCGTTCAAGTTCGGGTATACCCCAAAATCCTGGGGCAGGTAGCATAATACCGCCCGCAGCCGGTCCGGGTTCCGCGCTACATCTGCGCCTTTCCACAGCACCTTTCCCTCGGTCGGGTTGGAAATGGTTGCCAGGATGCGCATGAGCGTAGACTTCCCAGCCCCATCGGGCCCTACCAGGCCGATAATTCCAGGCCCCAGGGAAAGGTTGAACTCACGCAGTCCCCACACCTTCCCCTGATAACGCTTGCTTACGCAGTCTATGATCAGTTCCATTTCATATCCTCCACACGGATTGGACTTTGGGCTTTCAATTCTTGATAATCAGTCCCGCGGCGGTGAAGAACGATGCTCAGGGTGATTGCGAAGAAAACAATTGCCTCTTTGATCGCGCCTGTTCAGTTCATGAGGGACTTGACTGCGAAAGTATCTGCAGCGGAAGCTCCTCGGTTGGTTTCCTGGATAAGGTTTTGGGGCCGAAGTAAATCACGATCCCAATCACGACCAGCACCAGCATCGAGCCGGCCGCAATATTCAGGATCATCGGAGGCAGGAGACCCAGGATGCCGGCGATGAATCCGCCGCTCAAGTTGAAACAGAAGTGCGCCAGGACGGTAATGATCAGGCTGCCCCGGGTGTTGTTGTACAGCCAAGTGAAATAGACGCCAAGCGTAACCACCAGCATCAGGTAGATGGGGAAGGGGATGCTTTGCTGGGAAGCGCCGGGCAGGAAGAAGAGCGGGATGTGCCAGCAGCACCAGATCACGCCCAGGATCAGGCTCGAGACCAGGGCGTTATATTTTTCCTGGAGGCGGGGCAGGGCAAATCCCCGCCAGCCTGCTTCTTCCGCTAGCGGGCCGGAGAACAACTGGAAGACGAGCTGGCCCAGGATCAGCGGCAGGGTCCAGCCCGGCTGGAGACCGGGGACCGGGTTGCCAAGCGCGCCATAAACCAGAGCGAATGCCAGCGGTCCCAACACCAGAAACGCCGCCGCCAAATACCAGCGCAGGTTAACCTTCCAGCGGGTGACCCCGGCGAGCAGGCGCTTGACCTCGCTCCTCCCGCCGATGATCCAGGACAGGATCAGGGCGCTGATGGTGGGGCTGAAGGCGTTCAAGAACCAATCCACCGACCATTTATTGGAGGGATGTCCTGGGCGTAGCGCGATGTAAGCAAAGGTGACCCCGAAGGCAATCGCATAGGTCAAGCCAAAAAAGGAAATTAATGGATGTTTCTGTATCCAGGCTTTCATAGAAGTCTCCGATCCTGTCCTTTGATTACGGCGCGCCCGGTTTCCACTCAGCCAGCAAGGGGCTCTTCCGCTCACGGGTAAAGGTCCGATAGCCGAACAGTGCCACCACTACGAGCGCAGCTACGGCCATCAGCACCGTTCTGATTACTGTCTGCCGAACGGGATCGGGTTCGGCAACGATAAATCTGTCAGTGTGGATGCCGCCATAAAAATTGATCCAGGAGTGGAAGATAACGGCAAGGAACAAACTCCCCTTATTATTGTTCATAATCCAGGTCATAAGAATGGAAACAGACACGGTAAAAATCAAGTAAGCGATAGGAGGAGTGTTGCCAATGAAGAACAATGGCAGGTGCCACAATCCCCAAACCGTTCCCACGATGAGGCTGGAGACGAGCGCATTCCAGCGGCTCAGCAAACGAGGCAAGGCAAAACCTCGCCAGCCAATTTCCTCAGAGGCCCAAAACACAGTAAAAAGAGCATCGTCCAGCAAGTATATCGTTTGCGACCAGCCATTCCATTGAAAGCGAACAAATTGGTGTGTGATCTGGGCGTACAAGAAATCCGCCAGGATCGTGAGCAACGGCCATAGGAAGAGGATTAACAAATACCACCGGAGAGAAACACGCCAAAGCAGCAAACGGCGGAAAAAGTCTTTTAACCCTGGTTTACCGCGAGTCACTGCGGTGGTCAGGATCCCGGCCAGTCCTGGCCCCCACATTCCCAAGAATTGGAAGATCCTGGCGAAGTCCACTTTGGTATTTGGGTCATCTTGGGTCGGGACTAATAAGGTGACTGACCACGCCGAATAGGTGAACAAGAAAGCCAAAACAAAGTATGTGAACAGGTCGTGATTTTTGATCAAGCGAGCGAAGGATGTCAACATTTAAGTCTCCTTTTGAGAATATTTCGGATCTCTTATTAAATCAACCCCAATGCGTTCAGGATAATAACGGCGATCGGCCGAGTTGAGAGAAGCATGAGCGATGATGCCTGGCCAGGTGTTCTTGGTGCGCTGAGCGATGAAGGGGATGACCCAGGTGTTCAGGAGCATGAATGGCACTTGATACCATTTGAACATATGGAAGCAAGCCCAAAGGATGCCGTGCAGCAGCGGGGTTCTTTTGCCAAAGGTGAGCTCCTGCCGGGGCAAGATATAACCGCGCCACCACAGCTCTTCGCCAACGATATTGAAGAACAGGACGATGACGTTCATCCAGCCCGATAAAGGCGGCCAGGGGAGCTCGGGGGGTGTGATTTTCAACACGTTTAATAACGGAAAGGCAATGATATTGATCATCAGAGACTATACCTTCGCCAATTTTAAGCCTGTATTTCGGTGGGACGGACCAGACTAATAACGCTTATCTTTGGGGTGCAATCCCATAATATGTGCTATTCTTGATCGAAAGTGGGGCTTTTATCATGTTTTTTTTACTCAAGAATGCATTTATTAAGGCATATCACAATTTTGGCGAAGGTATTGCAGAGACAGAATAAGATAAAAGATCGTCCCGAGGATCGCCCATAGCCAGATTCTGCCCGTCATCCCGGTTAAGCGCATCCGCTGGGCATAGGCTGACCAGGTAAGAGGGTTACCTTCTAAAGCATGCCCCACCATTGAGGCTACCAAAAGACCGGCATTGACCCAGGTGAGGCTGATCGCGTAGGCGGTCGCTCCATCCATGCCAGCCGCGACCAGAGCGGGCCACAGCAACCACAGGCTGGCAGCAAGCACAGCAGCTGGGATGCCGAACAAGAGCAGCGACTCGATCAGCCCCATCGGCTTCAAAGCCTTCAATTCCGATTTCTGTCCAAGAGGAAGAGCAGCGGTGATGTCCATGGTATTTGATTCTCCTTTCGTTTCTTCAGATAGGATGCTTACTCAGAAGTGATGCTGCCCGAACCATTGTCTTTCTGGTAGATTTTCGCCGGGTTTCCACTGTACCGGATGCTACCAGACCCACTGAGGTCTGCATCTAATTGTTCGCTGGCATAAACATTAGCCTCCCCAGACCCGTCCACAGTCACTTTCACCGAGCTGGCCTTTAATTGCTCACCGTTGATCTTGCCCGATCCTCCAAGATTCATTTCCGCACTGTTGACCCGTGCCGCTGACTTTGATATTGCCGGAACCAGACAGATGCACCTTGATAGTATCGCCCTGAAGATTTTGAACATTGATGCTTCCGGAACCACTAAGAACCTATCCGAAAAGTCTGAAAGGTTGAAAAAAGAGACGTAATCTGCTAAAAGTGGGTTTGCCACAACTCACAGAAAGCAGGAGTACGTCTCGATGAATAAGCATAACACAAAACC
>Ga0105094_10000178_pt1 | contig 29259 bp, 22 predicted proteins | sample PPLLak1March2015_2_FD_87023 | JGI IMG/M metagenome (GOLD analysis project Ga0105094, IMG submission 87023) | Freshwater sediment microbial communities from Prairie Pothole Lake near Jamestown, North Dakota, USA - PPLs Lake P8 Core (3) Depth... | ecosystem: Environmental > Aquatic > Freshwater >...
AATAGCGAATTGAGCGATTGGGTGATTGCAGATTGAGCGATTGATTGGGGATTGGGGCATCGGCGATTGAGCGATTGATTGAGCGATTGGGTGATTGAGCGATTGGGTGATTGAGCGATTGAGCGATTGAGCGATTCACTTGGCGCAGCTGAATTGCGAGGCTGCGCGCGTCGAGCGTCCGCTGGCGAGCAACCGAATCATCAATGACTCAATCGCTCAATCGCCAATCAATCCCTCAATCGCCCGATCCCCCAATCCTCAATCAATCGCTCAATCTACAATCGCCAATCGCTCAATGACCGCCCCTCACTACCGTTTCGGGATAGTCCAGTAGTAAACCTTGCGGCCCTCGACGTCCAACTCCTTCTCGGGCTTCCAGTCGCCCATGTCGAAGGCGTGCGAGACGATGCGGGTGCCCGGCTTCAGTTCCTTCATCAGCTTGGGCATCAGCTTCACGTTCAGCGAGGGCAGCAGGTAGAGCGTGACCACGGTGGCCTGGCTCAGGTCCTGCTCGAACAGGTCGCCCTGGACGATCTTCACCAGGTCGCCGACCTTGTTCTTCGCGACGTTCTCGTTGGCTTCCCTGATACGCTGAGGATCGATATCGATGCCGACGCCGCGGGCGCCGTACTTGCGGGCTGCGGTCACCGGGATGCGGCCATCACCACAGCCAAGGTCGTACACAATGTCGTTCTTGCCGACGTTGGCGACCTGCAACATGGCTTCGACGACGGCCTCGGGCGTGGGCACGTAGATGACGTCAGGACGGCGGGGCGGGGCATCCTGCGCGACCGCGACCGCGGCGCCAGGGAGGCTCGCCACGATCATCGTGGCCACCAGGGCGAAGGAACGAATCGACATGCGCGGGAACCTCCTGGATCGTGCGTGAACGACGAGTATAGATCACGGCCTTCGGGCCGACGCTTCGTATGGCTGGCGGTCGCGCTGGCGGCGTTGCTCGCGGCCGTGGCCGTGCCCGCCGTGCGCCACCTGCGCGAGACGCCACGCCCGCCGCCCGACCCCGTCCGGGCTACCTGGACCGCTCCGCCCGAGGTGCAGCCGGGCGCGGGGCCCGATTTCCCCTTCGGACTGGCGGTGGCGCCCGACGGCCGTCGCGTGGTGTTTCCCGGCACGCGCGACGGCATGGTGAAGCTGTGGCTGCAGGATCTCCGGACGGGCTCGGTGGCGGCACTTCCCGGATCGGAGGCGGCCGCCCTGCCCTTCTGGTCTCCGGATGGCTCGCGGATCGGCTTCTTCGCCGGGGGCGCCGTGCGTGCCTTCGCGGTGGAGGGGGCGACAGTGGCGGAGGTCATCTCCGCGGAGACGCCCCGTGGGGCAGCGTGGAATGCGAGGGGGGATCTCGTCTTCGCGGCGTCGGCCGAGGGCGGTCTGACGCTCCGCACGGTGGACGGCACCACGCGCGCGCTCACGGCGCCGGACACCGCGGCCGGCGAACTGGCACACCTGTTCCCCATGTTCCTGCCCGACGGTGAGCACCTCGTCTTCTTCGTGCACGCGAAGCCGGACGCCCAGGCACGCCAGGGGGTGTGGCTGACGAGCACGACGGCCCCCTCGCGACGAGACCGCCTGGTCGGCACCGCGTCGCACGCCGTGGTCGCCGGGGGTCGCCTCGTCTTCTCGAACGACGGGGCGCTGGTGGCACAGGACGTCGACCTGGCCGACCGACGCCTCACCGGACGGGCAACGGTGCTGGGGGTGAGTGTGGGGCAGAGCGCCCATGGGCAGCTGCTGGCCACGGCCGCCGACGACGTCCTCATCTACAGCCCACCGGTGTCATCGCTTCGTCAGCTGGCGTGGGTCACCCGCGCGGGCGAGCCGGCCGGCACGCTGGGCTCGCCCGGCGACACCTGGTCCGTCCGCATTGCCCCTGACGGCCGCCGGGTGGCAGCCACCGTGCTCGAGCCGCTGCTCCGCACGCTCGATGTGGTGCTGTACGACGGCACGAGCCTCATGCCGGGACGCGTCTCGCTCTCCATCGATACGGACGAGTCGCCCGCCTGGTCGCCCGACGGCCTGCGCGTGGCGTGGGTGGCGGCCGGACGGGCGCTCACGGTGCGGGGCGCGGGGGCCCAGTTGCCCCCGGAAACGGTTCGACGGTTCGACGAGCCGATTCGGGTCACCGACTGGACGCCGGACGGCTCGGCGGTCGTCGTCTCGCGCACAATGGCGGCCACGCGCGAAGACCTGTGGCTGGTGCCAGTGCGAGGTGAGGGTGAGCCCAGGGCCCTGATCGAGACGCCGTTTGCCGACGTGCAGGGAGTGGTCTCGCCGGACGGCCGCTGGACGGCGTACGCGTCGGACGAGTCGGGACAGCTGGAGGTTTACGTGGAGGCGTTACGGGACCGCTCCCCTGGGCCCGGCACGCGCGAGCGCGTGACGAGCGGAGGGGGCAGCGATCCACGATGGAGTCGCGACGGCCGCGAGGTGTTCTTCCGACGCGGATCGGCGATCCACGTTGCCACGCCGGCATTAGGAAGGGGACAGAACGCCGCGGCTGCGACGTCCATGTTGTTTGATACGAAGACAGACCTTCGAACGTTCGATGTGGCGCCCGACGGTCAGCGGTTCCTGCTGAACCTGCCCGCCGCGCCCGCCGCCGCCCCGCCGGCGACGCTGCTGGTCAACTGGCGCTAACTCCTTCAGCGCTTTTCACTTCTCACTTCTCGCTTCTCACTTCTCACTTTGCACTTCTCACTTCTTACTCCTGGTCACCAAAGGTGACCACCACCGGCCCATGGTCGCTGGTGCCCACCTCGCGCTGTACGACGGCCGAGGTGGCCTGCGCGGCCAGCGCGGCGGATGCCAGCACGTAGTCGATGCGCCAGCCGATGTTGCGCTGCTTCAGGTTGCGCCACGGGGCCCACCAAGTGAACAGGTTGTCGTTGTCGGGATCGAGCGTGCGGCCCACGTCCACCAGCCCACGCGAGAGCACCTGCTCGAGGGCCCCGCGCTCGTCCGGACGGGTGCCGATCTGGTTGGGCTTGCGCTCCCTGGGGTGGATGTCGCGATCGGTGCGCGCCACGTTCAGGTCGCCGCAGACAATCAGCCGCCGCTGGTCGCGCGCGGCATCCTCCGCCCACGTGTCCAACGCCGAGAGAAACCGCAGCTTTGCGTCGTAGTCCTTGCCGCCGTTGGGCACGTACACCGACGCCACCGTGATCGGCGAGGCGCCGATGAGCACGTCCACGGTCGCGATGCGTTGCTCGAAATCAAATGCCGGGTGCTCCACCGACGGCTGCACGACGGTGAGCTCCTTCGAGACGAGCAACGCGACACCCGAGTAGCCCTTCTGCCCGTGCCAGAAGGGCCAGTAGCCCTCCACGTCGCGCAGATCGAAGGGCAGCTGGTCGAGCGACGCCTTGATCTCCTGCAGGCACACGATATCGGGGCGCTCCGCGGCCAGCCATGCGAGCAGCTCCGCCTGGCGGGCGCGCACCCCGTTGACGTTCCACGTGGCGACCTTCACCTAGCGGACCCGGCCTTCGATCTCATCGTACGCGCGGTAAACGCCGTGGTTCAGCACGCCCGCCTCGCGGATGGTCGGATAGTTCGCGGCGTGCGAGCGCAGGTCGATGCGACGCGCGGCTTCCTCCGCGCTCAGCCCCTCGTCGTGCAGTGTCTTCGCCTGCCGCCAGAAATCCTTCAGGTAGGCCTGGAAGTGGTCGATCTTCGCCTTGCCCTGGAACGCATCGCCATGACCCGGCAGCACCATGTCGAAGTCCAGTGCGCGCAACCGGTCCAGCGTGGCCGCCCAGTCGGTGAGATAGGCGTCGCCCAGATACGAGGGGCCGGCACCCAGCAGGTCGCCCGTCACCACCACGCGTTCCTTCGGCAGGTACACCACCACGTCACCGCCGGTGTGGCCGCGGCCGAGGAACAGCAGGCGGATTTCGCGTCCCCCGCGGTGGAGCGTGAGCGAGTCGGTGAGCGTGACGGTGGGCGGCTGCGGCTTCACGCTCGCCGTCGCCATCTGGTACTGCTCCTGCACCTGCAGCTGGTCGCCCAGCTTCCGCTTCGCGTCGGCGTCGGCCATGCCGTCGATCTGCTTGCGCAACTGCGCGATCTGGGACGGGATGGCACCGACGAACATGTCGTACGACCGCCCGCCCATCGACTCGCCTGAGGCGAGCATGCGGCGCGTGAACTCGTGTCCGATGATCTCCACGCCGGGTCCGTAGACCTGGTTCCCGTGCGCGTGATCCCAGTGAAAGTGGGTGTTGACGACGTAGCGAATGGGCTTGTCGGTGACGGTCTTCACCTGCTCGGCGAGCGCCCAGGCCGCGGCGGGGGTGCTGTGCGAGTCGACGATGAGCACGTCCTCGTCGTTCACGATGATCGACGCGTTGCAGCCGACCGAGAGGGCGCCGGTGCCCACCGCATGGTAGATGCCGTCCTGGATCCTGTTGAAGCGGAACGCCGCGCCGCTGAACTCGGCGCCGGGCGGTTTGGGCCGCTGCACGGCGCCGGTCTGTACGACGATGGCGGCAAGACCCGCTACGACGAGAGCGCAGAGCACGGGGAGGCGTCGGGGCATGGGCTCCATGATACGGGAGTCGGCAGTCCGGCTTGCGCGCCGAAGGCTTGGCGAAGGCGGGAATCGGGGACGTCTCAGGAGCGCACGAGCAGGTCGTGGTCCGCGTAGTGCACCAACAGCAAATCGCTCTCTCGAATGGCCTCTTTGAGGAGCGGCTTGTCGAGGGCGCGGCCCGCGCGTGTGCACTGGCGTGTCGCCTCCACCTGCAGCACCGCCCTCGCGACATCCACGCCGCGCATCACGTCGGCAGGCCCGCTTGCGAGGTGCAGCGCCCACGAGGCGTGCACCTTCGAGGCGAGATAGCGGCCGACGACGGAGGTCCAGCGGGGCCACTGCGGCGCCACGTGCCCGGCCCAGGCTTGCTCGACATCCGGTGGCGCGTCGGCCCACGACAGTCCTGGCGGCACCGCCGCCCGCGCATGGGCGAACCGCAGCAGATGGATCGCCGCGGGCGCGCGCCCCTCCGTGGCCACGGCGTGCACCGCCTGCTGCTCCCACCGCGTCACCTCGTCCCAGTCCATCAGGCGCGGCGGTCCAGTCGCTTCCATCCGCGTCGGCGGGAGCCCTTCACGCGCGTCCAGTCCCTCGGGAACTCGCCCGTCGTCGAAGATCGGCGGCCCGTGGACCACCTCCGGCGCTCCGGGCCGGAACAGCATCTCGGCGGCGGTCGGACAGTAATGCGACAACGTGACGTGGACGCCGCGCGCGTCGATCACACAGACGAAGGGGAAGTGCTCGCAGGAACGGGGACGGCTGCTGTAGATGACACAGCCGACAGGCCCGTGGAACAGGCAGGCCCCGCCGGGCCGGTGGGCGAGGATGCCGGCCACCTCTTCTGGGGCAGCGGGATCGGGCTTGAGCCAGGGGGTGACCATCGGCAATACGCGGCCCTCGTCTATGGCGCGCTGAACTCCAGCGGCCCGGTCCCGCTCGATCGGGATGGGCCACCGCGACGAGCAGCACGCCCCCGAGTGCCGGCACGCGTAGCCAAGATGCGTGCTCAGCCAGTAGGTGCGCATGTCGAAGAGAAACCACGACGACCCGAAGGAACACGAAGAAGCATCCTCTGCGTGCCGCCTTCGCGAGCGTCGTGCCTGCGTGGTCTCTTTACTTCCTCACGCCGGAGTACTCCAGCATCTGGGTCGTCAGGTCCATCGGGTAGGAGATCTGCACGTCGGTAATCTGCCCGTCCGGCCCCGCCACCGGGACCAGCTTCGGCATCACGAAGCCGGAGTACGACGGCAGGTTCAGCTTCTCCACGCGCGCCACCACTTCGTCTCGCAGCTTCGCGTCGAAGTGCACGCCGTGGGTCTCGAAGAGCGCTTTCGCGCCGGCGTAGTCGCCCTCCGACTTGATGCGCTGGACCTCGGCCAGGAGCTTCCCCACCCCTTCGCGGAACGCGGCCGGATCCGCCATCACGAGGTAGGTCTTGCCGTCGCGCGTGCGCTCCTCGATGGCCTTCGTATTGGCCATCAGCCACCGGATGATCATCTGCCGGTTGCGCATGTGGTCTTCCTCGATCTGGGTACCCTCGCGGATGCGCCGCAGCTGCACCAGCGCGTTGCGCGTGTAGGACTCGTACTCCGCACGCACCACGGCGTCGTGATCGGCGGCGGGGATGATGCCCAGCTCCACCAGCTTCGGGTCCGCGATGAAGTAGAGCCCGATCAGGTCCGCGCGGCCTTCCTCGAGCGCGGAGAAGTGTTCCTTGATGAGTTCCTGCGGCGTGCCCTTGCCCTCGGCCTGCCGCCCCGACGCGTGCCCGATCACCTCGTGCATGTCGGTGGTGAGCGCCGCGGCGAACTCGCCGAACTTCGCGGAGCGTTCCGACTCCTCGGGCGTCCACGAGAACTCCCCCCGCATCGATCCCGGCGTGGACTGGTTGTAGGCCTCCGTCACGTTCGACAGGGCCACGGACTTGCTGCCGTGCTTCTCGCGGATGGCCTGGTCGTTCGGAAGGTTGATGCCGATGGGCGTCACGGGGCCGGAATCACCGGTCTCCACCACGACATCGATCGCGTTTGCGACGATGCCCTGCACGTTCGGCTTGCGATACTTCGCATCCCACGGCATGCGATCCTCGAACCACTGCGCGTTGGTGGCCAGGGTCTTGATGCGCGCGGTCTTCTCCTGGTTCACGTAGTAGACCAGGCCCTCCCAGCTGCCCTTGATGCCGCGCGGGTCCATGTAGACCTCGATGAACCCGTTGATCGTGTCCACCGGCGAATCCTTGTCCTGCACCCAGGCGATGTCGTACCGCTCGCGGTCGGCGACCTCACCCGTCTGGTAGAACCGCACCAGGGTGGCCAGGGCCTTGACCATCGGCTCGGGCGCATAGGGCTGCGCGGCCTCGAGATGCTTGACGATCTCGGTAATCTGCTTCCCGTACATCCCGTCGGCCTTGTAGACCTCTTCGACGAGCGTGCCGTCGCGCTTCACGAGGCGTGAGTTGAGCCCGTACTTCTCGGTGAAGCCCTCGAGGTCCGCCATCGACACGCCCGAGTACAGGTTGTTGGCGCTGGCCTGCAGGATGTCCCTCCCCGCGCCCGGGTTCTTGTTGGTGACGATGGGGTCCACGTTCGGGTCGAAGAACATGGGCTGCAGCCGCGCCAGCATGGCGTCCAGCGACTCGCCGGCGGGCGTGGTGAACCTGGCGCCAGCCGCGGCCGAGGCCCTCGCCGCCGCTAGAAACGCGTCGGGCGTGCACTTGAGCACGAACTTGCGCGCGGTCAGGTTGTTGTAGGGCCCGTTGTTCAGCCAGAAGAGTTTCGTGTAGCGCTGGATCTCGGCGAGCGTCGCCGGGTCCACCCCCGCGGGATGGGCGACGATCTGTTCCAGCACGCCGCGCATCTCGAGCGCGTTGCGGTGCTTCTGATCGATGAAGATGTCGCGCCCGGCCAGGGCGGCCTGGTAGAGGTGCCAGGTGAGAATCTTCTGCTGCGTCGGCAGGGAAGCGAACCCGTCCGCGTACAACTGGACGACCGCCGCATCGTCGATGCGCTCGAGCAGGTACTTGCGGTCCGGCGATGGTGCGGAGGGTGTCGAGGCCGTGGCGGCCGGCGCCTCGGTGGGGGCCGGGGTCGAACAGGCGGACGCCAGGGTGGCGGCCGCCAGGATGAGGGCTGTGACTCGCATCCGTTAAGTGTAACGGGGTCTGACCCCAAACTGCCCAGAACGCGGCAGTCCCGGCGGACTCACCGCGCTGCCCGCGGCGGTCCCATCGCACGCGCGCGGGACGTGGCGAAGGTGGATCCCCCCTCCGCCGTGCGGCACAATGATGGCACCGTGCCTGTCCTTCTCCTGCTTGCGCTGACCTCATCAGTCCCCGACGCCGCCGCCCAGTCGGCAGCCGGGCAGACTCTTTCCCAGTTCGTCGCCACCCTGCAGCAGGCCGCGTCGCAGAACGACCGCCGCGCGCTGGCCGGGATGATGCGCTACCCGCTCTCGGTGACGGCGGCCGGCCTGCAGATTCCGGTGGCCGACGCCAACGCATTCGTCTCGCTCTACGACTCCATCATGACCCCGGCCATGAAAGGCGTGATCGCACGGGCGCGCGTACCGGCCGACAGCAAGCCGCGGCCCGACGTCATCATGCCACCCGGCGGCGGCATCGTCTTCGAGAACGCCGTGACCATCGCGCCCGTGGCCCCCGGGTTCAGGATCACGAAGCTGTCGGTGCCGCTGGCGCCCGCCTCCGCCACTCCCGGTGAGAGGGTCGCACGCCGCCTCACCTTCCGTGCGGGCCGGCCCACGCAGGTGAGCGGCTCGCTGCTGCCCGGCGGCAAGGACGTCTTCGAGTTCCACGCCGTGCAGGGCGCGCTGCTCGACGTGCGGCTCACCGGCGTGCCCGGGCGCACGGTGCTGCTCCGCATCGTGGACAGCGGGACCGGCAAGCCGCTCGACGCCCGAGCCGATGCGGGCACGCGCGTGTGGACGGGCCGCGTGAGCGCCTCGTCCGACTACAGCATCCAGGTCGTGCGCCAGCCGGAGTCGGGGCAGGAGACGCTCATCTACACGCTCGCGGTGGGCGTGAAGTAGGCGCCCGACCATGAACCTCGCAAGGAGTCGCCGATGAGTGCCCGTCTCCGTTCCCTCACCCACATCGGACGCGGGGCGATCGCGTTCGCGCTCGGCTTGACGGTCGCTTGCGCTCCACCGGCGCCACCGCCCCCGGCGTCCACCGCCACCACGACGGGCACACCGGACTACTTCGACAACACCGGCCGCGCGGACGTGCTGAGCGGCGGCGTCCGCATGATTCCGCTCACGACACCCAAGGGAACCTTCAAGGTCTGGACCAAGCGCGTCGGCAACAACCCGCGCATCAAGGTGCTGCTGCTCCACGGCGGTCCGGGCGCCACGCACGAGTACTTCGAGGCCGCCGACAGCTTCTTCCCGGGCGCGGGCGTCGAGTACTACTACTACGACCAGCTGGGATCGGCATACAGCGACCAGCCGAAGGACACCGACCTCTGGAACATCCCGCGCTTCGTGGACGAAGTCGAGCAGGTGCGCCAGGCGCTCGGGCTCGGAACGGACAACTTCTACCTGCTCGGGCACTCGTGGGGCGGAATCCTAGCCATCGAGTACGCCCTCGAGCACCAGCAGCACCTGAAGGGCCTCATCATCTCGAACATGATGGCCAGCATCCCGGCCTACAACGAGTACGCGGAGCAGGTGCTGATGCCCGCGATGGACCAGAAGGCGCTTGCGGAGATCAAGGCCCTCGAGGCGAAGGGCGACTTCCAGAATCCGCGCTACATGGAGTTGCTGGTCCCGAACTACTACGTGGATCACATCCTGCGCATGCCGCCGGACCAGTGGCCCGACCCGGCAAACCGCGGGTTCGCGAAGATCAACCACGATCTCTACGTGCTGATGCAGGGGCCAAGCGAGATGGGCGCCAGCGGGCGGCTGGAGAAGTGGGATCGCACGGCCGACCTGCCGAAGATCACCGTGCCGACACTGGCCGTCGGCGCCCGGTACGACACGATGGACCCGAAGGGGATGGAAATGATCGCGAGGGCCGTGGCGCGCGGCCGCTATCTCCACTGCCCGAACGGCAGCCACATGGCCATGTACGACGACCAGCAGACGTACTTCGCAGGCGTCACGGCCTTCCTGAAGGACGTCGACGCCGGCACCTTCTGACGCCCCGGACCGGCCGCGCCCGAACTTCTCGCCGACAGCCTCCGTAGGTTCAACGAGGGAGGCAACCGGATGAGCGAGTTCCTGGGCGACCTGCGGGTCGGTGCGCGACAACTGCTTCGTCGGCCGGGGTTCTCGGCGGCCGCCATTGCCACGCTCGCGCTTGGGGTCGGCTTGAACACGACGCTCTTCAGCGTCGTCAACGCGATGCTCTTCCGCCGGGCCGCGATCGCCGAGCCGGGCCGCCTGGTCGAGATCTACTCCAGCGCAAGCCAGGACATCCCCCAGTTCGCTACCTCGTATCCGGACTTCCTGGCCGTTCGCGAAGGCGCGGATGCGCTGTCGGGCATCGCCGGGCATGCGTTCGTGCGCGGCATCGTGAGCATCAACGAACGTCCGGTCCTGGTGACCGGCGAGGCAGTGACCAACGGCTACTTCGAGATCCTCGGCGTGCGTCTCTCGCAGGGGCGCCCCATCAGCATCGAGGACAACGCCAGCGCCGGGTCCGTGCCGGTCGTCGTGCTCAGCCACGGCATGTGGCAGCGGCGTCTGGGCGGCCGCGCCGACATCCTGGGCACACCGATCAGGTTGAGCGGCGTGCAGTACACGGTCATCGGCATCGCGCCCCAGGCGTTCGTGGGCACGCTGCCGGGGCTCACGCCAGAGTTCTGGGTGCCAGCGGTTCACATCGATCGCCTGGCGATCTCGGGCCCAACCGCGCTGGCTGGTCCCCCATCCAACCGTCCGCGCATCGAGCAGCGCGGCGCGCGCTGGCTGTTCGTCAAGGGGCGCCTGGCCGAGGGACGCTCGGCCGACGAAGCACGCGCACAGGTGGAGACCATCTTCACGCGGCTCCGTGCCGAGTATCCCGACACCAACGAGCGGGTCACCTCCAGCGTCGTCCCCATCACCTCGATTCGGTTCCATCCCATGCTCGACGGGTACGTGCGCGCCGCCAGCGCGGCGCTGATGGCGGCCGTGGGCCTCGTCCTGCTGGTCGCCTGCGCGAACGTCGCCAGCATGTTGCTGGCCCGGGGCACGGCACGACGACGCGAGCTGGCCATCCGCGCGGCCATCGGGGCAGGCCGCGGACGCCTATTGCGGCAGCTCCTCACTGAAAACCTGGTGCTGGCCGTCGCGGGCGGGGCTGCGGGCACCCTCGTCGCGTGGTGGGCGGGGCGGGCACTCACGGGATTCAGCACGGACGCCCTGCCCATGAGCATCTCGTTCGACTTCTCGCTCGACACCACCGTGCTCGCGTTCTCGGCGGCCATCACGATCGCGTCAGCCCTGGTCTCGGGCCTTGCGCCCGCGTGGTCCGCATCGACACCGGACCTGGTGCCCGCGCTCAAGCAGGACAGCTCCGGCGCGCGCGGGCGCCAACGCGTCTCGCTCCGCGACGCGCTGGTCGTGGGGCAACTGGCGCTCTCGCTGGTGCTGCTCGTCACGGGCGCCTTGCTCGGGCGTGGCCTGCTGGCGGCGCAGGATACCGACGCCGGCTTCGACGCCGACCATGTGGCCATGCTGTCGTTCAACCTGCAGATGAACGGCTACGACATGGACCGGGCGGTCGCGTTCCGCGATCGCGCCGTGCAGGCCCTTCGCGCGCTGCCTGGTGTCACTGCCGTCTCGCAGGCGTCGCGCCTGCCGCTCGCGCCCGACATCACCATGGAGAGCGTCCTTGTGCCCGGCCACCATGGACCGGACGACGAGGGCACGCCCGTCGATTCCGCCGAAGTTGGAGCGGACTATTTCACGACAGTCGGCGTGCCCCTTGTCACCGGCCGGGCGTTCACGGCCGAAGAGGAGGCCCAGGAGCGACGGGTGGCGGTCGTGAACGAAACGATGGCGAGGCGCTACTGGCCCGGCCAGACGGCCGTGGGACAGCGCGTCTACCCGGACGGCTTCGATCAGCCGTCGCTCGAGATCGTGGGCGTCTCACGGGATCACAAGATTCGCTCCGTCGGCGAGTCGCCCCGGCCCTACCTGCACCGCCCGCGGCAACGATCGCGCAGTCTCGGCCTGGTTGTTCGCACCGCGGGTCCGGCTGCCGCCGCGCTGCCGATACTGCGCCAGGCCCTGTGGGCCCTCGAACCGGACATCGTCTTCACGGAGGACGTGGCCGCGACCGAAGTGGTGGCCACGACGATGGCGCCGACGCGGATTGGCGCGATGCTGATGGGCGCCTTTGGCGCGCTCGCGCTGCTCCTCGCGGCCGTCGGGCTCTATGGAGTCATCGCGTACGCGGTGAGCCTGCGGACACGCGAAGTGGGCATCCGCATGGCGCTTGGTGCCGAGCGCAGGCAGGTGCTCTGGCTGATGCTCCGGCAGGGCGGCCGCCTGGCACTCGCCGGCGTGGCACTGGGTGCCCTCGCATCCCTGGGTATCGGACGCCTGCTCGACGCCCTGCTCTACGGCGTGAGTGGGTTCGATCCGGTGGCGTACGGCGTGGCCGCGGCCGTGCTGCTGGCGGCGGCCGGCCTGGCGAACCTGGTACCGGCGCTTGGCGCGTCGCGGATCGACCCGGTGCGCGCCCTGCGGAACGACTGACGACCCACTGGGAGGGTGTCAACCGAATGCATAGATCGTCAGGTCCAGTATATGCACAATGACGTCCACTCTTGACAGCTCGAAGGCATATAGATCATCCTGATTCATATGCGCACGACATTGGATCTGCCGGTCGGGTTGGTTGAAGAAGCCCGGATGGCCGTCGGCTTCAAGTCGAAGACCGATACGGTGGTGTTCGCGCTGAAGGAGGTTGTCCGGCGCAGCCGGCTGGACGACTTGAAGGCCCTGGTGCGCCGGTTGGACTTCGAGTTCGACCCGATTGAGATTCGCCAGCTGGACAGGAATCGGCGGTGATTGTCGTTGACACCTCGGTCTGGGTGGCCGCGCAGCGCAACGAGCGCATCGGGCGCATGCTCGACACCCTCATCGATGCCGACGAGGTGGCACTGGCCCTACCGGTGCGGCTGGAGTTGCTCGCGGGCCTCGCCAAAAAGGATCGGAAGGCGTTCCTCCGCGCCTTCGGCGCCCTCGTCCAGGTGGTGCCATCGGACGATACCTGGCAGCCCTTGGCTGGCTGGATCGAGCGGTCGGCCGAGGCGGGCGAACGCTTCTCGCTCACCGACCTGCTCATCGCCTCGCTCGCGGCGGACATCGGCGCGCTGGTGTGGTCGCTCGACTCGGACTTCGAGCGCATGGAGCGCCTGAACCTCGTCTCGCGGTACGACCCGCCTCTCAACTGAACCTGAAGTAGCATGAGCGCGCCGCAGCCCGCGGCGAGGAGCCCGCTCATGATCACCAGGCGCGATTTCGTGAAGTCCACTACCGCATCCCTGGCGGCGGCCTCGGTGCTGCCCGCGCGCGCGGAGGGATTGGAAGCCCGTTCGGCCGAGGTCGTCGTCCAGCGCACCGTGCGCCCGGTCGTCATCTCCGACTACTCCGGCTTCGAGTTCAAGAACGGCGGCAGGGAGAACGCGGTCGAGCGCGCCTTCCGGTTGATCACCGAGGGCAGGGACGTGCTCGATGCGCTCATCGCCGGCGTGAACATCCCCGAGCTCGATCCGCTCGAGACCGGCATCGGCTACGGCGCGCTCCCGAACGCCAACGGCGTGGTGGAGCTCGACGCGTCGTGCATGCACGGGCCCACGAAGCGTGCGGGCGCGGTGGCGGGCATCGAAGGCGTGCGCACACCGTCGCTGGTGGCGAAGGCCGTGATGGACAACACCGACCATCACCTGCTCGTCGGCAAGGGCGCACAGGAGTTCGCGCGGGCCATGGGCTTCACGGTCGAGAACGACCTGAACACGGAGAACTCGCGCCGGCTCTGGCTGGAATGGAAGCGCCGCGTGGACCCGGAGCACTGGCTGGATCCGAAGGGCGATGGACGCAAACCGAAGGACCGGCACGAGAAGGATCCAGGCGCCGACGCGGGGTTGGCGCGAGACCTGCGCGCGCACGTGCTCCACGACCTGGGCTGGGAGTCACGAGCGCTCGCGGCCGGGCGTTCGATGGTTCGCGACGGCCTCATCCGCGAGGGCAGCTTCTGGGGCACCATCAACTGCGACGGCCTCGGCCCGAATGGAGACGTCTGCGGTGTCACCACCACCAGCGGCCTCGCGTGGAAAATCCCGGGCCGCACCGGCGACTCGCCCATCCTGGGCGCGGGACTGTATGTGGACAACGAGGTGGGCGCCGCAGGCTCGACCGGACGCGGCGAGGCAAACCTCTACAACCTCTCGTCCTTCCTCATCGTCGAGGCCATGCGCCGCGGGATGTCGCCGAAGGACGCCGGCATGGAGGCGCTGAAGCGAATCAAGGTCAACACCGTGGAGAAGCGCCTGCTCAACTCGAAGGGCAATCCCAACTTCAACATCCGGTTCTTCGTGCTGAACAAGCGTGGCGAGTATGCCGGTCTCGCGATGTACCGCGCCGGGGAGACGAAGTACGCGGTGTGCACCGAGAACGGCGCGCAGGCGCTGGAGTTGGAGCCGCTGCTGGCAGGGGCGCCGGAAGACTGACGCGGAGCGAGCCGCAGACGCAGAAGAACGGCCGCAGATTACACAGATCGGGCTGGGCCGGGCCACAGATGCAGAAGAACGGCCGCAGATTGCGCGATCAGCGAGCTGGACCGCAAGATGCGGAAAGGCAAGCCGCAGAGTGCGCAGATCAGCCAGAGTCAGGGCGTCTGCCAGAAATCCCGCGGCGGCAGCGTCGGCTTTCGGGCCGGGGATGGGGACGTTTGCCGGCTACCGCACGATGGCCTGGTATACCAGCGGCTGGAAGGCGGCGGCCACGGGCGAGCCCGGGTAGCGCTGCACCAGCATGATGGCCACCAGCTTCTCCTTCGGATCGACCCAGAACACCGTCCCGTAAATGCCGCTCCACCCGTAGAGCCCGTGGGACCCGAGCGTCTGCGTGGCGCCGAGGTCGGTGACGACGCGGAAGCCGAGGCCGAACTGCGCGCCCCCGCCCACCAGGCCCGAGGGCGGCAGGTCCGAGGTGTGGCTGGTCGTCATCAGCTCGATGGTCTTCGGGCTGAGCAGCCGCACGCCGTCGAGCTCGCCTCCGTTCAGCAGCATCTGCGCGAAGCGCGCGTAGTCGCGCGCGGTGGAGACCAGGCCCGCGCCGCCAGAGAAGTACGTCTTCGGCGCCTGGTACCACGCCACCGGCGACATCACGGTGTTGCCGAACGTCTCGGGATCTTTCATCGGCCGGATGCCGCCCGCCCCGTCGGGCGAGTAGACCGTGGCGAGCCGCGACCACTTCCCCTCGGGAACGTCGAACCCGGTGTCGTTCAACCCGAGCGGCTTGAAGATGCGCTCGCGGAAGAACGCGTCGAGCGACTGTCCCGACACCACCTCGACGACCCGACCAAGCACGTCGGTGGAGAGGCTGTAGTTCCAGGCGGTGCCCGGCTGACTCACCAGCGGCTCGGCGGCCAGTTTGTCCATGGCCTCGGCCAGCGTGAGCGACGTCGTCGCGAGGCCGTCCGGCACGCCGTTGGCCCGATAACCCTGCCCCACGGGGCCACCGTTGAGGAATCCGTACGTCAGGCCCGACCGGTGCGAGAGCAGCTCGCGGATGTTGCTGTCGCGACGCGCCGGGACCGGTTCCGGCGGGGCATCGGGACCGGTGGCGCGCACGCGCTGCCCCTTGAAGGCGGGAATGAACTTCGACACCGGATCGGTGAGCAGGAGCTTGCCCTCTTCGTACAGCATCATCACGGCGACGCTGGTGACGGGCTTGGTCATCGACGCGATACGGAAGATCGTGTCCGTGCGCATCGTCGAGCGGCTCTCCGCGTCCTGGAAGCCGGAGGCGTGCACGTCGGCCACCCTGCCGTTGCGCGCGAGCAGCGTGACGATGCCGGCGGCCTCGCGGCGATCGACGAAGCCCTGCATCCCGCGGTGGAGCCGCTCGAGGCGAGCCGGGGACAGGCCCACGCTCTGTGGCGTGTTCGGCCTCGACACGGGCGCGCGCGCCGGCGCCGGGGCCGGGGCCTGCGCCGAGACGGCCAGGCCCGCAACGGCGGCGAGCACGAGCGCGCGGAACCACGGGATCACAGCGGACATGGGACCTCCTGCCAGTCGCGCGACATCATAGCGGACGGGCCCGGGTCGCGCAGGCGGCTCACCGTCCGCGCGCCAGGAATTCGCTATGCCAGTTCTGGACAATCGACAGACCGGAGATGGCCTGCGCCTGCGCCTCGGACATCGCGGCGACGCCGCGTTGGCCGTCGGGAGCGAGGTCGTAGAACATGGCCCACCCGGAGCCCCACGTGAACAGCTTCTCAGGTCGCCCGAGGGTGACAGCGTTGCCATCGCCGCGTCCAAGTGCCACGGACATCATGTCGCCGTTCAGCGCACGGTAGACGACCCGATCGCCGCGCGGTGAGATGCGGACCCACCCGCCACCGTTGTCGGAGAGCTGCCATTTGCCCTCGCCATTCGGCAGCTGGGTCAGGTAGATCTCGTCGCGCCCGGTCTCACCCGAGACGTAGGCGACCAGCCGGCCGTCCGGCGAGACATCCGGAAAGCGGGCGCCACGGTGCGCGCCGCCGAGCCGGTGGATGGCGGCCGGCGTATCGAGATCCACCCAGGCCACCTCCCACTGCGACCTGGGAGGTCTATCCCCGCTGCCGCTGCCTTCGGCGGCCATGGCACCGAGATTGAACACCACGCGACGGCCATCGGCGGTGGGAGATGGAAACCGCGCGCCCCTGGCGACGACCTGCTCGGCTCCTCCGGCGTCGGCCGGCTTCATGATCATGTCGGGGGTGCCACTTTCACCGCGGACAAAGACCAGCTGCCCGGTGGTCCCGACGAACCGTGGGGAGACGTCCGACCGGCTGGTCGTGATGCGCTGGCGCGCGCCCGTGGCGACATCGAACATCCACAGCCCGTCTTCCCCCGATGCGAGAAGCCGGGCGCCATCGGGCGAGACGCCCAGGCCTTCGCGCCATGGCTGCGGCCCTGCGATCGTGGGGCCCACGCGGCCATCGAGCGAGAACCAGGCGAGCTTCATCGACTGGTCGCCGCGCTCCGGGGTGAAGAGCAACGTGCCGTCGTCGGCCACGCTGGGCTCGGCGCCCTCACCAATCAGGAAGGGCTCGCCGGCCACCTCCAGCCGCTCTGCCGAAAACGGCACTGCCCAGAGGCCGACCGCCGGGGAACGGCGCTCGAAGACGATGTGGCCGCTTGGTGCGTAGCGCGGGCGGTAGACGTCAGAGAGCTCGAGCAGCGTCTTGAGAGTGCCCGAGGCGACGACCCCGATCGCGTCGGGCTGCGAGGCGGCGCTGCTGCGCACGGTCGCCAGGATGCCGCCGCCAGGCAACACGTTCAGGCTGCGAAGGTCGCCGACTTCCCGCGGTGGCTGAAAGACGACGGCCAGATCGCCCCCTGTATCCGCCACGCGATACACCGGGCCGCTGGCGAGAGTGATCAGGATCGACCCGTCCCGCGTCCACGCGCCCGATGCACTGCCAAGCGGCGCCTGTACGGCCGGCAGCCTGGCCACCAGGACCACGGCGCCGCCCGCGACCGGAGCCTTCAACAACTGCTCGCTGCGGAAGTAGCCTACCCATTCTCCCGACGGCGACCAGAACGGCCTGACCGCGGCATCGGTACCCGGCAACTCGCGGGGCTGCCATTCGTCGAGCGACTGCACCCACAGCCTGGAGTTGGCCACATAGGCGACGCGGCGCCCGTCGGGTGAAATGACGGGAAACTGGATTCGAGCGCCGTCGCTCCTGACGGCGACCTGGAACTTTCGGGTCACGGGTTCGGCCCGCGGACGCGCGAAGTAGCCAACGAGACCGGCCGCGACGGCGACGCCGAGGATTGCCGTGCCGATCAGTGCGCGACGAGCGCGCGAGGGTGGCGGCGCGGACGTGGCCACCGGCATGGTGGTCTCGGAGGCCGGTCGGCCAAGCGCGATGCGCGCCTCCCCGATGTCGCGAAGGCGGATCTGGGCATCCTTCTCCAGGCATCGCTCGAGGACGGCACGAACCGTCGCCTGCGTGGCCTGCGGCAGCGCTGTCCAGTCGGGAGACTTGTGTACCACGGCAGCCAGCACGTCGGTGATGGTCTCGCCGTCGAAGGCCCGCCGGCCGGTCAGCATCTCGTAGAGCACGCAGCCGAACGCCCAGATGTCCGAGCGCTTGTCGACCACCTTCCCGCGCGCCTGTTCCGGGCTCATGTAGGCGGCGGTGCCGAGGATGACGCCGGCCTGGGTCATGGCCGGAGTCGTGATGGTGGGAGAGTCTGCAGGCCCCCCGGTTCTCGGCTGCCCGATTCCGGCGCCCGACTCCACGGCCTTGGCCAGCCCGAAATCCAGCACCTTCACCGTGCCGTCCGGCTTGACCTTGATGTTTGCGGGCTTCAGGTCACGGTGAACGATGCCGGCCTCGTGGGCGCTCTCCAGCGCCTGGGCAATTTGCCGGGCAATGGGTAGCGCCTCGTCTCTCGGAATGGGCCCGCGAGAAATCCGCTCGGCCAGATCCTCGCCCTCGACCAGTTCCATCACGAGCGCGGACGCGCCAGCCGACTGCTCGAAACCGTACACCTGCGCGATGTTGGGGTGATTCAGCGCTGCCAGCGTCTGCGCCTCGCGCTCGAACCGCATCCGGCGATCGGGGTCGTGGGCGACGAGGTCTGGCAGGATCTTCAGCGCGACACTGCGCCCAAGCGTCGTGTCGTGGGCCCGGTAGACCTCGCCCATGCCGCCCGCCCCGAGCGCGCCCTGCACCTCGTAGGGCCCCAGCCGCGTGCCCGGAGCTAGCGGCATCTCGTTACCGTGGTGTGCATAGGGCGGCCGGCGCGATTCGTGCCTTCGTGGTTTCTGTTTCTCTCTCTACTTCTTGAGCGCGGGGTTGACATAGGGCGCCAGGACGCGGTCCGGATCCGGCCGGACGCTCAGGTAATCCACGTGATCGGCGATGTCGATCCAGCCGTGCGGCACGCCCGCCGGGATGATGATGATGTCACCGGGCTTCACCGCGCGCTTCACCACATCCGCGCCTTCGATTCGTCCGCTGCACGAGGGCCCGTTCAGCACGCGCGTCACCTGGCTGTCGGGCGCGGACTTCCGGCCGTTGACGATGTGGCCGCCGGTGACGAGCGTACCGCCGCCCGACGTGATGATGTACGTCTCGGTCTGGTGATCGTGCGCGATGCCCGAGGCGGTGCCGGGCGCGGCGGCCGCGCTGCTCTGCTCGCCACACGGCGTGACCGGCGTGGCCGCCGCGGCTGCCGGGGCAGGCGCAGGGGCGCCACCGCCTGCGGCCGGACGCGGCGGAGCGTTCGACGGCCCGCGATGGATGGTGCCCACGGCGAGATTCAGCTTGCCGATGTCCACGCTCACGAGCTGGCGGTCAACGCCGGGGCCGGCATTGACGGCCTTCACCTGTTCATCGGTGATGTAGGTGGCGGCCTTCGGGGACTGTGCCAGCGCCAAGGCCGGCCACAGAAGCAGCAGCGACGAGATTCGCACGGCACGCGTGTTCATAGGGATCCTCCCGGACGGCGGACACTATACCGCGGGAAAAGAAACCACGAAGGAGCACGAGGGTCTCACGACGGCGCCAGGCTTCCGACGGTCCGTACACAGGAAAGGCTTCCCAGGGTTGTCCCCAAGGAAGCCTTCGTGTGTCCTTCGCGCCCTTCGTGGCTTCGTGGTTTCGGTGACAGCTAGAAGTTCGTCGTCTTCAACGCCTTCTGCGCCTCCTGCACGGCCGGCGACGTGGGGGCGGCACCCGGCATCGTCGTCAGTTCCTGGTACTGCGCGCGGGCGGTGGCCTGGTCTCCTGCAGCGGCCGCGGCGCGCGCGAGGCCTAGCACCGAGGGCGTGCGCTTCGGCGTGCGCAGCAGCGACTGTTCGAAGGCCGCGACGGCTTCCTTCGCGCGGCCGGCCTCGAGCAGCATCTCGCCGTAGAGCTCGAAGGCGGGCTTGATCGGATCCGGCGGGCCCGAGGGTGCGTTCAGCGTCTTCTCGGCATCCGCGGCGTCCTTCGCGAACGCGAGCGCCTCGTCCTTCTGCCCCTTCGCCCAGCGGATGACGGCGCCCAGTTCCTTCTCGCGCACCAGGTGCGGGCGCGCTGCGTAGGACGTCGCGCCGCCCTGCGCCTTCGCCGTGATGCCCTTCAGCGCCGTTTCCGCGGCTTCGGCCGTGGCCATGTCACCGGTCTTCGCGGCGCTGACACCGACGATGTAGGTCCAGGTGGCCGAGCCCCCGCCGCCGCCCATCCCCGGCATGCCCGCCATCCCCGGCATGTTCGCGTGCTCGCCGCCCGCGGGCGCGGCCGGAGCCGCCAGGGTCAGCTTCTCCCACTCACCGGTGTCAGAGATATAGCGCGCGCGCATGCCGAGGTAGCCGTCGCGGATGCCCGCGTTCGTCGGGTTCCGGTCCGCCGCCGCCTTCGCCTGCTCGACGTTCTTCTTCGCATCGTCGTACTTGCCGAGCATCGTGTTGGCGTAGGCGAGCCACGACAGCGTGTGGAAGTCCTCGCGACCTTCGGCGAGCTTCATGCGCGTGTTCAGGTCCACCGCCGCCTTGTAGGCGTCGATGTTCGACGCCACGGCCTTCTGCCACATCCCCAGCTGCACGTAGATGTGCGACGGCATGTGCAGCGCGTGCGCGGCGGAGGGTGCGATCTTCGCGTAGGCGTCCGCGGCGTTCAGCCCGAGGGGCGCGTGATCCGGATCGTCGAACGAGTGGATGATGAAATGGGCAGCGCCCGGGTGCTTCGGGTTCTTCTGGTAGACCTGCTCGACGATGGACGCGGCCATTGCCTGGCGGCGGAAGCCCGTGTCTCCCGACCGCACGGTGCCGAGCAGCGACAGCGCGTAGAAGACCGCGACCTCGTGATCGTCGGGCCACTGAGCGTACATGCGCGCCATGGCCTGTGAGTAGGCGTTGTCGCGCGTCAGTTTGTCGCCCGGGGAGAAGTACAGCGTGTGGAGGGCCTCGAAGAACGCCTTCTCCTTGGGCAGCTTCGCCTTCGCCACGCGGCCCGCGGGCGTGGGATCGAGCCTGTCGAGCACCTGCTTGGCCTTCTCGACGTCCTGCTGGGCCCACAGCGGGTGGTTGTGGCTCATCGCCTCGCCCCAGTAGGCCATCGCAAAGGACGGATCGGCCTTCTGCGCGGCCTGGAACGCCACGGCGGCCTCGTCGAACTGGAAGTTGTGGAGCGCCTTGACTCCCGTCAGGAATGCGTCCTGCGCACCGGCGGCGCCGGACGTGGGGAAGGTGATGGAGCCGAACTCCTGCGTCGAGGGATGAGAGGAGAGGGCAAGGGCCAGGACGAGGCCGGCGGCAATCGCGACCAGGTGACGCTTCGGGGACATGAGCCTTCCTTTCGTGACGCCCGAAGCCCGGCCCGCCCTCGCCAGGGCTACCGGCGAGGCAAGGCCGCCCACGCCGCTGGTGCGGCGGGAGCGCGGGCTCGTGACGTGACTCGGGAAGGATACACCCCCCAGTGGGGGTTCTGGCGTTCTCAGGTTCTGGGGTTCTCAGGTTCTCAGGCTCAGCCGTTACGCTTGCGCGTGGTCTCGACCGAGGCCGAACCCACCTCGTGCCACCAGCGGTCGGCGGCGTGCAGGCGATAAGGCGCAAACGACAGCGGCAGATGCTCTCGCAGATACTCGCCCGCGGGAAGGCGGGCCGGTGGCTGATGGCGGACTTCGCGGAGTGCCTTGGCCTCCTCGGCCCGGGCGACCCTGCGCATCAGGACTTTGGTTGCACCCTTCATGACTGCGACCCCCGACTGAACGTGATCCCGTTCCTCGATGCCCCCGCAGCAGGTGACACAGCGTGTCGGTGCTGCCACTTCTTTTCACTCCTGCACGGCGAGGGCTCACCGCGATTGCACTGCCTTGCTCACTGCCAGCGCCTGGTCGAACGGTCGACCGGGCGTTGCCGGCTCACAGTGCAACCGGGGTGCCAGAGATCTCGGGTTCTGGGGTTCTCGGGTTCTGGGGTTCTCGGGTTCTTCGGGTTCTTAGGGTTCGCCTACGACTTCAGAAACGCCTGCAGCTCTGACAGCACGTCGGCGGGCGCATCCTCCTGCAGGTTGTGGCCGGCCGGCAGGCCCCTGCCGGTAACGTTGACGCCGCGTTCCTTCCAGATGGCCAGCACGTCGTAGAGCCGCCCCATCGGCCCTTTGAGGCCCCACAGCGTCAGCAGCGGGCACTGGATCTTGCGGCCCCAGCTCTCCTCGTCGTGCTTCAGGTCGATCGACGCCGACGCGCGATAGTCCTCGCACATGCCGTGGATGTTCGCGGGATCGTTGTAGACGCGCATGTACTCCCGCTGCACGTCGGTGGAGGCCTTCGCGCGCTGGGCCTCGTACTGGGCCTTCAGCTGCTCTTCCGGCCCCGGGGCCGCGCGCACGTAGTTGAACCAGTGGAAGTACGCCTGGATGAACTCCAGCGTGACGTGCGTGTAGAGGTAATAGGTGGGGATGATGTCGAGCACGGCGAGCCTGGTCACCTTGTCCGGGTGGTCGAGCGCCAGGCGGTGGCCCACACGGCCGCCGCGATCGTGACCCACGACGGGAAACCGGTCGAAGCCGAAGTGCGTCATCACCTCGACCTGGTCCAGCGCCATGGCGCGCTTCGAGTAGTTGGCGTGGTCGGCGGTATCGGGAGGCTTGCTGGAGTCGCCGTAACCGCGCAGGTCGGGGACGATGACCGTATGCGTCTTCGACAGCTCGGGCGCCACCAGTCGCCACGAGATGTGGGTCTGTGGCGCACCGTGCAGTAACAGCACGGGCGGTCCCGAGCCCGCGCGAACCAGATTGATCTCGGCTCCGGACGTCTTCACTCGTTCGGACGTGAAGCCCGGGAAGAAATCCGGGAGGTTTGCACCGGCGGCGGGGGCCTGCGCTTCGGCCTGGCCGGGTCGCGCCAGGGCGGCCGCGGCCAGCACGGCGGCATGCTTCAACGCGTCACGTCGATTCATGGGGGTCATCGCGCTGAATGGTCGGGCTGGACGGGACCGGATGTCAATGGTCGAATAGAGGGCACCAGATGATCGCCACACTCGATTCGAACCTCGCCGCTCTCGCGGGCACCCGCATCGTGTTCGGCCACCAGTCGGTCGGCGAGAACATCCTCGACGGCCTTCGTGACCTGGCCCGCGAAGCCGGCGTCCCGCTGACCATTGGCACCCCCGACGACCCGCCCCCGGCGGGGACGGGCGCGGTCATCCACGCGCGGATCGGCCGGAACACCGAGCCGCTGAGCAAGCTCGCGGCCTTCGGCCCGCTGGTGGATACCGCTGCGGCGCGCGGTCCGGTGAACGTGGCGCTGCTGAAGTTCTGCTACATCGACATCGACGAACGCACCGACGTCGAGGGCCTGTTCGCGGCCTATCGCTCCACGCTGGACGCGGTGGCCGCGCGACACCCCGCGACCCGCGTGATACCGGTGACCGCCCCGCTGCGCCACTCGGCCGGGGGGCCTGGAGTGTGGGCGCGCGAGCTGCTGGGACGCCCCAACCACAGCAAGCTGGCCAACCTCGCCCGCCACCGGTTCAACGAGAAGGTGCGCCGACACTGGGCGGGCCGGCCCCTGTTCGATCTGGCCGCGGCCGAGGCCACGCGTCCGGACGGCACGACCGAGACGGTCCGGGCCAACGGGGTGGCCTGCGAGCACCTGCTGTCGGCGTACACCGACGATGGGGGGCACCTGAATGTCGCGGGACGCCGCGCTGCGGCCGCGGCGTTCGTGACCGCCCTCGTCCACGAGTAAGACATCCCCGGCGGAGGGTCGCAGTCGCTCGACGACGAACTCATCGCCGAGGAGGTCGCCGAGCGGACAGGGCCCTGACCCGCGCCTGGAAGACGCACACGTCCGAGGCCTGTGTCACCTCGAGGGTGTCCAGCGCCTCGAGCCGCGCTGCGGCGCTGCTCCTCGCGCCGCGGTAGGTGGACTGCAGCAGCCTCAGCAGGTTGTCGCGCCCGAGACGATGCGACTCGCGCGCCGTCAACCGGCTTCGAAGGGCGAAGTGGGGCGCGTGCTCGGCCAGGACCGCGTCGGTGCGGTTCCGCTCGACGCGCGCGCCCTGCACCACCTCGCGCAGCTCGACGAGGTCGTCCGGCGCGGGCAGGGCGATCACGAGATGTCCGCCGGGCTTCAGCACGCGCGCGCACTCGGCCGGGTTCCGCCGCCCGTGCACGGAAAGCACCACGTCCACGCTGCCGTCGGTAATCGGCAGCCGCCGGTCCGCGTTGGCCACGACCCACGTGAGATCCGGAAACCGGCGCGCGGCGTGCTCGATGGCCGCCACGGACAGGTCGATGCCGATGCCCATGATCGGGTGCGCGCCCGCCAGTGCGCCCAGCGCGTCGCCGGTACCGGATCCGAGATCCACCACCACGGCGTCGCGTGGCAGTCCCATGGCCGCGACCTGGCGGACGACCACGTCCACAACCGCCCGACCTGCCCCCGCCGCGAGCAGCGCCGCTCGCGCCTCGACGGCGGTCTGTGCATCGCCCGGCTCAGGCGACTTCCGGTCCTGCGGCTGCAGCAGGTTCACGTGGCCACGGCGCGCCACGTCGAAGCTGTGCCCGCGCGGGCAGGTCCAGGCGCGGTCCCGGCGCTCGAGCGGCATCCCGCACGTGCGCACCGTGCAGGCCAGTGGAGGCGCACTCACGTGGCGATCGTAACGCGTCGGGCGGGACGGAAGTACGCGCCGGGAGTCGGGAGGGAAACGACGGCTACCGCCCATGTAACGCCGCCCCCGTTTGTGGCACTATTCGCCAGACGCGGCGGACATCGGACACCCGGAGCCTCCCCCCAAGAGAGCTGGCAGGTGGCCATGGCGAAGAACATCATCCTGTGCTCGGATGGCACGGGGAACCGCGACATCAAGGGCCGGGGCACGAACGTCTTCAAGCTGTTCGAGGCCGTGGACCTGAACGATCACCGGACCAACCCGGTGCTCGACCAGCAGCTCGCCTTCTATGACGACGGTGTCGGCACGAGGGGCAGCACGTTCCTGCGGGTGCTCGGCGGTGCGGCGGGGTACGGGCTCAAGCGCAACGTCAAGGATCTCTACCGCGCGCTGTCGCGCGTGTACGACCCCGGGGATCGCATCTACCTGTTCGGCTTCAGCCGTGGCGCGTTCACGGCGCGGACCCTCGCCGGCCTCATCGGCGCCTGCGGGATCGTGAAGGGCGAGTCGTGCCTCACCACCCACGCCCTGCACGAGGCCGTCGAGGCGGCCTACGTCGCCTACCGCTCGCGCTACAGCAGCGCGCTCACCACGGCATTCCGCAGGCTTCGCCGCACCGCCGACAGCCAGGACACCATCGACGCGTTCCAGCGCGCGTATCCCGTCCACACGAACGTGCCCATCGAGTTCATCGGCGTGTGGGACACCGTCGATGCCGTCGGCCTGCCGTTCGCGCTCGCCGGCGTGGTGAACCGCTTCGTCTACCAGTTCAAGTTCCCTACCCAGACGCTGGGCTCCGCGGTCCGGCACGCCTACCACGCGCTCGCGATCGACGACGCGCGGCAGGCGTTCGATCCGGTGCTGTGGGTGGGACCGGACGATCGGATCGAGCAGGTGTGGTTCGCGGGCGCGCACTCCAACGTCGGCGGCGGCTATCCGAAACAGGGCATGTCGCTGGTGGCCCTGGACTGGATGCTCGCTCACGCCGCGGCCAGCGGGCTGCGGCTGCACAAGATGGACCGCGAGATCTTCCACTGCCACGCCAGCGTGGACGACATGCTCTACAACCCGCGGAGCGGCATTGGTTGCTTCTACCGCTGGGCGCCGCGCGACATCCGGAAGTATTGCGTCCGCAACGGCATCGCGCCCCGCATCCACCTCGCGGTGGCGGAACGCATCGCCCACGCGACGGACGATTACGCGCCGGGCAACATCCCGCCGTCGGTGACCGTGGCCACGACGCCCGTGGACGCGAGCGATCCGCGGCGGGTCGAGCGCGAGCGCATTCTCGGACGCCGGGCCGAGGCCGTTCAGACGGTGCTGCAGCAGGCGCTCTCCGGCGGCTACCTGCTGGACAGGGTCCGCACGCACGTGAGCATCGGCGACGGGTCGTACTGGTTCATGGTCATCGCCTGGGGGATGGTGCTGCTGGGAGCGCTGCGGCTGGCCGGCGCCCTCGTCTGGCCCGACGACAAGGCCCTCAGCGGCGCCGGCCCGCTGGTGGCCGTGGGCCTGGTCTGCCTGTTGTGCGCGCGGTTCCTGGGCAACTATGCGGATCACGCCATGACGGAGGTTTTCTCGCAATTCTGGCAGCAGCACCAGAAGCACCTGCGCCACACGCTGAAGACAGCGCACGAGCAGGCGCGCGAGTCGAGCGCGCGCGTGAACATGTCGGCGATCCGAAATCGTGTCGGGAGGGGCGCCTGACGCGACGGGGCCGAACTGCGACGGGAGAGACTGTCGGGAGTGACTGAGGCTGGTCGGGAGGACGTGGCGGCAGGACACTCCCGACCAGGAGCCCTCTCGATCGAAATCCCTCCCGGCTGGCGATCCCCCCTCCCGACAGGAACTCCCGTCCCGTCGTGATGTGATCCCTCCCGACGCGATCCGGTATCCTGTTCAGCTGACCATCATGCTGAGAGCCGGAATCGTCGGACTGCCCAACGTCGGCAAGTCCACCTTGTTCAATGCCGTCACCCGGACCCGCAAGGCCGAGGCGGCCAACTATCCCTTCTGCACCATCGACCCCAACGTGGGCATCGTCACGGTGCCCGACGCACGCCTCGCGGTGCTCCAGAAGATCGCGAAGACCGGGGTCGTCATTCCTGCCGCCATCGAGTTCGTGGACATCGCGGGCCTGGTGAAGGGCGCCAGCCAGGGCGAGGGCCTGGGCAACAAGTTCCTCACCCACATCCGCGAGGTGGATGCCATCGTGCAGGTAGTGCGGTGCTTCGAGGACGAAGACGTGCACCACGTCTCGGGCACCGTGGACCCGGTGCGCGACATCGAGGTCATCAACACCGAGCTGATGCTGGCGGACCTCGAGTCCGTGACCAAGAAGCGCGAGCGCGTCCACAAGGACGCCAAGCGCGGCGACAAGGACGCGGCTGCCGAGGACGCGGTGCTGGCCCAGCTGATCGAGGCGCTCGAGGCCGGACGGCCGGCCCTGACCGTGCCGCTGTCGCCCGAGGAGCGTGCCATCTCGAGGCAGTTCTTCCTGCTGAGCGACAAGCCCACCATCTTCGCGTGCAACGTGAAGGACACGGACCCGGCCGCGGCGGACTTGAACCCGCACGTGATGAAAGTGCGCGACTACGTGACGACGCACCTGTCGTGCGAGGCGGTGGTCATCTCCGCGCAGATCGAGAGCGAGCTGATTGATTTGTCGCCCGAGGAGGGTGAGGCGTTCCTGAAGGAGCTCGGCGTCAACGAGAGCGGCGTGGGCGCGCTCATCCGCGCCACCTATCACCTGCTGGGCCTGCACACCTATTTCACCGCGGGCGAGAAGGAGGTCCGCGCGTGGACCATCCACCACGGCGACACGGCGCCGAAGGCGGCCGGCGTCGTCCACTCGGACTTCGAGCGCGGGTTCATCAAGGCCGAGACGGTAGCCTACGACGACCTGGTGGCCTGCGGGTCCATCGCCCAGGCGCGAGAAAAGGGGCTCTACCGCATGGAAGGCAAGGAGTACGTCGTCAAGGACGGGGACGTGCTGCTGTTCAAGTTCAACGTGTAGGGGACGGCGCAGGAGAGCGCTGCGTGCGGGGTGCAGAGTGCAGGGTGCGGTGCTGAGTGCGTCGGGGTGTGCTCCGGCGCGCGTGCCGTGCCCGAGCGATACGCCGGCCTGGTGTCCCGTTCTCCCGATCTTCTCTATGTCTTGAGTTTCGCGAAGGCGGCGGCCATGGAGGTGGCGGGCACCTGCGGACGTGTCGGCACGGTCGGTTGGCCATCCCTCTTGCGTGCCCTATCTGCGTTCATCTGCGGCCTGTTCGCGTTCATCTGCGGCACATCCGTGTTCGTCTGCGGCCCCTCTGCGCTCTTCATCGTCAAGGCGATCCGTCGGCGTTTCACATCCACCTCGACGACCCTTACCTTGACGATCTGCCCCGCCTTCACCACGTCGCGCGGGTCCTTCACGAACCGATCCGCCAGCTGTGACACGTGGACCAGGCCATCCTGGTGCACGCCGATGTCCACGAACGCGCCGAAGTTGGCGACGTTGGTGACCACGCCTTCGAGCACCATGCCGGGCTGCAGGTCGTTCATTCCCTGCACGCCTTCCTTGAAGGCGGCCGTGCGGAACTCGGGCCGCGGGTCGCGCCCGGGCTTCTCCAGCTCCTTCAGGATGTCCTTCACGGTGGGCTCGCCGAACTGCGTGTCGGCGAAGTCCTCGGGCGTCAGCGTCCGCAGCACCGCGCTCTTCCCGATCAGCTCGCGCGCGGGCATCCCGGTCTTCGCGGCAATGCGCTCGACCACCGGGTAGGCCTCGGGATGGACCGCGGAGCCGTCCAGCGGGTTGTCGCCGGTCATGATGCGGAGGAACCCGGCCGCCTGCTGGAAGGTGCGATCGCCGATGCGCGGCACCTTCAAGAGCTGCTGGCGCGTCCGGAACGGGCCATGCTCGTCACGAAACGAGACGATGTTCGTTGCGATGGTGTCGGTGAGCCCGGAGATGCGCGAGAGGAGCGGTGCCGAGGCGGTGTTCACGTCGGCGCCCACGGCGTTGACGCAGTCCTCGACCACCGCGTCGAGCGTGCGCGCGAGCTGCACCTGCGACACATCGTGCTGGTACTGCCCCACGCCGATGGCCTTCGGCTCGATGCGGACCAGTTCCGCCAGCGGGTCCTGCAGGCGTCTGGCGATGGAAATGGCGCCGCGCAGCGACACGTCGACGTCGGGGAACTCCTTCGAGGCCAGCTCGGAGGCGGAGTAGACCGAGGCTCCGGCCTCGGACACGGTGACCTTCGTGAGCTTCGCCTCGGGATAGCGCGCGATGAGATCCCCGGCCAGCTTGTCGGTCTCGCGCGAGGCGGTGCCGTTGCCGATGGCGATGAGCTGCACGTGGTGCTTCGCCGCCAGCACTGCCAGCGTGCGGAGCGCGCCCTCCCAGTCGTTCCTCGGCTCGTGCGGGTAGACGGTGGCCGTCTCGAGCAGCCGGCCCGTGCCGTCCACCACGGCCACCTTCACGCCGGTGCGAATGCCCGGATCGAGGCCCATGGTGATGCGCTGCCCGGCCGGCGCGGCCAGCAGCAGGTCGTGGAGGTTACGGCCGAACACACGGATGGCCTCGGTCTCGGCGGCCTCGCGCAGGCGCTGCTCGGTATCGAGCTCGAGGCTCACGGAGAGCTTGAACTTCCAGGCCTGCCGCACGGTTTCGAGCAGCCACGCATCGGCGGGACGATTCCGGTCTTCGATACCCACACGGGCCGCGATGCGCCGCTCCGGTTCTGGCCGCGCGCCGGGCCGCAGTTCCTCGTCTGGTAACACCACGCTCAGCCGGAGGAACCCTTCGTTGCGGCCGCGGAACAACGCCAGCGCACGGTGGGATGGGAGGTTCTTCACCGGCTCCGAGCCATTGAAGTAGTCGGAAAACT
>Ga0105094_10000181_pt1 | contig 29066 bp, 23 predicted proteins | sample PPLLak1March2015_2_FD_87023 | JGI IMG/M metagenome (GOLD analysis project Ga0105094, IMG submission 87023) | Freshwater sediment microbial communities from Prairie Pothole Lake near Jamestown, North Dakota, USA - PPLs Lake P8 Core (3) Depth... | ecosystem: Environmental > Aquatic > Freshwater >...
GGACCGCCCCGCAGCCCGTTCTCGCACCATATCTTTGCCGGCGGTAACGCCTTTATGCTGAGCATTTTGCGTGAAAATGGTGCGGAGATTGGGATTACCACCAGCCCGGCCAATCTGGATCAGTCCATCCAGGCCGCGGGTGAGATTATCGGTAAACAGTCCGCTACCCTCGCCCTGGAAGGCTTCAAGCTGGATGGCAGCACTCTGACAGGTGAGGTCGTTATCGCCAGCCAGACTGGCCATAAATTCCCCGCCGGCTATCCCTCTCGGCGTGCCTGGCTGCATATTACGGTCAAAGACGCTGCCGGCGCAGTTGTCTTTGAGTCGGGCGCAGTCAATGATGAGGGGCGTATCAGTGCTAACGGCAATGATGACGATCCTACCACTTATGAGCCCCACTACGTCACGCTGACAGCCCCGGACCAGGTGCAGATTTACGAGACCATCCTGCTGAACTCAGATGGAGAAGTGACCACTGCCTTACTCCGTTCAGCCTCATATGCCAAAGACAACCGCTTATTGCCGGTGGGGTTTGATATCCAGAATGCTGCTTTCGATACCAAAGTGTTCGGTGCTGCGGCAGAAGATGCTGATTTCGCTGCTGGCGGAGACCGCCTTGGACTGCAAATTGATCTGGGTAGCGCGGCTGGACCCTTTACCATTCAGGCTGAGCTGCTCTACCAGTCGATCGGTTACCGTTGGGCGCAAAACCTGATGCTTGAAGAGTCGGCTGAGGCGCAGGCTTTCAGCGGTTATTACGCTACTGTTCCAAATCTCCCCTTGCAGGCTGCTTCAACTGAAATCATCCTGAAACCCTGACAGTTTGAAAGCTTGCGTGTTTAGGTGTTGGTAAATTTTTATAAAGTGTTGGGTGGGTATTTCCCGCCCAACACTTATCAATTCGCTTGTATAATCCTGTTGCTCACAAGTCTGCGTCGCCATTGAAAAAACCGCTGTATCCGAAGAAAGATGCCTGTCCATGAGGTTCCAAGGATGAATTCAACCATAACGCAAATCGAAATCTTTAAACTGGATCTTCCATTACACACCCCCTTCCGCATTGCCACGAATTTCCGGACCAGCGCCAACAATATTTTGGTGCGTATACATTCTGCTGATGGTGCCTATGGCATCGGCGAAGGATCTCCTGCTCCTTATACCGCCGGGGAAGACCAGGACATTAGTTTTGTCGCTGCCCAGCGTCTGGCGCGCCTGTTGATCGCTCAGGATTCAACTCAGATCGAGACCCTCCATCGCGCCATGCATGCCAGCTTGGTGCGTAATACCACCACCAAATGCGCCATCGACATCGCTCTCCATGATTTAACCGCCAAACGCCTGGGTGTGCCGCTCTATACTTTGCTGGGCGGGGCTAATAGACCCATCGAAACCGATATGACCATTGGCATCGAGACGCCAGAAGTGATGGCGGCGCGCGCATTGGACATTCAGGCCAAAGGATTTAGAACCATCAAGCTTAAATTAGGCACCAACCGCATTGAGGATGTTGCCCGTGTTCAGGCAATCCGCCAGGCTGTTGGTCCCCAGGTAGCCCTGCGCCTGGACGCCAATCAAGGCTGGGATCCTGCTGAAGCCCCCCGCATCCTGGATGAATTAGCTCCCTTCGATATTCAATATTGCGAACAGCCGGTCCGCTACTGGAACGAAGCTGGTATGCGCTGGTTACGCCAGCGTTCGCCCATTCCCATCGTAGCCGATGAGACCTTGTTCGACCACCACGATGCCCTGCGCCTGGCGCGCAGCGAAACTTGCGACCTGTTCAATATCAAACTGGCGAAATCGAGCGGTATCCATAATGCGCTCAAGATCAATGCCATCGCTGAAGGCGCCGGGATGCACTGCATGCTGGGCTGCATGTCGGAGACCCGCCTGGGTCTGACTGCCGCCGCCCATCTGGCTTCCGCTCGTCCCAATATCACCCACACGGACCTGGATTCGAGTTTCTTCCATGCAGTTGATCCAGTCGTAGGTGGCATCACTTATCAGGGCGGCATGATCCAGCTTCCCGATGCCCCCGGCATTGGCGCCGATATCCCTCAGGAGTATCTCAACGGCTTGACCTCTGTCACGCTGGTGGAATAAACTTACTTTCCTGAGTCCATCTTGGTCGTCTATCATAAAGGTGCAGCCGAAAGTGGGCTGCACTTTTGTGTTATGCGCTGGACATTCCCCCTTCCAACAGCCTTGTTTCCCGGAATAGCCATCCCGTCTGCTATAAACGACCCGTAGGCAGGCGATTCTCTTTCAATGCCAGGGTCTGCGCACTATCGAAAGGCGCCTCCAGCAGTTCTGGGGACATCTGGAAGCAGCGGAACATATCAGCGATAAAATGCATCCGGTCGGGTAAATCCCCCCAATAAACAGCCCCCGACTCAACCAGGCTGTCTGGTGTTGGATCGATCTGCGCCAGCAGCCCCAGCAGATCCGGGTTAGCCAGGTGCTCAAATGCGGCTGGATATCTCGCAGCCAGATCATCCCCCAGGCGCAGCCGGTGGTTGCGGGGCAGCTCGATCGTCATCATTGTTTCCGTGATCAACGCTTGCGTCTGGCGTTGTGCCCCAGCCACATAGCTTTTAATCGCGGCATCAAAGTTAGCCAGTCGACCGAACAGTCGCAGGATGAACAGGCTCACCTTGGCCACCCAGCCTCCTTCGGGGCGCAGCGCTTTCAGTAAGTTGTTTGCAAATTCCTGCGGAGAGATAATCGGCGCTACCAGGGCTTCATTGATCTCAGGTTGTAAGCGGGTTTGTTCGTGAAAACCGATCTCGAGATTAGCCAGCAGCAGCAGCTCGTTACACGCCTTTTCATTGCTGGTAAAGAGCGCTTGATAGTAATGTAGAAAAGCCTGGCGCAGGTATTGCTGCCCCTCAGGCGGGTCTCCTGGGCGTAATTGTTCGATGAAATGGGTGATATTCTCGGCATTATAGGTCAGATCAGGCAGGCATTGTGCATGAAAACGGGCAAATTCGCGGCCAATCTCTTCAAACACTTTGAGATTTCCGCGTGCGACTGCTGTGCTCGATCTTTCAAAAGCTGCTTGGGGATTGTAGGTTCTCCAGATCAGCTTAAGTAATTCCTGGATCTTTAGCTGAGCGCCCAGGTTTGCGGCTGCTGTCTTTAATGCCTGGGCAGCCTCGAGCGCACTGTCTTCCGATCCCAGGGCAGCTTCCAGGGCGCGCCCCAGGTCCTCCTTGCGGATCGTCTGCCCGGCCTGCTTGGAAGCCCAGGTGGCGAAACAACACCAGTTGGCATACCCGCCAGTTCTTTCCACCAGCGCCACTCCCAGCTCGTGATAACACTGCGTAATTTGCAGGTTGCGCAGCACCGCCTCGGGTAGGGTAGCAATGCGCTCGACATCAGCTATGGTAGGAAGAGTTTGATTTGGCATTGCTCACCAATCCTGTTAACTACAAAATCGGTTACCACGGTTCCACCGTTAAAGAAAAACCCTTACCAGGGGATCTCTCCAGGCAAGGGTTTAATGCTCCAGGGAGTGCAAGAACACCTGGGGTGTTCAGCCGCTAGAGCTTCTTATTGATCTCTGCCAGGATCTCTTCCGCTTTCTCTTTGGTAATGCCCATTTGTGCAGCCTGTGGCATGGCAAGCAGCATTTTCAACGTCATGCCCCTTACCATGGCGATCATCGGGTTGCTAGAGACGCCGGGTAGGTACTGGTCCAGTGCGGCTTTGGCTTGCGGATTATCTAAAATCTCGCCAACGGTTGTGTCAAGTGTAAACGCCATAGATTACTCCTTATATTCTTGAAGTGGTTGGAAGTCCATAATATGCTGATCTTACAATTTATTGTAACATCAGTGAGGCGAGTCGCCGCGGTTATTACCCCGCTCGCTGTTCTTATTGTTCAATCGTCCTCGCCGCTCTCCATGCGTCCTGCCGTTCCCTGGTAGAGCTCCCACCCCTGGGTGAGGATGACGATCTGGGCAATAAACAGCCAGGCTAAGAACGCGCTCACCACTCCCGCCGCGCCATTCAAGATCGCGGGCAGATTACTTTGAATATTGCTGAGCATTGCAGTCAAATTATCCATGGATGATTGCGATTGGGTGACCATGGTCTGGTATTCGCTCAAGCTGGTCGAGATTAACCCCACGCTATCCGACATGGTGATCAGGCTGCTCTTTATTTCTACCAGGTTGTCATCTGCTTTTGCCAGATTGGTCGACATTTCCGTGAATGTATCTGGTAAGCCCTCCAGGTCTTTGGCCAATGCGCCCAGCGAATCAGACAGCGGCACCTCGGGATTGTAGGCCTCGGTGGGTGTTTCAACAAATGAACCCATCAATGGCACCGCGCTCAGCACGAAGCGGAAGGTGTCCAGCGACTTGATGGCACTGTCCAATACCTCTGCAGCCTGTTCGGCGGTTTTTAGTGAAGCGATGGTGGACTCAAAAGTAGCAGGCAGTGTTTCCCCCATAATAACGTTGACCTGATCGAGCACCGGCTGCGTCTCCTCCACCGAAGTCGCCGTCGTGCCCAGCATCGTCGAGAGCGCATCCACGCTGTCCACCGTAGCGCCCAATGCTTCTCCGGTGATCACCATCACCTGCTTGCTGGTGCCTATGCTTGTATTCAGTGTGACAATAGTAGATTCAACATAGCCTGCGATTGTGGGTTTTACCATCCACACCCCTACCAGCCCGGCTCCGCTTAGCACCAGGCCTAAAATCCCGGCGATCATCACCAGGATCCCTAGCAAACGACGTAAGACGCTCATGGTTCCTCCTCGATTTACCCTCATCCCAGTATAGGATTTCGGTTAATTATAGCCCTGGATCGCAATAGTCATAGCCTTGGTTTTTTTGATCAATGGTATATCAATAGTGTCCCGCGCCTCTTCTTTTCTTTGCCTATTTTCCCAGCACCAGCCCTGTGGGATCGATCTCGCCTAAAATCCGGCACTCCTCGGCGCTGGGCGGTTGTGTCTCGCTGAGTTTATCCGCCATGTGTATCTCAAATTCGCTGTTGGCGCGCACATCCTCGATGCTGACGCCAGGGTGCAAATTTAGCAACGTCAGTCGGCAGTTCTCATCAAATCCGTATACGCCCAATTGGGTGATAACCCGATACGGCCCACCGTTGGCTGGCAAACCAGCTTTTTCCCGGCTGCCCGGCCCGTTCAGGTAGCCCGGGGTCGTCAGGTAATCGAGTTGCTTCACAAAGGTGCGCGTGCTCTGGTTGCGCATAATGTAAATCGTGCGCCAGCAAAACGAGCCGATATCATTTGCCCCGCCCGAGCCTGGCAGGCGCGCTTTCGGGTTGCTCCAGTCGCCGATCACCGTTGTGTTGATGTTGCCATGTGCATCCATCATCGCTGCGCCCAGAAAACCATAATCGATATAGCCTGCTTGCCCAGCCGACATCACATCGTGCATGGAGGTGGCCGACACGGCCTGGTAATAGGTGCGTGAATCGCCTACCGAAATGGGCAGTTGCGGCACGCGTGGCCCCACACCTCCCGCCTCAAAGACTAGCAGCAGGTTGGGAGCATGGCTGCGTTGGGCGAGCATGGCGGCGATCATGGGCAGTCCCGTGCCAACGAAGACCGAACGTTGATCTTCCAGCATGCGCGCCGCCACGCAGCTAAGCAATTGCGCCAGGGAGTAATTGGTTGGGGTATTCATGGTTGCATTCCCATCTGCTCGAGTGAGCGTAGTTTCTCCAGGGTATCCGCGCCAATTAGATCAAGATAAGCTGCGAAATCCGCCACTCCATAGACATATTTTTCAAGATAAGCCTGCGTTCCCTCTGGTGTTTTGGTCTGCGACAGCCAGCCGCGGATATGCGGCTCGTCAAAGAAATACAGGTACGGCATTTGGGTCGGGTGTGCTCCGAAGGGCACTTCACACACCGCATCCACAAGGTAAAACGGGATATCGGTGCGGCAAGGCTCGCAGCGCACAAAATCGTCCGCCACAATTTCCTCGGTGGTGATGATTAAGCGCCGGGATGCCCGCGCCAGCTCGATATCCTCTACCGGGATGCCATCGATCTGTGCGTTTCCGAAGCGGTCACAGCGCGGCACATGCATTAAAGTCACATCCGGGTAAGCCGCCGGGATGAGCACCACCGGCTTTCCGCTGTATGGATCGGTCACTTGAATTGCCGAGCTGTATGTGAAGGTATCTGTCCCTGCCAGGTTGCGCACCGGGATAAACGGGATGCCCATCATCCCCGCCAAAAAGCGCCACTGGTAGGCTGCGTTAGATAACTCTGCCACTACCTGCACCTGCCCGCTTTCCACCGCCCGCCGTCCGCAGGGTGAGAGCCCGCGCAGCTCGTGCCCAAATGCATACGCCACCTCCACCTTACTGACGCAGCCTCCCCCGATCAACAGGTCAATGTCATGTACCGCGGTCTTACCCGCGATAACCAGATTCTTCCGGCGCTGGCGGATGATTTCATAAATCAGTGCCATTGGCGTGCGGATATGCCCGAAACCACCTACTGCAAGGTAATCGCCATCGTGGACAAAGCGTTTCACCGCCTCGCGAACTTGAATACGTTTATCGATCAGGCCGCGTGGTTTGTGCTCGCGAATCCAGGCGCGATTTTCGTCCGGGTCATGCCAGCCGACCAGCTCGCCGGTTCCTTCTGCCAGTACATCCATCTTTTTGGGCATCCTAGGCTCCTTATTGATTTTCACAAGGCTTTTGAATGGATAAATCAGCTCTGTTCTTATGGTTCCTATCTTTGCCAGCCCAGTCAATCGGTAAAGACGCCAACCCAGAACTTACACAACTATCAACCCCCAAATACACCAATCCATGTTTTTCTAAAAACGAACCCGGGTTAATTATAGGACAGACTTCATATCCGAACAAGAATAGCACCCCACCAAAAATTCTTTTGTTCCCCCGCCTTGGAGCTGTAAAGACATGAGACAAGGGTAACACATTGTGGTGATGGTGTTAGAATCCAGGTTGAGATCCAGTTGGAGAATAATGTTTGGGTCGCTCCGCCATCAGGTTTCTTGTTGAAGGTATTCAAAATGAAAGAATCGATAAACGAACAAAACAAACCGGTGAACCTAGGTAATGTTGCCTTGTTGATCATTGATGTTCAACAAGGTCTCTTCGAAAAATCTACTCCCATCTACAAGGCTGCCGAGCTTCTCGATAATATCCATTCTCTCGTTGAGCGTGCACATCGCAGTGATGTGCCGGTGTTTTATATTCAGCATTCAGGCCAAAAAACATTGCTCAAAGGATCACCAAACTGGCACTTGCATCGTCAGCTTCAGCCACTGGCAACAGATCATATCGTACACAAGCAACACGGGAATGCTTTTGAGGAAACCGTTCTGCAGGAATCTTTACAGTCTATGAATATCACCACCCTGATTGTCACTGGTCTTGTAACGCATGGTTGTATTCGCGCCACCTGTTTGGGGGCGCGCCAGTTAGGTTACAGGGTAATCTTAGTCAAGGACGCGCATAGCAACTACAGTAAAATGGCTGCCGAGATCATTGAAGAATGGCATCAGAAGCTAAGCGCAGAACAGGTCGAATTGAGATCAACAGCAGAAGTAGCGTTTACTGGATAAATGGTTTGGCTATATCCTCACGCTGCTGCTCAGGGCAGAAAATTTATACACCCTCTCCTGGCCCATCCTAAATAAACTGTAAGAAAATTTTCCCGTATACAAATCATATTCGGGCTATACTGAATCAGCACAAATCAATTCATAATATTAGACCTCATCCTATCCTGGGTGCTTCCCCGGAGGTTGTAAATGCACAAGCATCGATTATTTATTCGCATGATTGGCCTGGTCATCCTGTTGAGCATGCTGTTAGACGCCAGCCAGCTCCCATCCAGCGCTATGCGTCAGGCAAAAGCTGATCTGTCACTTCCTAATCTGCTTGGCCAGATCGGCGGCGGTTCTTATGCCATGACCTTTGAGGCTGATGAATTTGGGCCTGATTATCTTTACCTGGGTCTGGGTCCGCGCCTGTATATCTATGTCTATGATATCAATGTCCCGGATGAGCTCAATCTGCTTGGGATTTCAGACCTGCTACCTGACATTGTCAGGGGTGTGTCGATCGTAGGGGACTTTGCATATGTCACGCTGGGCGAAAGCGGGCTGGCGATCCTCAACATCGGTGATCGCTCTGCGCCAGTTATTCTGGCCACATACGATACCCCGGGCTTTGCCAGTGGGCTCTGGATGAGCCTCAACACTGCCTACGTGGCGGATGGCTCCAGCGGATTGCGCATCCTCAATATCTCAGATCCTTCTGCTATTGAGGAGCTGGGCTACTACGATACGTCCGGCTCGGCGCGTGATGTGGCTATTTCGGAAGGCTATGCCTTTGTGGCGGATGGGTCCAGCGGGCTGCGCGTGCTTAGCCTGGCAGATTTAAGCAACCCACAGGAGGTCAACGCCATCGACACTCCCGGTTATGCTGAAGGTGTGGATGTCTTGGGGAACTATGCATACCTTGCGGCTGGAGAAGCGGGGATGCAGATCATACAATTTCCTGACCCCACAAAAACACCGACCCTGGAAGGAAGTTTTAACACACCTGGTTATGCCCATAATGTCATGTTCAACGCCATGCATATTTATGTCGCAGACGGTGCTGGTGGGTTGCGAATTATCAGTCGCGCCGTTGTAACCAACCCTGTTGAAGTAGGTTATTACGATACGCCTGGTCTGGCTTACGATCTGGGCTGGGCTGAAGTCTACATCTTCGTGGTTGATTTCTGCTCTTTACGCTTCATCAATGCCCTTTCCACGAGTAGCCCGACCGAGATTGGGAGCTACACCAGCCCTGCTGTCCCTGCCCGGTTAACTGTGGATGGTGACGAAGTCTTTATCGCCGATCCCTGGCAGGGTCTGCGCATTGTCAACGCAGCCGACCCGGCGCAGCCCCTCCTGGCTGGATCGTACGCCACCCCCGGCACAGCCCATGACGTGGTGGTAGCTTCCACTACCGCCTATATCGCCGACGGCGCGCAGGGTTTGCGCATGGTGGACATATCCAACACCAGCGCGCCGCTTGACGCCGGCGTAGTCGATTCAGCGGGTGATGCTGTAGGGGTGACTGTAGATGGAGAATATGCCTATCTTGCAGATGGCGCCAGCGGTCTGCTGGGCATACGCTTTATTGATGAGTTGACTCCCCCGGAGACGGGTTATTTCGACTCTCCCGGCTATGCCTGGGATGTCGCTATAGCAGGGAATTACGCTTATCTTGCCGATGGTGAGAGCGGTTTGGTGATAACCAACCGCTTTCCCCTGGACGATATGACCCCGTCCGGCGCATTTAATACCCCTGGCAGGGCTTTAGCCGTGGCAGTCAGTGGCGATTATGCCTACCTCGCAGATGAGGCTGGCGGGCTGCGGATCGTCAATATTGCTGACCCGATCGCGCCTGTGGAAACGGGCTTTTATCCAACAACCGGGTCTGCTGTTGACGTTGCGGTGGCTGGGGATCTGGTATATGTTGCCGAACAAGACACCGGCGTAAGCGTGATTAATGTCGCCAACCCGGCAGCGCCTGTTCGGGTCTCCTTCTATAATACACTTGGCACAGCCAGCGGGGTTGCCGTGACCGACAGCGGCGTGTATGTGGCAGATGCGCAGGGCGGCCTGCTCATCTTCAGCCTGTCATCGACATACTATCTCTCGCTTCCACTGGTGCTCAAGTAGGCGTCAGATTACACTGCACTTCCTGGGGACCGAACATAAAAAAGCCCCCTTTAAAACTGGCTGCCTTGCCTGTTTCTGGGGTGATGGTCTGCTTTGATCTTCCTGGCGCTAATTGGTCTAATCTTGGGCCTCGGTGTAGTCTTTATTCTATTCAGCGAGCGGCTGCTGGTGAGAGTCGCCTGTCTGGTAGTCTGATTGGGAAAAAGTTGGCCTGGCGAGATAGTGCCTCGTCGGTGGACGAATATACTCGTCGGACAGCTTGGGCTCAGTATTATGCTGTGTCCACACTTGCTGAATACGAAATCTGTCAAGTTAAAGCCTTCTTAGGGTCGACCATAGGCGATCAGGTGAATCGAACCCCGGAGGTCCTACCAATAATGGCACAGTCGCCTCCGGGGTATCTATCACCCGAACTATTTGCTGGGCATCCAGCGGTTAGAGTAGGTGTTATATTCAATTGTTAGCCAACTGTCAGGTACTTCGCTGGTTGAGAGCCGATTTGTTAAGCTACTCTCAGCGAATTACACAGCAGCAAAGATGTGTGTCTGCCTCATTCATCTGGAGTTTGTACGATAAGCGTACCCGTCTCATCGCTGCGGAACTCATATTGCTGGCCGTTTACCTCCAATTCCACCCGGAACCCGGGGGTGATCACCTGGGCGCAGGCCTGGCCTTCTTGAGGGATACCCAGACAGGCGTCCGGCCATTCTACTTGCTCGAATTCCACGATCTCGATCTCTTCTACGGTGACACCCAGCTCCTCGCTCAGTTGATTGGCGGCTTCTAGAACCGCCTGCGGCGGCAGATCATTCGGTATTCCTTCAACTCCGGTTTCTGGTATGTTCGCTGGGCTGCAGGCTGCTAAACCCAAAACCAGGATCAGAGCTGCCAGAAAAACAGGTTGCCAGAATTTACGGGAATGTTTCTTCGCTACCATAGGTTTTTTACCTCCTCGGTCGATCATTGGATGTATCTCCGATAATAAGCCTCATTCAGTAGCCTCGCAATGGGGGGAGTTTCTATCTGTCAGTAGGTATCTCCCTACCTGCTAATGATTGGCGATCAATCGCCGCAGGATGAGCCACGCCAAGAAACACAAGGCCAATCCGATCAATGCCAGGACACCCACCAGGGTCATATCCGGGAAGCTGCCCCGTAGCGCGATTGCGCGCAGCAAGGTGATGCCATAAGTGGTGGGTATGCCCCACGAAAGTGACCGTACTGGCTCCACGAATAGGTTTAGGTTCATCAGAAAGCCGCTGAAAAAAACGCTGATCAGCAGAGTGATCATCGTATACTGTACGGCCTGGCTGTCAGAGCGCGATATTAAAGAAATGACAAAGCCGATTCCCAGTGAAGTGAACAATAATACACCAATCACCAGGACATAATTCGCCCAATGACCCAGCATCGGAATCCCCAACCCGAGATGTACCAGCGCCAAAAGCGCAGCCGCGACGACTGCACCGAACAGTAGAAAGCTCAGGTATTTGCCCACCAGCATCTCAGCCGCGGTAAGCGGCGAGACTCGGAACAATTCCAGCGTCCCATAATTGCGTTCCTGAACGATTGAGAGCGCTGCAATGGTCACTGCCAGGTGCTGGAGCAGCAGAGCGATCACAGCCGGGGCATAAAAACTCGTGGCATCGGGCTGCAATGTGGTGATGCTTTGTGCCTTGCTGGAAAAGGGTTTGACGATCAACTCTGGTTCCAGTTGCGTGAAAGACGCCAATTGTGTGTCCAGCTCGCCCAACCCTACTGAGATATCCTCAAACTGGGCTTCCCATGGGTTGCTGTTTTCTCCTGTGGGTTGCGCGCTTTGCATCTCACTGAGTAATGACTGCACCTTATCGCGCAGGTCATTAATTTCTGTTGTTTGCTGGCTGCTTTCACTCCCCACCATCTCATCCACACCTTGCATGACTGCCAGGCTGGCGCCCATTGCCATGGCAAGCCCATCCAGATTGTTCGACAGGCTTCTCGTATGAAGTCGGGTAGCGACTTCGTCGCCGGACTCAAGTGCCTGTTCGATCGCCTGAGTGTTTTCTTTCGCGGCTTGCAGATTTTGCTGCAAATCTCTGGCTTCAGCCTGTCCTTGGGTTGTTATTGCCTGCAGCACGCGCCGGTTGACCTCATCAATGTAGATCTCACCAAAAAAGTTTATATAATTTGCCTGGAACGGGTCAATCTCAGCATGGTAGAGTTGGAACTCTGCTTGCTGGCCCGCCTGGATGGAGGCAGCAGCATCGGCTGGGGCAACCACCACCAGATCGACTTCTCCACGTTGTAGCGTATCCAATGCGGTCTCTAATTCTCCGGTCACGCCATTAAAAGCTAGCTGTGTACCCAGAGTAGGGGCATATGCATTGATTTGTTCCTCCAACTGGCTACCCGGCTGCGCCACGAATAGAGTCTCTAGTACAGGTGCTTCGTTGCGGTAGCCCACCCCAAAGATCAGCAGGATCAGAAAAGGTCCCAGCACCAGGGTCAGAAGCAGCTGCGGTTGGCGAATAAGGACAAATACCTCTTTGCGAATGAATGCTGAGGTGCGAATGATTACTTTCCAGAATGCTTGAATAAGGTTACGCATCTTTGTTTTTACCTTTCACCAGCTCGACAAACACATCATCGAACGGTGGTAGGTACTCCTCTATTGAATTAATCTGCAGGCTGTTCTCCCGTGCCCAGTCCAATAAGGCTGCCATATCCGTTTTAGCTTCCTTGACGACCAGCCTCACGCTGTTAATGTCTGCCTGGTGTACTTGTGAGAGTACAAACGGCAGCGCCCTGATGGCTTGCAGAGTTTGGTAATCCAAGCGCTCGACAGTGTGTAAGTCCACCAGATCGCCACCGAAAGCCCGGTATCGTAATAAATCGGGGGTGTCCAGGATGGCTAGCTGCCCTTCGTTGATTACCCCTACCTGATCACAGTAAGCTGCTTCACCAACATATTGGGTGGTGATAAACAAGGTGCGCCCTTGCGCCTGAAGCTCACGAAAGTGGTCCCAGAATTTATTCCGCAAGACTGGGTCTATCCCGGCGGTCGGCTCATCAAGGAAGATCAGATCTGGATCGTGTATCAGCGTTGCTGCTAGATTTAGACGGCGCTGCATCCCTCCAGATAATTGGTTGGCCAGCTTGTTGCCATCTTTATCCAATTCAACGAATTCCAAAATCTCCATTAACCGCTCATGGCGTGCCACGGGTAATCCATAGATAGAGGCTGCAAAATTGAGGTTCTCCCACACGGTCAAATTTGGATATAAACCGAACGACTGGGGCAGGTAACCAATATTTTCGCGATCGGTGCGTGTGAATTTCTCCGGCGAGCGACCTAATACGCGCACCTCTCCGCTCGTCGGACGGTAATACCCCGTCAGCATCCGCATCGTGGTGGTTTTCCCCGAGCCGCTCGGGCCGATAAAGCCAAAAATAGTTCCCTTCGGAACATAAAAAGACAGCGCTTGTACGGCGGCTGTCCCATTGAATTCCTTGCTGATATTATGCGTCTGGATGATGTTTTCTTGTTCTTCCACTACTTCCCTCCAGTCTTGCGCCTCACGGCTTTCACGCTCCCTTGATTGGGGTGTTCCGGTTGTCCCATATATTTCTTTTAATTGCTCATACTGGTGCAGACCCGCTACCTGTCATTTTGGCCAGCCTCGATAAATATAAATTTAGATCGCCTATCCCACAATTAGGACTTTGCCTTAATCCATTAGGGGAATCCCTACCCGCGCAGTGACACATCCCATCCTTCCCCCTGTTGCAACCCTCAATCTGGTAGCTGTCTGGAAATGTTGCTCTTACCACCCATTCTCTCCCCAATCTGCGGGGTGGTCGATTCTGGCGGCGGCAGGTATACTGGATTGAGTACTTGAAGCCCCTGGGAGACGAAGATATGGTCAATGGGGACCAGCTCGGGGTAGCCTTGCTTATGATCACCTGGCTGCTCCTCAGGCGACAAATGCGACAGGAATAGCTGGAAGAAATCGGCGAAATCCATGCCAGGCATGCAGTTCAGTCGCTTCGTACAGGCGATTAAGTAAAACGCCCCCAAATATACCGAAGGAGTTACAGACCATGAACCACAAGATGAACTATCGTAATCTGTTGATCATGATCGCCTTCTCGTTTATCTCCATGTATATCCTTATGTATGCCATGGTTAACGTGATGGGCAATGTGTACAACAATTGGAACCAGGTGTATATGGCCGCCCTCATGACTGCTCCGATGGTTGTGATCGAGCTTCTTGTGATGGGTGCCATGTATCCGGATAAGCAGCGCAATGCTTTGATCATTACCGCGGCTGTGATAGCCGGGCTAGTCTTTTTCGCATTTATTCGCCAACAGACTTTGATTAGCGATAAGCAATTCTTAAGGTCAATGATTCCACACCATGCAGGCGCTATCCTGATGTGTGAACAGGCTTCCCTCACAGATCCGGAAATCCAGCAGCTCTGTCAGGCGATCATCTCGAGCCAGCAGGTAGAGATTGATCAGATGCGGTCATTATTGGCGGAGTTAGAAAATTAATTTGGAGGTCAACTGGTCATTAATCAAATCTCACTTGCTGATTAACGGTAAATAGGTGCTGTAAGGCGATTGATTCACCTCATCGAACCCAATGTCGAATCCTTGATTCATAGGCCGGACTTCGCCGTCAAAATCGATGGTAACACCGCTATCTGTTCCAGTGTCGCAGGCTGCTGATCCTACGTTGATATGGTAGTCATCCCCCGCCGGGTCAATGAACAATGGATCGCCAGTGAGGCTGTTCGCCCCTCCTGAAACAACCCCCTGCGTATCTGCTCCATTCCCGAAAAACAAGTTGAAATCCTGCTGCACGCTGCCACCGTTGTTGTTGATCCCTATTGTATGGTTGGTGATAATCGAGTTTGTGATCACGGTGCTGCCTGCTGTCACCTCGATCGCAGAACCATTGACAGAAACCGGTCCGGCAAGGGTGGTATGTAGCACTTCTACAGATTCATCTGAGCTTAGCAGCAAAGCCATTCCGGATATGTTTGTGGCCGTGTTTTCAGCAAACAATGTGTTCACCAGAGATGCACTCCCCGCGCTGTGGGTTAAACCGCCGCCCTCCGTGGCTGAGTTACCGATAAACTGGCTGTGCGTAATATCAAGGCTACCTGCTGTAAATAATCCTCCACCGGCACCGATGGTGCTCTGGTTATCTTGGAAGGACACATTGCTTAAAACCACGCTGGCAAAGGCATACATGCCGCCGCCAGAACTTCGTGCTAAGTTACCCAGGAACTGTGTATCCAGGATGGTTGCCATATCTTGGGCGTATAACGCTCCACCTTTGCCAAACACAGCCTCATTGTTCTCGAACAGGCTGCCAGTGATAGTCAATATACCTGGCGCCGCTGCGCCGCCAGCCTGGTCTTGTGCGCTGTTGCTGATAAATTGGGTGTTTTGTATGTCTGTAGTGCTAAAACTAAATAGTCCGCCCCCGTCGCATGACATGGCAGTGCAATAGTTATCCTCGAAAAGCGAGTTTTGGATCGACAATTCTTCAAGCACAAACGCCCCACCTCCATCTCCCTGTGAAGTATTGCCAGTGAATTGCGTGCCAGAGATAACGGTAGCGCCTATTGTGCGCAGACCTCCGCCAAGGCCGTTTGTGCTGACATTGTTCCGAATGCCTCCATCAGTGATGGTAAGATCTCCTATCACATAGAGCCCACCACCGCTACCATAGGCAGTGTTGCTCAGCAGCTCGACTCGTTCGAGAACCAGATTTCCATTTGCCTGGATACCAGCGCCATACTCTGATGGATCGGTCAATGTTCCATGTTGAATTGTGAGATCAGCCAAAGTGACTTCACTGGCCTGTATATCCAGGACGCGGAAGCTGTTATTTCCATCCACCGCTAACAGGCCACTGCCAGGCCCCTGGATGCTTACCGGATCAGCGATGAGCGGCAAAGAGCTGCCCAATAAGATAGTACCGCTGGTGGTTATATTGATCAGGTCGGCTCCTGGATTGGCATTGGCGCTGATAATTGCTTCCCGGAGTGAACCGGGACCATCATCACTGGTATTGGTCACCACAAATGTGCTGGTTGGTGAATCCACAGCAGCCAAAGCAGTGCTAAATTTTTCACCAATAGGTTTAAGTAGCCCAACACCCAGAAGAAAAGCTAATCCGATTAATAAGGAAGAGAATGTATTCCGAACCATAAGGAAATTCTCCTTCAAATTACAAGGACCTTTAAAACATAAATACCAGATAGAACCAGAACAACAGCCGTAATTGTGACAGAAAACCCGCGCTGCTACCGGGATTTTTTGAATCAATATCATAGCAGCCCGGAACTATTGAGATAATTTTAGTCCGAAATAAATCTTGTATATACGCGCCAGGCACCTATCTCGGAATGGATGGCGACATACACTTTCTGCATTTTCCTCCGCAAGGCCCCGCCTTCAATTTTCGAAATTAATCTACTTCACTTGAATAAGTTGGTGCTCTCGCCGCCTTGCCACTGAGCGATCTCCTTGTGGTGAGGGGAATGCAATGACGGTGATGGCGGTTCCTCGCCGTATCTGCGCCTCACCCGGCTGTCCAGGCGGATCGGGTATTCTCCTGAGCAAAGCTATTATCGTGTCCAGCTTCATGGATACACCACAAACAAAAAATCGCCCGGTTGCAAGGCCAGGCTGTTGGCTTTACCGATGGTGGCAAACGGATTGTTTTCCGAAAGTCCATTGTTGCTATCGTCTCCAGTCGAACTGGATACGTAGTATGTCATTCCATCTTGCGGAGCAAGCGTCGTGGTTTGGCTTGACGCAAGCGGCGCGACCAGCGTGAACATCACAATGTATATCGAGAGGAAAATACGGGTATGACCTGACACAGTGCGCCTTCTGCGATACGATTACAAAAATTATAGCCAGGGGGATCTTGTAGCTCGAAGGGCCTTTATTCTAAGAATATTAATGTTGGACCGAGCATGCTCGATAACCTTATCGCCATCTGCTGGTGATCGCGTGGGCGTTCGGCAGATGCATTGCTCGCCGCTGCTGCAATTTCTTGGTAAATCTTATTGTATGTGTTAACATTTAGAGTATATTTACCTAAATTCTGTTGTTCGTACCGGCCTTCCCGGGCGGAGACAGGTGAAACCGGATGATAAGCAACTCCTTAGGCAGGTACGAGATTCAATCTGAGATTGGTCGGGGAGGAATGGCAACTGTTTACCTTGCTTACGATCCCCGCTTTCGGCGCCAGGTCGCTGTAAAAGTCCTCTCCTCCCAGTTCCTGACCCACCCGGTCCTGAGAGCGCGCTTTGAACGCGAAGCTCGCCTGATTGCCACAATCGAACACCCTGCAATCGTCCCTGTCTACGATTTCGGTGAACAGGATGACCAGCTCTACCTGGTCATGCGCTACATGATTGGCGGTCCGCTTTCCTCAAAGCTTCGCAATGAACCGCTGCCCTTTACCTCAGTCCTCCAGATCCTCTCGCAGCTTGCCCCTGCACTGGATGTTGTCCATGCTCGCGGGGTCGTCCATCGTGATCTCAAGCCCGGTAATATCCTCTTTGATGGTTTCGAGAACCCGGCTCTCTCCGATTTCGGCATCGCCTACCTGACCGAAGCTAGCGTTCAGCTCACTGGAGATGCCGTGATCGGCACCCCGGCGTACATGAGTCCGGAGCAGGTCCAGGGTGATATGGAGCTCGATGGGCGCAGCGACATTTACGCCCTGGGAGTGATCCTGTACGAGATGCTTACCGGTCGCCAGCCTTTCCGGTCCGCTACCCCCATGTCTACGGCCTTGAAGCATCTCAGCGAACCGGCGCCAAAGATTTCTATCAACCGCCCGGACCTGCCGCCCGAGTTGGACGTCATCCAGGCCAAAGCTATGGCCAAAGACCGGGAGGGGCGCTATCAGAAGGCTTCGGATATGATCTTCGATCTGCGCGCCCTGCCTGAAATCCTATCCCCTAGATCTACTGTCAGTCCGGGTTGGCAGGAGGCCTCCGCTCCCGATGAGCCAACTGTGCCTGAGAATGAAGCGCCAGGCGGGCTAACAGCGCAGGACGTATCGCTGCCTGTTCCCGCGGTGGAAACTGGTTCTCCCCCATCTCTTCCTTCATCCCCTCTGTCCGATATGGAGCAGACTGGTGGGCTTTCCAAACGTGCGGGATTTCCCGCGGTGGGCTTAAGCGGGATTACCTTCATTGGACTGTGCAGCCTGCTCCTGCTGGCAGGTATGCTCTACCGGTTCGTTCTCCAGCCAGGCGCTGCGCCTTTGGCTACCATCTCTCCAGCAACCGACTCTCTCCCTCCAACCTCCTCGGTCCTTGCCTCTCCATTCGATCCAGTCATTTCTCCATCTGCGACCTTCAGCTCCCCGCTGGATACTTCGCTTCCGACTGTCGTAGTTCCCCTGTTCTCCGATGATTTTTCCCAATCCGCCCATGGCTGGCCTGTGTTGGCGGATGAAGCGACGAGCTACTCATATCAGGATGGCACCTATCGCATCACCGTCCAGCAAAACGATACGCTCTTCTGGGCCACACCGGATGACAGCTTCACTGACGCCATTATTTCGGTCTCCACCACCCTGGTTTCCGGAAGCGAGGGGAGTTATTACGGCCTGATCTGCCGGCTGCAAGGGGATCAGGAATTTTACTATATGGTTATCCGGGTCGACGGGAGTTTCACGGTGGGCACATACAGCAATGGAGAATTTCTGTCGCTACTTCCCAGCGGGTGGACTTCCAGCCAGGCCATCCGTACAGGCAATGACCAGAACCAGCTCCGTGCGGACTGCAATGCAGATCAACTCCGTTTCTATGCAAACGGCGAGCTGCTAACCGAGGTCCGGGATGATAAACTATCAGCCGGAAAACCGGGTCTGGCCGTGGCCTCCATTGGGTCTGGAGAATTGGACGTCCGTTTCGACAATTTTCTGATCACGAAACCTTGAGGAGGATAACGATGAGTCATTATGGAAAACTGCTCCTGACAGTCCAAGATGCTCCTGACCAGGAATTCCTAATGGGTAAAACGGAGATAACGATTGGGCGCTCGACGACCAGCGACATAAACCTGGCCGACTCACGCGTCTCTCGTTTTCACGCCCGCGTCGACTGCGGTCCGGAAGGCTGTAACCTCGTCGACCTGGGATCGGCAAATGGCACCTTCCTGAACGGCAAGCGCATCCAAAAAACCTCCCTTTTGCCCGGTGATCGCTTCCAGGTGGGCGGCAGTAGCTTCATTTTCCTCCCCGCCGCCACCGAATTGGATGATGAGGGGCTGACCCAGATCGCCTCAGAGCAGGAGATGGAGCTCGCCTTGGACCGCTCAGCCTTGCCAATGGCTCTGAATGACACTACCCATCCCTCTCTGGTAGTTTATGCCCCCGACCGCACATGGGATCTCTCTCTTGAGGTGGATGCTGTGGAGATCGGGCGCAGCCTCGACAACAGCTTGGTGCTCGATTACCCCAAAATATCCCGCCACCACGCCCTTTTAAAACGAAACAGGGATAGTTTTGTGCTCCGTGACCTGGGCAGCACCAACGGTACCTGGTTTGGCAAGCAACGGATTGAAGAGTACCGCCTGCAGAATGGAGATAGCTTCCAGGTCGGGCCTGTGCAGCTTGTCTATAAAGCAGCTTTTACTCAGGAGGAGTTAACCTACGTTGATACCGGTCTGCACAGCCAATCGCTGCACAAAAATCCGGTTGTTTTCGTCCCCGGTTTGATGGGCTCAGAGCTCTGGCAGGGCAGCGAGAAAGTCTGGCCGAATATGAAATATTTAATCCGCCAGCCCGAGCTTTTTATCTACCGGGAGGACTCGAACCTGGAAGCGCGTGGCATCCTCAATGAAGTGGTGATCGTCCCGAACCTGATTAAACAGGAGCAGTACAGCCGGATGGGCGATTACCTAGTCGAAGAGCTTGGCTATGTCCGCAATGAAACCCTTCTGGAGTTTGCCTACGACTGGCGGCAGGATGTGCGCCTTTCTGCCCGCAAGCTTGCCGAGGCCGTGGCAAGTTGGAAAGCGCCTCGCCCAATTACCCTGATCGCCCACAGCCTGGGCACCCTTGTCAGCCGCTATTATGTGGAGCGTTTAGGTGGAAAAGATGTAGTTGATCGTCTGATCCTGATGGGTGGTCCGCATAGCGGTGTCCCTAAGATTGCCAGCAACCTCATTAGCGGCCTGAAATTGTTACCTTTTGGACTGATGGGAGATCGCCTGGGCCAGGTAATCGCCTCCTTCCCATCTTGCTATCAGATTCTTCCGACCTATGCCTGTGCCGTGGATGAGAATGGGCAGAACGTGCAGCTCCTGGAAGAGGAGGGCTGGGTACAGGAGAGCTATCGCCCGCTGCTGCGTTCCGCCCGAGAGTTCCGCCGCGAGCTGGGAAACCGGACCAGCGTTCCAACCATCTCAATCTTCGGCTATGGCCTGAAAACGATCACCGAGTTGCGCATCCGCCGCGGCGAACAGGGCCGATGGACGGGTGTGAGCTTTGATTTGACGCCCAAGGGAGATAGCTCCGTTCCTGAACGCAGCGCAGTATTGGAAGGTACCGAGATCCACCCCGTCCAGCAGTTTCACGGGACCTTGTTTGTGGACGCAGACGTGCGAATGCGGTTGAAGATGGAGCTCCTGGGAGACTCGGCCTAATTCCTTCTGCACGGCAATGGCAAACGCGCTGCTGGCTTTTGATTCTCCCCAAGCAGAGGCATGGGACCAACAATGGATGGAAATGTCTAAGGCTGCTATGGGTATCTGGGTGCAGACTCCTACATCCCATAGTAAAAGAGGGGCGGTAAGATGCCGCCCCTTATTCAATGTAATCTACTGGATCTCCAAGAGCTCAACCTCAAAAATCAGTGTTGCGCCCGGGGGAATGACGTTGCCCCCACCCTGATCGCCATAGCCCAGCTCAGGGGGAATCACCAGCTGGCGCTTGCCACCCACATTCATCGTCGCTACTCCCTCATCCCAGCCGGGAATGACGTTGCCTTCGCCAAGCACGAAGCTGAATGGCTCCCCACGGTCGAGCGAGCTGTCAAACTGGGTCCCGTCGCTTAACCACCCCGTGTAGTGGACCACCACGGTCTGCCCCGTTACAGGGACGTTTCCTGTACCGGTCACAAAATCGTAGTACTTCAGACCGCTCTCGGTGGTGGTGAAGTCTGCCTCATCCACCTGCGTGGCCACCTGGGGTTCCTTCACGTCCGTTAGCTCGATCTCCATCACCAGCGTGGAATTAGCCGGGATCGTGCCGTTGTCCTGTGATCCGAGAGCCAGTTCCGGCGGGATCACCAGCAGGCGCTTGCCGCCCACTTTCATGCCAGTTGTGCCCTCTTCCCAGCCCGGGAAGACGGTATCGCCGCGCCCGAGAACAAAGCTCAGCGGTGAGCCGGCAGGTGACTGGTCAATGTAGCTGTATCCATCGTCCAATTTGACCCACATCGTATAGCTGTTGGAAATGGTGCTGTTTGTGGTGGCTTCTGCGCCGTCGCCTTGATTAATATCGTAATACTGTAGGCCGCTGGCAGTCTTGGTCAGTTGATCGGTAGTTACATCGGCGGGAACCGGCGCGGCTTTCACCGAGAGCAGCTCCACCTCCATAACGATCTGCGCATTGGGGGGAATGGCGCCGTAGCCCTCTTCGCCAAAGGCCAGGTTTGCCGGGAGGACTAGTTTGGCTTTGCCTCCGGGTTTCATCAAGCCAATGCCTTCTTCCCAACCAGGCAGCAGCCGGTTTGCTCCCCACACGGTGCTGACCGGCTCATTAGTTGTGTAGCTGTTGGCCAGCTCGGTGCCATCCAGCAGGTTGGCGGTATAGTGGATCGTAATGATCTCGCCCGCCTTGGGTGTCTCACCACTGCCTGCGTTCTCCTCCAGGTACTGTAAGCCGCTTGAGGTCGTCTTCGCACCTTCCAGTACATACAGCGTGGGGATGGCAGTGGGTATTGCCGTAGCGCCAGGTGTGTTGGCGCTCGTGTCGTTGGCGCCTAATGTGGCTATGCCGGAGGTTTGGTTGGACGCAGTCGTGGGGACGGCTGTGCTGGTGGGCTCGGGTGTGCTTGTTTGGCAGGCCGCCAGGACCATAACGAACAGGCTTACAGTGACTGCCAGGAGCCACCCAGATTTTGTCTTGTTATTTTTCACAGAATTCTCCTAATTGGTACCTGGCAGGCCCAGCCACCTGATCACGATTGCCAGGACTGCCTTCTACCCGTGCAGAAATCAAATTTTTCCTTTTGAAGGATTATGCCGGGGCTATAGAAGTTCTAAGTGTACCCCCTAGTTATTAATATTTGGTTTAGAAAATTATAAGCTTTCTACAACTCATCTCAAAAATGTGGGGGGTGTTTATCGGCGCGCAGCCGCCGATAAACACCCCCCCCTTAATCTATTTTTGAGATAGCTTCTATCTATTCTAAAGTCAAATCAAGAGCCCGTTTGCATCGGGAACTAAAGCCTTGGCTGCGGCGTCTTGGAAAGCAATACGGTAATATTGATAATATATCTCCGAAAGGATAATTTACAGCGATGAACACAAGACCAATGATCAATCAGAAACTTCCCCTCCTAAAGGCCGTCCTGAGGGACGCCTTGCCAGTCATATTGTTGGGTTTTGCGCTTCTCCTGGCAGCTTGTCAACCGTCAGAGGCGGGTCTCCCGAACACCCCACCTGCTTCGCCACCGGTTGCGGAGAGCCCCACTCCAGAAGCCAGCGAGGAGCCCAAACCGGCTGGCGCTGGTGGTTCGCCAACCTTCTCTTTGGATGAACTGGGCCGGCTGACGCCCGATGCATTCCTGCTCGAGCTGGTCTTCGAGCCTACTTTCTTCCGCCCCGAGGCATCTTACGAATTCGGCCGCCCACCGGTTTTTGCCTTACTCGCCGATGGCCGGGTGATCTATACCTTGGAGGGCGAAACTTATGAGCAGGAGCAGGTCATGCTGGCTCAACTTACGTCTCAGGAGACTGTTGAACTACTGCAGAAAGTGCTTGACCTGGGTTTCGATCGCCTGGAAAGCTATACGGACTTCTGCTTCACGTCCCCCAGCGGCGAACAGAACTGTGTTGCTGACGCCGCCTATACCATCCTGCGCATGCGCACCGCCGCGGATGGGCTGGACGAAGTCAAGATCTACGCCGACTTCGCTAATGACCTGCCCGCTTTTGAGGGCATCCGCGACCTGCTGATGGGGTACGCCCACCCGCAGGCGCAGGTCTACATCCCACAGCAAGCCGCCCTTTTCTTGTCGCAGGATCCGGGTGCAGACCCTGAAACAACCCTCGACTGGCCACTCGATCCATCCCTGCTGGCTTTCCCGCCGACCGATTTCAACCTGTGGGCGATCGAGCTCGCCGGGCAGCCGCTGAGTGATTACATTGCTAGGGTAGGCCGCAACACCGGCGACGCCTTCTTCGAGCATGATGGAAAAGTATACCGGGCTTTCCTGGCGCCCTGGCTGCCGGCTGCCGACTTCAGCGAAGACTTGCAGGCTATGTTTCCCTTGCCGTAGGCAATTACCCTGACCAATCGCTGCAACAGCCAGGGGTGTCCAAAAGCATAAATTAAATAGCGTTTATCGCTCTCGATAGGGGCGAAGCAGTGCAGTGAGTACCATCTGTGGCAGTCGAAACACGCTTCGCCCCTCTTTTTGGACACCCCTCTGTATTAGGTCAGAAACCTGGTTTCTCCGGTCTCACTGTTTACTGGTGTTTAGCTTTATTGACCAGTGACGTTCACCATCCAGCTAATCCCAAATTGATCTGTCAGCATGCCAAACGTATCTCCCTATGGAACTTTCTCGAGCGGCATGGTAATCATGCCCCCGCTCGAAAGCTTCTCAAAATAACCCCTCAATTCTGCTTCATTGTTGCCGCTCAGTGACACTCTTTTTTACATATCGACTGGCCGGTGCGCAGGATGAGACAACTAATCCGGTAAAATCGGGCTTCTGAGGATATTGTGCAGTTGTATCCGTCACAGCGATAATCGCTGAGAGTCGGGGGTGACAGATATATTCAACATAATGCTGATATAATTTATCTAAATCTCTTTGCTCTATCCTGATCGATCAATGAAACAGTGTGTAGAAAGAATCCTTCCCACAATATTTGTTAAACAAAATTCCTTACTGTCACTTCGCAACCGTGGATTGATGATCCATGAGCGATTGGTGAAATTCACGGCTAAAGACTGGAAGGCTCCTTATGAATGAAACTGTAGATCCTTCAAGAGATAATTTCCTGCTGACCTGGGAAACCGATCATTTTATTGTTCCTCCCGGGACCAGCCAGGCTTTCCTCCTCAGCATAACCAATCTGAGTACCGAAAAAGGATATTTCGAGTTTGACGTGAAGGGGCTGCCCGGCGACTGGGTGTTCCTGAGCTCGCCAGTGATCGAGCTGGGAGCAAGAGGCCAGGGCGAAGTCGAACTGACAATTACTGTTCCAGAAGCACCTAAAGGCCAGGTTGGACGATATCCATTTACGATCGAGGCGATCCGGCAGGGTAAGCCTGAACAGTCACAAACCTTATCTGGTTCTATCACTGTTGCTGCCTTTGAAACTGAAGGGCGCCTTGGAATTCTGTTGGCTGCCACACAATTCGCGGTTGAGCCGGGAAGCTCGATCACTATTCCCCTGGTGCTCCATAACCGCGGATTAACCCCCGATACTTTCAAGCTCAGCATTGAGGGTTTGCCCACAGCCTGGATCTCCACTACCGATGTACAAACCCATTTACAGGTAGGTGAGCAGACGGAAATTGAGCTGGCGATCCATCCGCCTCACTCCATCGAAAGCCAGGCCGGACGCACCCCTTTTAAGATAACGATCTACAGCCTATCTGCTCCCGGTCAGAAAGTGGATGTTGAATGCCTGTTAACCATCGCTGTCTTTTCTGCTTTCAGCATCCAACTGCACCCACAGGCCCTTAACCCTGAACAATCGGGTTATCTGACTGTCATTAATGAAGGCAACTCGCCGGATACCTATGCGCTGGAATGGGTAGACCAGCAAAACAGCCTGGTATTCGAGGGCATACAACGCGAGGGGTTACCAGCAACAGATGATAGGCTTCCACAAGCCGGCGTTTCATATTATCCGATTACCGAACCCGTCCACTTGCGCGTGGAAGCAGGGCAAAACGAATCGATTGAGTTTAGAGCTCATCCGCGATCACGGCCTATCCTGGGAGGTGATTTTCGGTTTCCCTTCAAAACCATTGCCCAATCCAGCTCAAAACAAGTGCTTTCGCAGAGCGGCGAGATTGTGGGGAGAGCACTGATTCCGGTCTGGCTATTGGTTGCATTTGCGATCGTCTTACTTTCATGTATCTGCCTTTCATTCTACTTATTCAACAATAATCGCGCTCAGGCAATGAGAGCGACCCAGACATACCAGGCAGGTATTGGCCAGATTCTCGGGGCCACTCAAACGGCGGCAATCAATCAGACGCAAGCAGCAATGAATGGGCAAGAAGATTCCGATGGCGATGGATTAACAAACCTGGAAGAAATAAGCTTCGCTACAGACCCGAACAATCCTGATTCAGACAGTGATGGGCTTACCGACGGTGACGAAGTCAAAAACAGGGGTACTGATCCGATGAATCCGGATACGGATGGTGACGGACTTTCGGACGGTGAAGAGATTATCCGCTGGAATACTGACCCGCGCAATCCTGATACCGATAGCGATGGGCTGAGCGATGGTGCAGAGGTACAGCTCACCAGCGATCCACTTAATCCGGACAGCGATCAGGATGGCATTAGAGATGGAGACGAAGTCAACCGGGGGACCAATCCACTCAGTCCAGATACAGATAACGATGGCCTGAACGATGGACAGGAAACAATACCCTGCCCTGACCCGCTCAAACCAGATTCAGACGGTGATGGGATCATTGATGGGCAGGATCCGGAACCCTGTGATCCAAATAATCCTGCGTTAACCGCTACGGCGGTATCCGGTCTTCCAACTGCGACCCAGATACCACCCACTGCAGTACCTACCGTCACTACTGCACCTCTGGCTACACCTTTGCCAACTCTACCTCCTGATTTGGGAGGTATGATCTTGTTTGAGTCTGATCGGGATGGGAATCCGGAAATCTATGCGATGAATGTTTCAGAGCGGGGCATCGTTCGCCTGACCGATAATCAAATTTCTGATACCCAGGCTGTATTAGCTCCAGACTCGTTCCTAATCGCATTGGTAGCCACTCAAAATGATAACAATGAGATCATCCTGACGAGCGTCACAGGCCAGGCACCATATAATCTGTCCAATAATCCAGCCGATGACCAGCAGCCCTCCTGGTCGCCAGATGGGGATTGGATTGCATTCACAAGCAACCGGGACGGCAATCAAGAAATCTATGTTGTACGAATAGATGGCTCGGAGCTTCGCAACATCTCCAATAATCCAGCCAATGATTCCGATCCTTTCTGGTTCAGGACAGGCGACCTGATAGACAGGAATGATTGGATCGCTTTCACGTCCAACCGGGATGGCAACCTGGAAATATATATCACGAATCTAGATGGATCTGATATCCGCAACCTGAGCCTGAGTCCGGCAAATGACTATTCGCCTTCCGGCTCGGGTTTCATTGGAAAAATTACCTTTGTCTCAGAACGGGATGGGAACCCTGAGATCTACCTTATGGATCTCGATGGATCGAATCAGACAAACTTAACCAATCATGGCGCCCGAGACCTCGACCCGGTATTTGGTCCGTCTAGCGAGTGGGTGGCGTTTACTTCGGATCGGGATGGCAATCTGGAGCTGTATGTCATCCGGACCACCGGGGAGGGGATTTATAACCTGACCCAAAATTCAGCCCAGGATAGCAATCCATCCTGGCGGTAATTAGGGTACATCCACGACCGTTGGGGAATTATTCCCAGCTATTAGATTTGATCCCGAATGCCGCGGCGGGCAGCGAGCACGGTGACCAATAAAAAATTAGATAACCACTACTTTGGTGAGCTGTCCACCCCAACGGCGCGTCGACTCCCAGAACAGCAGTTCGCCCACCACGCGCAGCACCAACGCCCTGCTTGGTAAGCTCTTCGGAGGGTGTAGCGCTTGGGCCAGATCCAGCCGGTCAAGGCCGTGTTTGCGGTCTTCTAAGATGCCATGGAAGCCCAGGCCCTGCCCACTGCATGCGGGGCGAGCCATGACCAATAAGTTACGCAGAGTCAAATAGAAATTTAGGGCTGATGAGAGACAGCGCTCCTCGTCAGCCCAATTCTGTATCTACACCCGTATCTGCCTGCCCTGCAGCCATCCCAGGGAATATCGAGCGTGGCTGCCCGTAGCGCCTCACGCAGGGCGCAGTTACCGTTGATTGCCAGGTCGTCTGCCAGGGAATCGATGGTAATCACGGCCTGGGTTGCGGCATTGGCAGCAACAGGCTGGATGCTCATCCCAATAATTACCAACAGATAGAACAAAACCCGACAGCGTGTGACCACAGAATCCTCACTTTCTCCGCTTCTCTGATCTGGATCGGGGAAGTTTCTCACCTCCCTGGTGTGAAATAGCTTTCGATGGAGTCAGCCCATTGGATCCAAATCAACCGGGATAGACCCATTCTGCGGAGCAGGGGACAGACGAGTATCCCCGCTTTCTAGATGAGCATAGCATTCCCGGATTTCTGCTGTCATGGGGGTGTACCCCTATTTCAGGTGGGAAGATGGGGATGTGGGCTTATTTCAGATCTGGGAGACTTCTGGCGAGATGATCATTCCAACAGCAAACGTTGACCAAATTGTGCTACTTACCGAAAATCAACTTGCTTCTATTGGGCTTTGGAAACGGTTATCAATTTTTTAATTGCGATAGACTATCCATTCGGATAGTATAAAACTAGGCTTATGCAGGGGGAGTAAAACACCTTCGTCCAATATAATGATAATAGGAAAGTAAATTTGGACCTCATACCCAGTCCTCGACCCAAAAATCTCTCTGAATAGCGCCTCGTTATTGAGTATGTAGGGCTTGAGCTTATCTACTAATTTACGAGTACTGCAACACAAATCTATTGCCAAATTGTCGTTTACCAAGTCAATAGAAAGGAACGCTCATGAAAACCCGAATGATATGTTTTGTCCTGCTGATGTTTATGTTCTTAATGAGCTGTAATTTGCTCACCAACATAAATATCAAAACGATTACCCCGTCCGAGGTGATTGTCAGCGAGAACCGTGATGTCTCTGGTTTTACTGCCATCGAGTTTTCTACCCTTGGCAAGGTAAACATTATTCAGGGAGATCAGGAGTCACTCAATATCTCAGGACCCGACAACCTGGTCCCGGAGATCCTTACGAATGTCAGGAATAGCACGCTCGTTATTTACAACCAAGAAAACATTAATATCCGCCCTTTTGAAAAAGACAACCCATTGACTTTTACAATCGTGGTAAAAGACCTCACCTCTCTCGAGGTCAGTGGATTGGGCGATGTCCAGTTGGAAACCCTCTCTACCCCCAAGTTGGTCATTGATATGAGTGGGGCTGGAAATGTTGTTCAAAACCAGATCACGACGGAAGACCTGAACATCACCATTAGTGGTCTTGGAGGAATTGAGATTTCAGGTCAGGCAGTCAATGCCAGTATCGATATATCTGGCGCCGGTAGTGTGAGCGCCTCGGATTTACAGGTTCAGACTGCCGATGTCACCGTCTCAGGCTTGGGTGGCGCCACGTTGTGGGTAACTAACGAGCTTACTGGAAACATCAGTGGCGGTGGGAGTGTCTCATATTATGGCAATCCACAGACCAATACGACTGCCTCTGGCCTTGGCCAATTTCAATCTCTAGGAACCAAGTAATCCAACCTGTCAACGCTCCGGTTCTGACATCACGTTTGTCGGAACCGGAGTTTTCTTCGTGACCACCGGTTACGTCCACTGCTCTGACCCAACCGTACCGGGGCGATCGATCACCCGCACGCCGCCCAGGTATTAAAAGATGTGGGGTTGCACAATGGAGTGCATTACGCAACCCCTGCATTCTCTCTACACCCGCACCTGCCTGCCCCGCCAATACGCGGTGAGCAGCAGCAGCCCGGCGGCTGCCAGCAGGTAGAACTGCGGCGTACCCGCCGTGAAATCCATCCCCGGCATCTTTTGCAGCGGTCCATTGTTCCATCTCATGACTGCTTTTCAAGCAGCTGAACTCCTGGGACTATCCACGCGACAGGTCCATCGACTGGTTGCCCAATACCGGCAACAAGGTGCGCCAGGTATTGCCCACGGTAACCTGGGCAGCCAGTATGCCAGCGAGCAGATCCGGCCGATCATGGCTGCGAACCATATCGAGGTCAGCTTGAGCC